>Ga0182738_1000035_pt1 | contig 295492 bp, 212 predicted proteins | sample eDN5th30CBELigMG_FD_128876 | JGI IMG/M metagenome (GOLD analysis project Ga0182738, IMG submission 128876) | Enriched Miracle-Growth compost microbial communities from Emeryville, California, USA - eDNA 5th pass 30_C BE-Lig MG (version 2)... ...
AAAACAGGACATTCGACGCAGCTCTGGCTGAGTGAAAAAGGAATGCCAATGTTCGGGTGTGACCAGTCCTGCCAGCCGTGAAGCTGCCCGGTTTGTAGGCTATCTCCAGATCAAACCAGGAAGCCTATTCGACCAAGTGGTTTATGAGTGGGCCTATTGTCACTGCCCACACCGCCATCAGGGAGCGTTCCCCACCGATGATTTTTCCATCCGTGACAATAATTCTGTCAAATCGTGACAGGTTTTATGTCCGAAATGACAGGAATTATGTCAAACACCAACAACCGGCTTCAAACGTCCAGGTCTTTCACGTCCAGTGCGTGTTTCTCGATGAATTCACGCCGGGGTTCCACATGGTCTCCCATCAGCACCCGGAAGATCTCTTCCGCCGCGGCCGCATCGTCCAGGGTGACCTTCTTCAGCAGACGGGTCGCCGGATCCATCGCCGTTTCCGCCAGTTCGTCGTGATTCATTTCTCCCAACCCTTTGAAACGGGTACGAATCAGACCCCGGCCTCCCAGGTCACGCAGTACACCGGCCAGCTCACGCAGGCTCAGCAGCTTCCGCGGGGTGTCATGTCCGACGAGTTCATACGGATAAACCTGCTCAGCATTTTTAATGGGAGCCGGCAGCAGATCATTTAGAGATAGCCCGAATTCGCTCTGCAGAGTCCGAAGCACCTGGTTGATGGTCCGGATTTCGAACAGGTCGGCCTTGGTGACCGTCTCCACCACATCGGCCTCTCCCGTTTCCGGCGCTGGCTGGCTGGAATCCGCCGGTCGACTTTCCAGGGCAGCTGGCTGCGAATGCTCGGCCACAAAGGCATCCATCTCTTCCCGGGTGGCAAACCAGTTTTCATCTGTTCCACGGAACGTCCGAAACCGGGGCAGCAGACCATCCGGAGTCGCCTGTTCCATGGCCAGACGACGCAATGAAATTCCCCGCCGTTCCAGCGCTTCCAGCGGTTCTTCAATCTGTCCCAGGGTGAGTGCCAGAGAGCGCAGTTCATTTCCGGTGATTTCGCGCTGCTGAACGGTGCCTTCCGGATGATGCCGCACCAGACCTTCGCGGGGAAACAGCACCAGCGTGGCCGCTTCCAGTCCCAGTTCCAGCAGTTCGCCCATCATTTCTTCATGCGTCTGCACATAACGGGGCTTCTGATTGCGCTTCGTTTTCGATGCCACCCGATACAGCGGCGGCTGGGCCACATACACACAACCCTGCTTCAGCAGTTCGCGCATATGCCGGAAGATGAACGTCAGCAGCAGGGTGCGAATGTGAGAACCGTCGACGTCGGCATCGGTCATCAGAATGATTTTGCCGTACCGGCGTTTGGCCACATCCTGTTCTTCTGCCATCGGCGTGATTCCGATCGCTTTGAACAAGGCTGTGACCTCGGTATTCGCCAGCACCTTGATCAGCTGGGCTTTTTCGACGTTCAGGATTTTTCCCCGCAACGGCAGCACGGCCTGTGTGGCCGAGTCGCGGCCCTGGTCTGCCGATCCCCCGGCCGAGTCCCCTTCCACCAGATACAGTTCCGAGACATCCAGCGAATGATTCCGGCAGTCCCGAAGTTTTTCCGGCAGTCCCCCGCCTGACACCTTGTTCTGGCTGCGGGCCATGTCACGGGCTTTTCGCGCCGCTTCCCGCACTTCTGCCGCACGCAGTCCCTTCTGGCAAATCGTCTTGGCAACCGACGGATTTTCTTCCAGGTACTTCGTCAGCACATCACCCACGACCGAGTTGACCACTCCTTCCACTTCAGGATTGGTCAACTTGATCTTCGTCTGCGATTCGAACTGCGGATTGGGAATCCGCACCGTCACAATGGCTGCCAGCCCTTCCCGAAAATCGTCACCGCTGGGGGTCATGTCCTTAAACAGGTTGGCGGATTTTCCATAACTGTTCAGAGTGCGGGTGAGAGCCGTTTTGAATCCTGAAAGATGCGTGCCTCCTTCGGAATTCGAAATTCCGTTCGCAAAACAGCGCACGCTTTCGGAATAGCCGTCATTCCATTGCAGGGCCACATCGACTTCCACAGCGTCGATGCCGCCAATCACTCGAATGACGTCCGAATGCAGAGGCGTTTCTGTCCGGTTGATCCATTTCACGAATTCGGCCAGGCCGTCTTCATAATGAAAGGTGTCCGACTGCCCGGTTCGCCCGTCTGTCACATTGATGCGAATGCCGGCATTCAGAAAGGCACAGTCCTGCAGTCGCTTGTGAATGGTGTCGTAATTGAAGGTGGTATTCGGAAAGATTTCCGGGTCCGGCTTGAAGGTGACCTTGGTGCCGGTCTGTTCCGTGGCCGCCCCCTGGGTGAGACCGGCCGTCATGCGGCCTTTGGCAAAATCCATCCGCCAGACATGCCCCTGGCGACAGACTTCGACTTCCACCCATTCACTGCAGGCATTCACCGCGGTGATTCCCACGCCATGCAGCCCCCCGGTTCCGACGGCATAGGCCTTGCGGTCGAATTTTCCTCCGGCATGGATTTCGGTGAACACCACTTCCAGGGCTGATTTCCCTTTGTCTTTCATGATGTCGACGGGAATGCCCCGGCCATCATCACTGACGGTTATCGATCCGTCGCCATGAATCTGCACGTTCATTTCGGTTGCATAGCCGTTGGCGAACTCATCCAGCACGTTGTCCGTGACTTCATAGACCAGGTGATGCAATCCGGACAGATCCGTTCCGCCGATATACATGGCCGGGCGATGGCGAATGCCTTCGATGCCTTCCAGGTGCTGAATGGTTTCCGCACCGTAATCTGCCGATCGTGGTTTCGCCTTGGGTTCGTTGCTCATCAGTCCCTGCTGTTTCTACCCTGAATGAATTTCGTTCAGCCCTGAACGGAAGGGCGATCTGACTACTGCGACAGTGTGCCGCGCAATTTGAATTTCAAGTCCCGGACGCGAATTGAGGCCGTGTCTGCCGCCAGGGCCTGCAGCAGTTCCGTCTTCCGAAATGCCGCCAGTTCTCCCAGCAGCGCCGAATTCGACACCGCCACATGCAAAACTCCATTTTTCAGATGCAGCACCCGGGTCTGTGAATCGAGTTCCGGGCCGGCCGCCCGTTGCCAGAGTTCCTGCAGCTGCCGCTGCGCCTGAGGACGTCCCAGACCTCGAAGGGCAAACAGCTTGGAAAGAACTCCTCCCAGCGATTCCGGCTCGGACGTGTCATAGGGAACACGTCTGCTTTGAGGTGATCCCATCCGCACTTCCTGTTGAGAACCCCGGGCCGGCCTGAAGACCGGCAGGGCCTGATCTTCTCAAACCGTCTCTCCGGCTGAAATCACTGGTCATCACGCGATAAGGGCATGACCACATAGGTATAGGTTTCATCCGCCTGAAAGACCGCGGCGCTGTGACTGTCGATCAGGTTCAGCGTCACCGGGCCGGCCGGATCGAGCACCCGCAAAAATTCCTGAATATAGCGCGGGTCGAACGTCACCTTGACCGGGGCTCCGTCGAAGCTCACAGGAATCTGAATCCGGGAACTGCCAACGTCCTGCCCCATGCTGGTCAGCGTCAATTCGCCATCCTGAAAGGAAAAGTCGACGCCACGGCTTTCGTCATTGGTGACAATCATGGCCTGCCGGACCGCCGACAGGAACGGGGCGATCACCAGGTCGATCTGATGCTCAAACTTGTCCGGAATGACGTCCTGGTACTTCGGAAACCGGCCTTCAACCAGACGGGAATAAATGGTCGATTCTCCGCTCCGCACCAGGACATGGTGGGGATGAACCGCCAGATGCACCTGCTGATCGTTGTCGTGAATCGAACGTTCGATCAGTGACATGGCCTTGGCCGGCACCACCGGACGCCCCTGCTCTTCTCCCAGGGTTCCTTCAATCGAGCAACTGGCATTCACCACGGCCAGGCGACGGCTGTCTGTGGCGGCCAAAGTCAGCCGATTGGCATCCAGCTCCAGCAGCAACCCTCCCAGGGCATAACGGGTGCTTTCCGTGTCGGTCGCGAAAATCGTCCGCTGAATGGCCTGCTTCAGCGTTTTGCCAGAGATCACGTAATAGTTGGAATCTTCAAATTGTGCCACATTGGGGAACTGGGCAGCATCTTCAACGCTCAGGCGGAACTCACTGTGAGCCGTCCGAATCCACAAGGCCTCCTCATTCACTTCAATCTGAATCACATCGTCCTGAACTTCGCGCAGAATGGCCGTCATCCGCTGCGTCGGTAACAAAACTTCCCCGGTGGATTCGGTCTGCACTTCCTGCAGTTCATAGCGAATGCCCACTTCTTCGTCGGTCGCCACCAGAGTGGCCTGGCCGTGATTCAACGAGAGTTTGACGTTTCGAAGAATCTCTTTGGGAGACCGCTGTGGAACAACTCCCCCCACAATGGAAAATGCCGACAGCAGGACAGATCGGGGGCAACTGAGCTTCATGACCGGAGATCACTTCCATTTTGAACACGCAGGATCTGCAAACCCCTTGTGGAACAAATCCCAAAATAGAGATGAGCAGTATCACTATCATAGCCGATTCCGGAGCTGCGGAAAACTAAGTCGGCTGTTCACAACCTGAGAAATTGGAAGTGGTTGCGAAAAGAAGGGAAATCGCCCGGAATGTCGATATCCCGTCAGCAGACTGCGGGAAATCTGTGGGGAAACGGTGGAGTGCGGTCGGGGTTTTCCACAGGGCCGGTCCCGGGCCGAAACACCCCCAGAATCCTCCGACGATTTTCCACCATTCCATCACAGGTTATCGACGCCAGACAGCCATTCTCCGGAGAGCTTCGCCAGGTGCTGGGCGTTCATGGCGGTGACCTGATTGCGCCCGGACTGCTTGGAAGTATAGAGCGCCTGATCGGCAAGATGAATTAATTTTTCCGGATCGTTCGAACCAGTTTCCAGCGTGGCCGAAACCCCGATGCTGACGGTGATCTGGCGTCCCTGCCAGGGGCCCGCTTCCACCCGGCGTCGTAAACGCTCGGCCAGCTGGCAGGCTCCCTCCAGTTCCGTCATCGGAAGCAGAATGGCAAACTCTTCCCCTCCATAGCGGGCGACCACGTCATTTGAGCGCGCCGAGTCCCCCAGAATCGTGGCCACTTTCGCCAGCACACTGTCCCCGGCCAGGTGTCCATAGGTGTCATTGAACTGCTTGAAGTGATCGACATCGATCAGCAGCAGGGACAGTGTGGACTGATAGCGCCGGGCACGATCGAGTTCCTCATCCAGCTTCTGCTGAAAAAATCGCCGGTTGTGCAGTCGGGTCAAGGCGTCGGTCTGTGAGAGAGAACGCAGCCGCGCATTCACCTGCTCAAGCTGTCTCTGATAGTTGGCACTTTCCTCTTCATGTGCTTTCTGTCGCGTCATGTCACGGAAGACGGAATAGATTTCGGTGCTTCTGACATTCTCGCGGCGGAACTCACACACCCCTGCCAGCGAAAGCATCTGGCCCTGGGCTGTTGCGATGCGAAATTCAATCTGGTCGCGCAGGTTTCCCTGAATGGCCTGTTCAAACTGCAGTTGGCACCGACTGCGATCTTCCGGATGAATCAGCTGCATCAGAAACGCGCGATCGAATCGTTCAATAGGATACCCCAGCAGTTCCTTCCAGGCATTGTTAAGAAACTGGATGTTTCCGGCGGCATCGAAAATCACGATCAGGTCTGACAGATTTTCAAACAGATGCCGATAGCGCCCTTCGCTGGTGCGGATCTCCTGCATGGCGAGCTTGCGTTCCATCTGGGCGGAGGCCACGGTCAGGCTGGTGATGGCCGTGATTCCCAGAAATGTCTGAATGATCAGCACCTGTTCTTCCAGCGTGCCGTTCGTGAGGGGCAGGACATCTTCCTGGGCATAGTGCCAGATGGTCACCAGTGCCAGCAGGCAGTTGGCCAGGACGGTTCCCCGCAGGTCGAACCGCATCGCAATCCAGAGCATGATCGGAAAGATGGCATAAAACGTGAGCCCGGAAATCTGCAGGGACCAGTTCGTGATGGCGGTCAGGGCCATGGCTGCCGCGGCCCCTTCGATGATCTGAATGCCTTTGACCGGCAGGCGCAGCCGGGAATCATTCAGCACGAGAAACAAGGGGGCGATGATCAGGTTGCCCAGTCCATTGGCCACCCACCAGATTTGCCAGGCTTTCAGAAAAGGAGTTCCAAACGCCAGGGTCACAATGCTGCCCCCCACCAGACCCCCAATCGCCGTCGGCAGAATGGCCGCTGCGCCGGCAAAAAACAGCACATTCGGCAGCCGGGTCAGCGTAAATCGCGAAGACCCCCCCGCACCATATCGCAGATAGGTCGCCCCCAGGACCGCTTCGAGGGTATTGCCCAGCCAGAAACCGGTGCAGATCAGAACAGAGTGGTTGCGGAGAATGACATTGAAGACGAACAGGGCACACCAGGCCGCCGCCGCCAGCGACGGCCAGTAGCGGCGAGGAGTCATGACCAGGGCCGCCAGATAAATTCCGGCCGGCGGCCAGAACGTGGCAACATGATTGGGAAAGGAAAGCAGCTTTCCCAGTTCAGCCGCACACAGAAATGTAGCAAAAAAGATCACCATGGCCCCGCAATACATGCCGCAGGCCAGAGTGTGTCTCGAAAGTTGATTTCTGGAGAAAATTTCCATCAAGAACCCCGGAACCGCCATTTGGGGCGGAAGCAGACCATCACCAGTCCATCGGCACCTGCAACAATTGGAATTTCATCTCTGTGGTGAATACACGCAATTTTTAAGAAGTTCAACAACTCCAGATTACACCATTCAGGACAGTTGTTACTCCTGCATTCGCCACGGTTCACAATAGTGAATGTCGCGATTTTTCCGGTTCCAACAGTCGTGCGAACTTCTCCGCCTGAGGGAGAGGCGGCACGTGGATACCGGAGCCCTCGCTGTGATGTCGTATTTCAGTGAAACATCACCCGCCGCAGAGGAGAAACGGGATTCCTGCAGGAGTGAATCGCTCAGGATGTTTCCACTGCGTCCAGGCTGTCTTTCTTCGCTGCAGACGGAAATTCGGCCCCCTGGTGGGCTCACTGTCAGAAAACGGAATCCGTCTGCACGAATCAACTCTCACTTTGCCCCCGAACTTGTGGTGAGATATTGTTTCTGTACCTGCATCATCTGGCTGGGTGCATCGCGATTCCTGACTTTTCCGGCTTCCTGCTTTTGTGAATATTCCATCTGACAGTTCGTTCCTGGAGATTTCCCGGCGGTATCAGCAGTCACTGGAACGTCTGATTGGCCGCATGAACTATGAGCGCACCCCGGAAGCGGCGGAATCGTTGCGTGATTTCAAGCTGAACCGGATGGCGGAACTGCTGGCCCGCCTGGGCAACCCCCAGCAGCAGGTGCCGGCCGTGCATGTCGCCGGATCCAAGGGAAAAGGCTCGACGGCCACCATGATCGCCACCATTTTTCAGGCGACAGGCTGCCGTGTCGGGTTGTTTACCAGTCCGCACATTGACCGCTTCGAAGACCGGTTTATGGTCAATACCCTGGCCCCCTCGCCGGCCGAAGTGGTGGCTCTGTTCGATCAGATCTGGCCTGTCTGTGAAGAGATGGATGGCGAAAATCCCGGCTCAGGCCCATCATTTTTTGATCTGGCCACCGCCATGGGCTGGCTGCATTTTGCACGCAGTCAGGTGGATCTGGCCGTCATCGAAGTCGGGCTGGGAGGACGTCTGGATTCCACCAATGTCTGCCGGCCACTGGTCTCGGTTATCACCAGCATCAGCCGCGATCATGTGCGTCTGCTGGGAGAGACGCTGGAATTGATCGCCCGGGAGAAAGCCGGCATCATCAAACCGGAAGTCCCGGTGGTGACCGGAGTCACTCAGCCTGGGCCCCTGGCGGAAATCGTGCAGATTTCCCGCGAGTGTCATTCCCCGCTGTTCCGGCTGGGACAGGAGTTTTCGATTCGTCAGCAGCCTGCTGCGGCCACGGCTCTGTCGACTCCGGCCGGCTGCCGATTCGATTATGCCGGACTCGGAACCGAACTGTGTGATCTGGAAACCGGAATGCCCGGCGAGCATCAGACGCGCAATGCGGCACTGGCCGTGACCTGCGCTCTGCTGTTGAACCAGAAGGGGTACACAGTCACCCCCCAGGCCATGGCGATCGGAATTCGGCAGGCGATGTGTTCCCTGCGCGTCGAGAAAGTGTCGGAATCTCCTCTGATCATCGTCGATGCCGCTCATAATGTGGCATCGATTCAGGCGCTGTGTGAGACCCTGCAGCCGGTTCAGGCCCGGCGAAGAACCGTCATCTTTGCCACGTCCCGGGATAAGGAACCGGCCGATCTGCTGGCCCTGCTGACGGAGCATTTTGATGAAATCTGGCTCACCCGGTTTTCGAATAATCCCCGCAGCACACCGCTGGAGGAACTCGAAGCACTCGCCAGCCAGGTGGTGACGAAGCCCTGGAAAGCGTTTCCCGAACTGCATTCGGCCCTGGACGCCGCCCGGCAGACAGCCGGTCCGGAAGACCTGATCTGCGTGACCGGGTCGTTTTTTCTCGGGGCAGAAGCCAAAAACCTGCTGCAGGCTGCGCGCGAGGAATCCATCGCCTGAGATTCCCGGTGTCCGGCGGCACAGGTCGCTCAGCCCGACTCGGATTCGAGGTGATAATCATCGATTTTCTTGTGCAGCGTATTGCGATTGATCCCCAGTCGGGTGGCGGCCTTGGTCTGGGTTCCCTGACAGCTGCGCAGCACCTGCAGTATCAGTTCGCGCTCCACCAGTCCCATGACATGTTCGTGGCTCTTGCCTTCTTCCGTCACTTCAGACAGGCCCCGGGAGACCAGTTCCGCGCAGAGCGACTGCAGCTCTCCCCGTTCCACACGTCCCAGCCGGACAGGGGCTTCTCCCCGGACATGCGACGGAAGCAGATCTGAGGTCAGTTCGGTCCCCTCCGCCAGAACAATTGCGCGTTCGATATAGTTCTGAAGTTCCCGGACATTGCCTGGCCACAGGTAGGCAATGAGATGAGCCAGGGCCTCAGGAACGACCTGCAGAATCGGTTTGCGGTTCTGCGCGGCATAGCGCTCGACGAAAAACTGCACCAGCGACGGAATGTCTTCGCGCCGTTCCCGCAGGGGAGGCACATAAATCGGCAGCACGTTCAGCCGGTAATACAGGTCTTCCCGAAAAGATCCCGCTTCCACCATCTCCGTCAGATCGCGATTGGTCGCCGCAATGATTCGGCAGTCAACGCTGATGGTGCGGGTGTCGCCCACCCGTTCGAACTGATGTTCCTGCAGAACCCGTAACAGTTTGACCTGCAGGGTGTGGCTGACGGAATTGATTTCATCCAGAAAGATCGTGCCGCCATGTCCGGCTTCAAAGCGGCCGGTCCGGTTTTCAATGGCGTTGGTGAAGGCCCCTTTCACATGGCCGAACAGCTCGCTTTCCAGCAGGCTTTCACTGAGCGCGCCGCAGTTCACCCGAACGAACGGACCTGTCACCCGCGGGCTCAGTTCATGGACTGCACGGGCCACCAGTTCCTTGCCCGAGCCGGTCTCTCCCAGCAGCAGCACCGTGGCCGAACTGTTGGCAATCTTCCGGATGTGCCGGAAGAGTTCTTTCATGGCTGGACTGGTGCCAATGAAGCCTTCAAAAGGGGAAGCATCAGAGCTGGCGGTGTTCTCAGAAGCCATGACAGAAAATTGCGCGGGAAGAGAGCAGGAATGCCGGGATTGTATGCAGAGAAAACAGCTGAAGAAAAGTTACCACTCCGGAAATTCCTGAATTCTCCGATATCGCTCGGAAGACAGAAACTAGCTTGCTGAATTTTCAGGCATGTGTGCAAAAACAGTGCAATTCAATCATTCGTGGATCTCAGTGTGTCATGGCATAGAACACAATATTGATCCCCATCGGATAGGCCCGGCGCTCTGAGTATTCGTGAAAAAATGTCTCGTCCTCCCCTTCCCGCTCCCAGCCGTCTCCCAGATCCGTGTTGTGACAGATCAGGGCGACCAGTCGGCCTTTGTCGTCGAACATTCCCCGATAATGCACTTCAGAGGCATCCGGCCGCTCATACGACAACCCTCGCCGGGCATATTCGATCGACGGCACCTGCGGGAACTCTTTCAGATCATACACGATGTGAAAAATCGGATGATCCAACGGCAGATCCTGGGGTTCACGATCCGGGAAAACCTTTTTCAGATCCTGATAAAAGGCCTCCCATTCGGCTTCTCCCCAGAAGTCATCGAACATGGCGAAGCCCCCCTGATCGAGATAGCGCCGCAGAATTTTTGCCTCTTCGTCGGACAGGTTCAGCCCGTTTCCATATCCACCATAGCCCCCGCCTGGTTCACAGAAATAGATGAACGGGTACTCGAACAGCCGAGGGTCCGTCAGCTCCAGCACCAGGGGATCAGGATTGACCTTCAGCGAGGTCAGCTGCTGTAGACGGAATGAGAAATTCAGATCGCTGTCCGGCCAGTCGGTCCGCCATGTTCCGCGATGTCCCCCCTGGGAGTTGTACTGAATCCGGACAAAGGTGAAGACATCCGTCGGGAACTCCTTGTCGACTTCCCACGTCGGAACACCATTGCGATCGAGTCGAAATTCCGTCGTCCGTCGCCCGGCTCTCTTCTGCGCGAAGACCGGCGTGAACAAGGCACAGCACAGCAGTGTGATCAGGACGGGCCGCATCATGACCTCGCTTCCCCGCCGCAACGCAGTCATCCGTCAGAACAGAACCGGTAGAACAGCACCAGCGAACACGGAATCGCCCAGAGACCTGCGTTGTTCTGCTGCTGGCGTTGCGTTTCGGTCCGTTCAGCATAACCGGATTGCCGAATGCTGTCGCTTCCCGGGAAGTGGTTTTCCTCTGATCTGCCCTTCCTGACTGAGACCGGATGCGACCGGCCTGTGTCAGTCCAGCAGGGCAATCATCAGCCCGCTGCGAATCTTCGGGTCGAACCAGGTCGACTTGGGAGGCATAAACAGATTCTGCTCGCAGACATCCACGAACTGCTGCATGGTCACCGGAGCAACAGACAGGGCCAGGTCATAGTCTCCGGCATCCACCCGTGACACCAGATAGGCCGCATTCTTGTTGCCGCCGACATAGTTGATGCGTTTGTCGCGGGCATCGGACATGCCCAGAATCGCGTCGATGATGTGGCGCTGAATGATATCGGAGTCGATGGATTCCGCGGCATTCTCAGGGCGGAAGGAACCGGCCTTCGGACGAAGCCGCCACCACTGCCGGTCCAGATACAGTCCGATTTCATGGACCTGTTCCGGACGGAACGGCGCGATCTCTCCGAGTGACTCCACTTCAAAGTTGTCTTTCAGCCGCGCCAGAAAGTCTTCGCCGGTCAACCCATTCAGAGGGAGCAGACGATTGTACGGTTCCAGTCCCAGCCGGCTGGTCGGGAAGAACACCGTGAGAAAATGTTCCAGTCCCATGGCGGCGGCGGCGGCACTGCGATGGTTGCCGTCGGCCACATAAGCGGCCGGTTCCTGGGCCAGCAGGTCCACCAGCGATTTCACAGCCTGTTCGTCGCACACCAGCCAGGAACGGTGCAGATTCTGGTCTTCGTCCAGGGTTTCGAAATCGCAGGGCCGGGACTGCGTGATGCGGGTCAGTTCATTCAGCAGTTGATTCTGTTCGTCACGCACGGCCAGATTGACGGTTCCGAAATCGGCGTGAGTGGCTCGCAGCAGTTGGGCGCGTCCTTCGGCTTTCTCCGGGCGAATTCCTTCGTTTCGGATGATGCTTCCCTGCGGCACCTGTTCGGTCCGAATTTCCGAAGTCAGACCAAAACCACCGACCCCCAGTTGCGGGGCTTCCGGACGCTTGGGAGAAACAATTTCATACACCCAGAGCACATTCTCGACCGTCTGCATCAGAGGATTGGATTTCAGCCACTCCATTTCGGAAGTCGCATGCGCCAGCGCGGGAGCGCTCCCATCTTCCAGAATGTCGCCCGGGTCAGGGACATGACAGTGTGGCATGGTAATTCGCAGCACATTGTCTGGACGGGCCTGCAGCAGATCCCAGACCTCACGGTCACTCTGAAATTCATCGTAATTGGGCGCACTGACCCGATAAGCGGCGTCGGAATCAACGGGAACCAGAGCACGGGAAACCGGACGAAGTGTGACCATGGGAATAGATGTCTGCTGTCAGAAAATTTCTATGAAATCAATTCAGCCTGCCGGCGGGATCTCCCCTGCGGCGACCGCTGCTCATGCTCGCAGGTCGGGCTCTGTTTCTCAATCAAGATCCGGATATTCAGGAATGCTGATGCGTCAGCAGAAAGGGGAGCCAGCCGGCGGTCAGGGCGGATGCCGGGTTTCCAACACGTTTGACCGGAAAATCAGGCAAAAAGGAAATTTTCCAGACGACGCGAACAGTCAAGCAGCGCAAGCTGCCGGGAATTGAACCTGGACCCTGGAAATGAGTGATGTGCTCCCGGCACGAATTGCGATGAACACTCCGTCCTCCGGAATCTCCGGGTAAGGGCAGGAACTGCTCAGATGCCGGAATTCAGGAACAGCCATGCAGGCAGACTCCCAGACCAGTCGGCAGATCATTGTGCTGGCCGGCGGCACATCCGCGGAACGGGCTGTCAGCCTGCGTTCCGGCAGTTGCGTGGCCTCGGCCCTGCAGCAGACCGGCTGGGAGGTGAAACTGCTTGATCCCGCCACAGTGCCGATCGAATCTCTGACGAAGTCGATCACATCTCTGGCCCGGGAAAAGACCTCGCTGGTGTTTCTGGCGCTGCATGGCACGTTTGGTGAAGACGGAACCCTGCAGCGGATATTGGATTCGGCCGGAATTCGCTATACCGGCAGCGATGCGGCCGCCTCGGAACGGGCGTTTCACAAGCTCAATGCCAAACGTCGCTTTCTTTCCTGCAGGCTGCCTACTCCAGATTACTGTGTGGTCCCGGCCCTGCTGGATCCCTATGCGGTGCTGGGAACGGCCGGACATCTGGGCTATCCCCTGATCGTCAAGCCGGAAGCCCAGGGATCGAGCCTGGGAATTTCCGTCGTACAACGGCCTGCCGATCTCCCTGCCGCGATTGAACTGGCCCGGACATTTGACGAGTGCGTACTCATCGAACGGGCGGTGCCCGGTGACGACTGGACGGTCACTCTTCTCGACCAGGTGGCGCTTCCGCCGATTCGCGTTTCTACCGACCGCAGCTTTTTCGATTTCACTGCCAAATATGAAGATTCCGCCACCCGATATGACCTGATCACCGATCCGGCCAATCTGCTGGGAATCCGGGTTCGGCATCTGGCTCTGCAGGCCGCGAATGCCCTGGGATGCCGGGGCTTGAGCCGGGTGGATTTTCGCGTCGACCCGCAAGGTCAGCCCTGGCTGCTTGAAGTGAATACTTTGCCGGGTTTGACTCAGCAGAGTCTGGTTCCCCGCTCGGCCGCAGCGCAGGGATGGACCATGTCGATGCTGTGTGAACAGGTGATTCGCTCCGCATTGTCCTCGTCGACGGTGCCATCGCGTCTCCGTGCCTGAAGCACCGGCGAATCCTGCTGTTTTTGAGGATTTCCATTGCCTGCCGGAGGACTGCTGCCGATCAGCAGAACAGACTGCCTTGTTCTGCGCCTGCGCCGAAAATCATCGGAATGGATGCATGCCGCAGCGCTGCAGGCAGGGAACAGGTTCATTCCCCGGCAACAGACTTCTGCTGAAGCCATTCTTCAGAAGGGCTCAGGATCGAGGGGACAACCATTGCCGGCAAAGGACTTGTGTCAGGGTCCTGTCCCCTGATCTTCTCCCTCGCGGGAGAAGGAGAGTTTGAAAGCAGCTTTCCAGACCGTCGACTTCGACTAGATGCACCATGGCTTCGGCTTCCGGAACGAAGAAATCGAAACAGGCGAGTACTCCGCCCGTGGTGGACACTCCTGCGCCTGTGCCGCGCCGGCGCCTCTGGCTTTCCCCTGCTCTCTGGCTGGGAACGATTGTGCTGACTGTCCTGCTGATCGGCGCTTACTGGGTGCCTCGACACCTGCCTGACCTGACAGATGCGCCGGAGTATCAGGTGCGTCTGAATGAGATCCTCGTCAGTCCTCCCCCTGCCTGGGTCCCGGCTGCTCTACCGACACAGATTCGCGAAAATGCCGATCTGCCGGAATCCGTGTCCCTGCTGCAGCCGCAGTTGTGCCGCACTCTGGCTCTGGCCTGGGAGGAATCCCCCTGGGTTCAGCAGGTCCGGTCGGTTCAGATCACCCGCGATCGAAAAATCCAGATCGATGTGGTGTACCGTGTGCCGGTCGCTTTTGTGCAGGTGCCGGGCGGTCTGTATCCGGTGGATGAATCCGGAATTCTGCTTCCCCCGTCTGATTTCACATCGGCCGATACCACCCGGCTGCCATTGGTACGCGGCATTCAGACGGTTCCCCAGGGGGCGGCCGGCGAGCTCTGGGGAGACCCGCAGGTGATTGCGGCGGCCAGTCTGGCTGCCGTGCTGATGCCGGAACAGAATCTGGAAACCTACTGGCACCATTATCAGTTTGTGGCCATTCATGTGGTCACCACTCCGGCCGAAGCCGATCACCCGGAACTGCTGCAGCTGGAACTGGAGACGGCGCGCGGAAGTCGCGTGGTCTGGGGACAGCCTCCGGGTTCCGGACCGCTGGAACCCTCTCCGGCAGTGAAGCTCGCCCGCCTGCAGGATTATGTGAACCGGTTTGGCGGACTCGATGGTCCGCTGGGTCCGCAGCGCATTGACATTCGCCTGTTTGACGGCATTTCGCTGCGCCCCCTGCCGGCCCGATACTGATCAGGCCGAGCCTCTCTCTTCAGGTCGCTTTTTCTGATCCCTTTTTTCTGTGCCCTGTGCAGCCCGACAGGTCTGCTCTCTGGAAAAGACTCCAGCTCCGACTGCCCATCTTTCGCGCAGGAATCAGGACGTCCCATTGTCAAACCGTTCGCGGAGCGGTAATTCTGCAGTCCATGTCTGACAGTGACATGGTGCAGAGTGGCCTGGAATCGGGACGTCAGAATTCGATTCCGGTCATTCGCCGGGAGCAGAGTGCTTCCGCCGGTGTCCGCGTCGCCAGGCGGCATGCCTGCTGGCAGACCACTTGAGAAGGCCTTTTCAAGGAGTTGTGAATGTCAATTCTGAAGTACATCCCCGGGACGTGGAACCGTTCTGATCGACGCGCAGACGGACAGTTCTCTTCAGCCCGCGCGCCAGGCTCTGGCAGGCCGGGACAGGCGGGCGCAATGCAGCGGAGCCTGGCCCTGGCGGCTTTCACAATGGTGCTGTGGGCCTGTTCATCACAGCCGGTCTTCGCCCAGTTGTCACGGGATTCCCGGGATCCTGCGGAATTGCTGCCCGGGAATGCCACCTTTTATCTGCAGGTGGCCGGCGGCCTGGACCATGAGGAAGCCCTGCAGCAGACAGCGGCCTATGCTGCCCTGTATTCCAGTGGATTGATGGAAGCATTCGACGGCCTGCTGCAGGAGTTCGACAATCACGATCGCACCTTTGGACTGAACGATGCCATTCTGCACGTGCGCCAGTATGGCTTCAGTCTCGCTTTCGCCGTGGATGGACCAGACCCTGGCCCGCTGGCCGGCTGGGGCACCATTGTCGTTCCTGAGGCCGGCGACGGAGTGGAACTGCTCGTGAAGCTCATCGAAGCGCTCGACGCTCCGGATGTCGAAGTTCTCACCTCCCGGGTGCGGGGCCGGAAGGTCAGCTATGTGAAAATTCCCAATGCTCCTGCGGAACTCGGCTGGTGGAAAGAAGGCAATCATCTGGTCATCGGCCTGGGGATGAATGGCATTGCATCGACGATGGCCGTGGCCGACGGCAAACGTCCGAACCTGACGACTCACCCGTTGTTCAGCCGCTACTCAGAAATTGATGGAGAATTTGACATCACGCAAAGGGCCTGGTTCGACTTCAAGTCCCTGCGTGAGATGTTCGGCTCCGTGCCTGTTCCGGTCGAAGGACAGGAAAAACCGGTCGAGCTGGCCCGGTTTCTGGAAGCACTGGGCCTGCACAATCTCGAGCATGCGGCCCTGTTCAGCGGGTATCGGGGAGAAAGCCTGTGGGGAGAACTGGTCCTCGAAGCTCCCGGTGAGCGGACAGGCCTGCTGGCCCTGCTGGATCAGCCGACCTTTCAACTGGCGGAACTGCCTGCCATGCCGCTGGAGCATCTGGGCATTTCTGTGTCGAGCTGCGACTGGGGATCGGCCTGGGACACACTGCTGGATGTTGCCCGCTCTCTCTCTGCGCTCGGTCTGCAGGACTTCGGGGAAAAATGCGATGTGGCACTGCACCGGTTCGAGAACGAACTGGGCTTCACGCCGGATGAACTGTTTCATTCGCTCGGGCATCTGAACTGTGCTTACGCAGATGCCGCACAAGGGGAGTTCGGGCTCGGTTCGGTGCTGATGCTGCAGGTTCAGGATGCCCCAAAGCTGAAGTATTGCCTGGAAAAAATATTCTCCCGGCTGAAGGAAGAAGCAGACGGCAAAGAGAAAGGTCTGCTGCAGATTCGTCAGTCTGAAACCGATGCCGGAACCGTTTATCGTCTCGAGGTGACGAAGTTCCCGCTGGTGCAGCCGACTTTTGAAGTGTCGGAAGAATGGCTGACAATCGGGCTGATCCCCCAGGCGGTTACAGCCCAGCGGCTGCGAATGGACGGAATTCTGTTCAGCTGGTCTATCGCGGATGACCTGACAAACGCTCTGGAACTGCTCCCTTCGGAGATGACCTCGCTGCAGGTGGTCGATCCTGCTCCGTCTTATCGGACCCTGCTCGGGCTGGCTCCTTCACTGGTCGGCTTTATCGAACTCGGCCTGCGTGAAAACGGCGCTCTTCCCCGACAGGGACACTTGCCGATCGAGATGTCGGCCATTCCCCCCGCGGAAGCGGTGACCATGCCACTGTTCTTCAATGTGTCCGTCACCACTGTCGATGAACAGGGACTGCAGGTGTATTCCCGTCAGTCGCTGCCGGCCTTGCCGTTGTTCGGATCCATGACAGGCCTGACAACGGCCAGCACCCTGATCGCGGTCGGAATTCCGGCATTTCAGGTCCGGTCGGCCAAAGCGGAGGCAATTCAGCCTGACGTTCAGACGCCTGCCGCAACCGAACAGCCGGCTCAATAATACCCCCAACCCCAGGGGGATTTCCCCAGATCCCCCAGTGAATGGGCCTGGTACTGTGGATCAAACGGGGCTTTGAATCAATCAGGGTCCAAAGCGCAGGGGAACCGCACGCCCTGAAGTTCGGATTAAGCCCGGGGCTTCGGAATCAGACAACCTGAAACGCAGTCCGCTGGATGAACGGTCGTGTGAACCGCCATGCGCGTGGAACCGGAATGAAAGATGCTCCCTGCATGCCGCCGGCGCTGCAGGGAGCATCTGGTGTCCGGGTTCAGTTCGGGAACGCGGCCGGTTCTATTTCACTTGGGCCGGAGCGGCTTCTTCATAATTGACCTGCTCCACCACCATGGCGCGGGGGGTGCCGGCCACTGGCTTGATGTCTGCGTCGGTCAGCTGTTTTTCCAGACCGGAAGCATATTTTTCATCGGCCTGGGCCAGTTGTTCGTCTCCGTTCTGCCGCAGCTGGGCAGCCCGCAGGCGATAGGCTTCAACGACCTTGCGGTCAAACCGGCGGGCGGCTTCGTAATCGGCAATCGCTTCGCCATAGCGTTTCAGGGCAAAGGCGGCATCTCCCCGCAGAGAGAAGGTTTCGAAGTGATGTTCCTGATTCAGTGCGGCGGTGCAGTCCTGAATGACCTGTTCATAGTCAGATCGCTGCATGGCCTGCTGAGCCCGCACGGCCAGCGCGCCCGGGTGACTGGGCTTCAGCGTCAGGGCATTCTGCAGTGATCGATCGGCTTCTTCGGTCCGGTTGCGGGAAAGCAGATGCCGGGCACGTTCGGTCCAGGCGTCGGCATCCTGCCGGTTCCGGAGAATCCGTTGATTGAGTTCTTCCAGCGTCTGCAGCCAGTTGATCATCGACAGGTCGGCCACGGCACCAGCTTCATCACCATTCAGACGCAGCGCTTCAGAGCGGCTCTGGTAGTGTCCCATGGTGTCGGGCTGCAGGGAAATGGCCGTGGTGAAATCAGAGGCCGCTTCGCTGTAGCGCCGGGCGGCCAGATAGCACCGTCCCCGGTTTGTGACGGCATTGATGTATTTTTCATCGATCTCCAGGGCGTTCGAAAAAGCGCCAATCGCCTCGTCATAACGCTCCAGCTGCATCAGGGCGAAGCCGCGGTTGTTGTGGGCATCGATGTAGTCCGGTTTTGCCCGCAGCGCGTTGTCAAAATCCTTGATGGCATTTTCGAACTGCCGCTGTGAGATCCAGCAGAGTCCCCGGTTGTTGTAAGGCTGCGGATACTGCAGATCCAGGCCGATGGCGTCGCTGAAATCTTCGATCGCCCGATCAATCTGCTGGCTGATCAGCAGGAAGTAACCCCGGGTGTTCAGCAGCTTCGGATTGTCGGGATCAATCTTCAGGGCCGACGTCATATCATGGATGGCATTGGTCACCAGTTTGGCTTCCGCCAGAATGGCGGCACGTTTGACATAGGCATCCACCCGTTTCGGTTCGAGGGCAATGGCCTGGGTCAGCAGCTTGACCGCCTGATTGGCATCGCGGGCCTGAAAACGGGCCTGGGCTTCGTCGCACAACTGCTGATAACTCGGCTGGTGGGCGGCAGGGGCCTGTCCGGCGGCCGGATTCGCTGTCGGGCTGTGTGTGTTTTCAGTGGCCGTGACGGCCTGGGACGAACCCGATGGCGGAGTCGCTGATCCACAGCCAACCAGCAGGCCCAGAGCAACGGCAGACAGCGACAACCTCGACATGGCTCGTTCCAATCCATTGGTGCGAGATGAAAATTCACTGCAGAAAGCTCGTTGCGGCCGGCACATCATGCACCTTGGATCTTCTGCAGAACCGCAAGAGGCCGGCGTTTTAATTCGACAGGCTGTTCAACGTCAATGTGATTCCCGGAGACGGCCGGTTGCGGGGTCAGGCTCCGGCAGATCCGGCATTCCATTGTCCGGGTCGCCTGAGCTGACTGACAAAATGAACGGACTGCCTCATCGAAGCGGGGGAGCCGGGAGGTCGAACCGCGGACCTCAGAACCGGTCCGCGAGCATTCTGGAAGAAAGTCCCCGGGAAGTCGGGGGTAAATCTCCTGCCGGAGAACCAGGGGAGAACCTCTGGTCGGCCAAAAGCAGACCGGATCAAACGGCCATATAAAAAAAGAGGCAGCCACCGGACGGGCCTGACCGGTGGCTGCTCACAATTGCTGTCAGTGCGGGCCAACGCTGACAGCAGTTTTATTTTTGCCGGGAGGCGACAGATATGCAAGACCTTTTTTTGAACAATTCGCAGACGATGAAAAAACGCAACACAACTGGGACAGACATGTTGCTACGATGCGTCGCAGGCGATGCATATTACGAAATCGTCAGAATCCTTATTCCTGCTGTGATTTGCAACATCGGCAGGGGCACAATCTGGGCAGGGACGGGATTCGTCCCGGTGAACCTGCCGACCGAATGCGTCGTCTGACTTTTTGAGAGATTCCGGCCTGGTTCTCCCTGCAGGGACAGATTCTCTTTCGCCAGACGCATGAGCCTGGGACTAATCATTCTCGATAGAGGAATGTTTCCGGGATTGTCCCGGACTGGACTCCATTCGCAGACTCCTTTAGAACGGCGAATTCTGTTTTCCGGCCGCAGGCGATCATTTGTACAGGTGGCTGCCGGTCGGAGATGCATCGAAAATAAGGTGAGTGATGAAGGTTCAGCTGCCTGACGGTACCGCGAAAGAGTATCCCGCTGGTTCCAGTGCCCTGGATGTCGCCCGTTCGATTGGTGAGCGTCTGGCCAATGCGACAGTGGCCGCCCAGATCCATGATCAGGTGGTCGATGCCGGCCGCCCTCTGGAAGAGCTCGGGCAGGCAGAGCCGATTCCGTTGCGGCTGTTGACCGCGAAAGATGCCGCCGCCCTGGGAGTTTTGCGGCATTCGTGTGCCCATATCATGGCCCGCGCAGTCATGCGGCTGTTTGAGGGAGTCGGGCTGGCATTCGGGCCGACGACCGCCAACGGGTTCTATTATGACTTCGATCTGAAAACCCCGATCAGCGAAGAAGATTTCCCCCGCATTGAAGCGGAGATGGAAAATATCATTCGCGAAGCCGAGCCGTTTGAACGGTTTTCACTCGATCGCCAGCAGGCAATTCGGCTGGTGCAGGATCTGGGACAGGAACTGAAGACCGAACACATCGAAACCGGGCTGGCCGAACACCCGACACTCAGTTTTTATCGACAGGGGGAATTTGTCGATCTGTGTCGCGGGCCGCACATTCCGGACGCCGGAAAAATCAAGGCCTTCAAGCTGCTCAGTATTGCCGGCTCCTACTGGAAAGGAGATGCCAGCAATCGTCATCTGCAGCGGCTCTATGGCACAGCATTCTTTGAGAAAAAAGACCTGCAGGCCTATCTGGATCAGGTCGAAGAGGCCCGCCGCCGCGATCATCGCGTGCTGGGCAAGCAGCACGGGCTGTTCACCATTTCCAACGAGGTCGGACAGGGACTGTGTCTGTGGCTGCCGAAAGGGGCCACGGTGCGGGCACTGCTGGAAGATTTCATCAAGCAGGAACTGCTGCGCCGCGGGTACCAGCCGGTGTATTCACCGCACGTCGCACGGGCCGAACTGTATGAAACCAGCGGACATTTTCCCTATTACCGCGATTCCCAGTTCGCCCCGATCTTCGGGCATCCGGCCGGGCAGCTGGTGGATTACTGGAAGCAGTGTCTGGCGGCCAATGAACTGAGCGAGAAATTTGAAAGCGATTTCCTCGCGGCTACCAAAGATCTGGGCTGCCCGTTCCACGATTATCCGGTCGCGGCCGGACGCGATGAAAAGCTGACCTATCTCGCCAAATGGGAGCGCCAGCAGGAACGGTATCTTCTGAAGCCGATGAACTGTCCGCATCACATTCAGATGTACAAGGCCATTCCCCGGTCTTATCGCGATCTGCCGGTGCGGCTGGCGGAATTTGGAACCGTCTATCGCCACGAGCAGTCGGGCGAGCTGAACGGCATGCTGCGCGTCCGGGGACTGACCCAGGACGATGCCCACCTGTTCTGTACTCCGGAGCAGGTCGAACAGGAATTCAAAGAAACGCTGGATCTGGTCCGCTATGTGTTGAACAGCGTCGGACTGGAAGACTATCGGGTGCAGTTGTCACTGCGTGATCCGAAGTCCGACAAATATGTCGGCTCGCCGGAGCTGTGGGAGCGCGCCGAAGGCACCCTGCGGCGCGTGCTGCAGGAAAGCGGTCTGAACTTCACCGAGTGTGAAGGGGAAGCGGCCTTTTATGGTCCGAAGGCCGACTTCATGGTGCGCGATGCGATTGGCCGGGAATGGCAGCTGGGCACCGTGCAGCTCGATTACAACCTGCCGGAGCGGTTCAAGCTCGAATATGTCGGGGCCGACAACGCCACGCACCGGCCGGTCATGATCCATCGCGCCCCGTTCGGGTCGATGGAGCGTTTTGTCGGCATGCTGATCGAGCATTTTGCCGCCGCGTTTCCTCTCTGGCTGGCACCGGAACAGGTGCGGCTGCTGGGCCTGAATGACAGCATGCTCGATTATTGCCAGCAGGTGCGGGCTCGACTGCAGCAGGCCGGTTTCCGCGTCACCATCGACCAGCAGTCTGCGAACATCAAAAAGAAAATTCGCGATGCCCAGCTCGACCTGGTGCCTTACATGCTGATTGTCGGTCCCAAAGATGCCGAGCAGAATGGTGTCTCAGTCCGAGACCGCCTGGAAGGCGATCTGGGCTTCATGACCCTGGATGCCGCGGTCGAAAAACTCGTGGCCGAACGGGACAGCCGGCAGATTCGCCAACTGGTCCGGCGGACATTTTCCGGCTTTGGAGAGAACAGCGGAGCGGAATACTGATATAATACGGAGCGATTGGCCGGACCCGGACGAAACGGCGGCAAAATCTGCCGTTCGGAATCCGAACCGGCCACGCTGCCAGACTGTCCAACTTCTCAGAATTGGGGAGCGGACGGGTCGTCGTCGAGCGCTTCCGAAATTTTTTCCTCCAATTGATCGGGCCGCAGCGGCTCGATGAGCGCATAGTCTCCCCGCATCCAGCGATACAGATCGACCTGTTTACAGCGAATGCTGCAAAATGGGAAGATAGAAGAATTTCCGTCGATTTCTGACGGCAGCTGCCGCTGGCAGACGGGGCAGGTAAGCGGGCGAATCATAAGGAATCCGGCGGAAGTGGAAGCAGCCTGCTCTGAAACCTTTCGTCTTCCTGACGAAAAAATTTGCGTCTGATCCACCTGCTTTCCGAAAAACTGTAATCGGGGGCGATCTGGCAGGGGATTCAGGCAGATCTCGACACTTGTAAGAGAATCGTGTTACCTTCGACGATACAAAAGTAACGGCCCGCACAAAAGTGTCGCCGTGACGTGATCGCCGGAGAACATGCATCTGCCAGTCCGGTATCTGAAGTGTGGAAGTGATTCCCTGATTGGGTTTGACATGTCGAACGAAAAGCCGAACGAAAAACTGAGCAAAGTCGAAGTCATCAAGGACCAGAGCAATTATTTGCGCGGGACGATTCGTGAGGCTTTGCTCGATGATGCCCCGATCTTTTCAGATGAGAATATGAATCTCCTGAAATTTCACGGCACCTATCAGCAGGACAACCGCGACCTGCGCGGCGGCGGCAACAAGGCCTACTGTTTCATGGTCCGTTCGCGGATCCCCGGAGGCAAAATCACGCCGGCCCAGCTGATGGCCCATCTCGATCTGTGCGAAGAATATGGCAACGGTACCTTGCGGGTGACCGACCGGCAGGGTTTTCAGCTGCATGGCGTGCTGAAAACCGATCTGCGTTCTGCGATTCGCGGCGTGAACGAAAGCGGCCTGTCCACAATTTCCGCCTGCGGAGACGTGTGCCGTAACTTCATGTGCTGCCCGGCCCCGTACAAGAACAGTCCGCTGCACGATCAGATTCAGGAACTGGCCGCGACGCTGGCGAACCACTTCCGGCCCAAGTCTCTGGCCTATTACGAAATTTGGCTCAAGGACGGCGAACACTCCGAACTGGTTCATCAGGTGACGGATGAGCCGATCTATGGCAAAACCTATCTGCCGCGCAAATTCAAATTCGGCGTCACCCTGCCGCATGACAACTGCATCGATGTCTATGCCCAGGATCTCGGGTTGATTGCGGTTCCGGAAGGGGACCGGATCATTGGATACAACATTGTCGTGGGCGGCAGCATGGGAATGACGCCCGCCCGAAAAGACACGTTCCCGGCGATCGCCCGTCGCCTGACGTTTGTGACCCCGGAGCAGGTCATCGGCGTGGCCGAAGCCGTCGTGAAAGTGCAGCGCGATTTCGGCAATCGGGTTGACCGGAAGCTGGCACGCCTGAAATATCTGATTGCCAACTGGGGAGTGCCCAAGTTCAAGGCCAAGGTCGAAGAATACTATGGGGCTTCGCTGCCTGACCCGCACCCGACCGACATCACCGGTGTCGATGATCACCTCGGCTGGCACGAACAGGGAGACGGCAAGCACTTCTTGGGAGTGAATATCGAAAACGGCCGGATGAAAGACGAAGGTCCGCTGCAGATCAAAGCCTGCTTCCGTGAACTCGCCCGCCGGTTTCCAACGAATCCCATGCGTCTGACCGCGCTGCAGAGCATTCTGCTCTGCGATCTGGAAGCGTCGGAACGTCCTGAAGTCGAAAGCATTCTGCGCCGGCATGGCATGAAGCTGCACGACGAATACACGCTGGTGCGCCGGTTTTCCATCTCCTGCCCGGCCCTGCCGACCTGCGGTCTGGCCGTGACGGAATCAGAACGGGTGATGCCTGAGATCATGGATCAGATCGAAGCGGTCATGCAGGAACATGGGCTGATCGACGAAAAGATCGCCGTTCATATGACCGGCTGTCCCAACGGCTGTGCCCGTCCCTATACCCCGGATATCGGCCTGGTCGGCAAAGCCCGAGGCAAGTACACGGTTTACCTGGGCGGAAATGTTCAGGGCACCCGACTGGCCTTCCTGTTTCAGGACATGGTGCCGCAGGAGAATTTGGGAGCCTTGCTGTCCCCCATTTTCGCACAGTTCCGGAATGAACGGATTGGTAACGAGCCCTTCGGCGACTTCTGCGTGCGGATGGGCAAAGACGGACTGGCCCGTCCTCCTCAGCCGGAACCGGTGGCTGTCCAGGCCTCTGCGGCAGGTTAAAAGTCTCTGCTTCGCACAGACGGCACTCCGCGCGACAGATTCCAAGTCCCCCCATCGAATGCAGGCCGGCGACAGGGGTGCTGGGTGGGCTCAGGCGAGAGTTGTTTAGAGCCGCGACAAAACCTCTCACATGATGAGAATTTCCTTTCCACGAGCGGATCACGGAAGGTTTTGTAAGGGAGGCTCACTTGTGCCGTCGTATTCTCGGAAGACAATGTGCCCTCTCGAATTGTCTACTGGCTGAGCCTGCTGCTGTTATGCTGGCTGGGAATGCAGAGTGTGCATGAGCTGGGCCATGTGCTGGCGGCGCTATGGCAGGACACCCCGATCGAGCATGTCGATCTGCATCCACTGCGCATTTCCCGCACGGATGTCGCACCTGGTGGAAAGACACGGCTGGTTGTCTGGGCGGGTCCGCTTCTGGGTTCACTGCTGCCGGTGCTGCTCTGGCGCGGCCTGGTATGGCTGGAGCGGATGGTTCTTTTCCGGACCGCTGCTGCTCAAAAGAAGACAGGCCATTCTGATGCTGAGGCTTCACAGAGCCATCTGGCCGCGGCGCTTCGATTCTTTGCCGGGTTCTGTCTGATTGCCAATGGGGCTTACATCGGGACAGGTGTTTTCGACCCGGCAGGTGATGCCCTGGATCTGATTCATCTGGGGGAATCCCCGCTGCTGCTGGCTCTGTTCGGAGCGTGCTGTCTGCCGGCCGGATTCTGGATCTGGCACAGGGCCGGTCGCGATTTGGGCCTGGGACCGCAGGCGCGTGTCATTACGACCCGCACGGCGGTTTGCAGCCTGTTGCTGCTGGGGCTGGTCGTGTTGTGCGAACTGTACTGGGCCAGATAGAGCGCATTCACTTTCGGATGGGCCGTGTTTCTTCTGGAAGAATGTGTGCGGCGCAAGTTCTGATAAAAGCAATCTGCGCTCAGGAACAAGCTGAACGCCTGCCCTGCATGCCGGGCATTCCTCACGGCCAGCCATTCTTTATCGGGAGATCACTGCCGGGAGATCACTGCCGGGAGATCACTGCCGGGAGATCACTGTCAGCACATCACTGCCGGGAGGTTACTGCCGGGTCTGCTGTTCGGCCTTGTGGCGACGTTGCCGCAGTCGGGTGAACAGCTGCGCAAAGCGGCCTTCCGAAGGCAGGGGCGGTTCCAGTTCAGAAGAACCGGTGTCGAACTCGCCGCCGGTCTCCTCTGCCTGTTCCTGCAATGGGAGTGTGTCGCAGTGCTCCTCCTCGTCCGACATCGTTTCCGGTCGGACGACGTCATAGATGTTCAGCAGGTCATCTTCCACTCTTGAGGAGGAGGTCGACTGCTGTTCCAGCCGATGCAGAATGTCGCGGCGAATGCGATGGACCGCATCGAGAATCTGGATTTCAATGACGTCCGGGTCAGGCTGGTCGGCGCGACCAGATCCCCCTGCGGCCGCAGTCGGGACAGAATCCGCTGCTGCGGCGTGCCGTGGCACCGGGACTTCGATCGGCAGTGTGGACAGCCGCTGCTCCAGGGGCTGCCGGAGTGCATCCGGGAGTTCCTGGTAACGGTCCAGCAGGGTGTAACGGTCGACGACCGGAATTTCGAACATGTCGACCTCAGGGTTGACGGGCAATGCTGTGGCCGGGCTGGAATCGACGGTGACGGCGTTCGGATGTTCTGCAGTCGGCGCTTCTCTTCGCAGGGATCTTGCCGGGGCTGTTCCGGCCGGGATCAGATCCCCCTCCTCCATTTCTCCCCCGACCTCGAACGAGGCAAAGGCCGGTTCCGGGGCAGAGGAAGCACTGGCGACTCCTGGCGGTGCCGCAAGGTCATCATGCCGGGGTTCAAGTTCCTGCCAGGCGGCCGTTCCGGTTCCGGAGTGTGGAGTGCGAAGAAAGTCGGGAATTTCAAATTCGTCGGTCTCGAGTTCTCCTGGCTGCAGCGGAACCCAGGGAGAGACGCTGTTTTCAGGTTCTTCCGGCTCCGGAGCCTCTGGAATGTCATTCCAGCGCAAAGGGAGTTCTTTCAGGTCTTCCAGTGCCGCCCGCACGTATTGCGATGTGACAGGCCGCTGTTCACTGGCAAAGGCGAGCAGCAGGGCATGGTCGGTCAGCTGAATCAGGCAGCGCAGGTTTCCGTCGCTGGCCCGGCAGATCAGTTCGAGCGATTCTTCACTGAGAATCAAGGGAATATCGGTTCCGCCGGTGGCGCGAATCCGCTCGACAATCACCCGGGCCGAATCTTCCAGGCTGAGCGACGGGAGACAGACCTGAAGTCCGATCCGCTGATTGAGTGCCGCGAGCGCCGGGTCGAGCAGTTTCTCTTCGAGTTCAAATGAACCGCACAGCACAATTCGAAACAGCGACACGCCGTTGGGAGCATAATCCGCCAGGGAACGCAGTTCTTCCAGCAGGCGGGGATTCATCAAGTGGGCATCGTCGATCAGCAGCAGCAGAATTCTTCCGCCGGATTGAATCTGCCGGGCGCTGTGCAGAACCTGCAGACGGGCTTCCTGCTCGGACAGGCCGACATATTCCGTTCCCAGTTCAAACAGAATCGCCTGCAGCAATGCCCGCCGGGTGTCGATGCCTGTTCCGCTGAGGGCCACCGGGCGCATTTCCTGCCGCAACAGCAGGACAAGACGCTTGCTCAGCATGGTTTTGCCGGTGCCGTCTTCGCCTGTCAGCACAGCAATGCCCCGCGCCTGCTGCACGCAATGAACCAGTGCGTCCAGGGCATCCTGCAGGGGAGCCACGGGCACAAAGTCATCGCCATGCGGAATGGTGGTCAATGGACGTCGGCTGAGTCCGAAAAAGTCTTCGTACACTCCAGCACCTCGGCACGCTGATCAGATGTTCCAGTCGGAACCGGAAGAAACAACAGCTGCGCGGTCGCGCATCTGCTCTCTCCTTCTGATCGAATTCCAGCCAGCCATGCATCCAGAAAAATGCGGAGTGTTGTCAGAACCCTCTCAATTCTTCGTAAATTCCGGATTCTGCGACAGATCAGCTGGCGTGAGCGGTGACGGAAAGAGCGGGGTCTTCCGGACGCCGGGGAGAAAAAAGGGCCGCGGCCACCAGAACCACGGCCGGCATCAGCGGGGCGCGCATGCGGGCATCGCTCCAGTACAGCAGATGGACGGCACTCATGATCAGAATCAGCAGGACCGGGGCACCCCATTGCCGCCAGGAGCCGGTCAGAGTCTGGCCTCGGAAGCCAATCCGGATGAGTCCCCCCAGCAGGCAGGCCCATAACCCGATGTAATAGATTCCGACCGCCAGACGCAGGGCATTGGAGACTCCGGCTGCCGCCGGAGCATGCGGAACAATGTTCCAGAACCAGCAGAATTTCAGAAGGGCCGCGCGCAGAAACGTCACCGGATGATTGCGGATGCATTTCCAGGCGAGCGACGACATCCAGCGGTCCACGTTCTGTTCCCCGTCGATCTGCAGGGCGGCGCGCTGTTCTTCCAGATTCTGAACCCAGCCAGCCTGACCGGCTCCCTGGGATCCATCCCAGATTGTGCCCAGGGGCTGCAGGACAACTTCCCGATAAAAAGCCGGATTATTTCCCAGCAGCAGGGTGTATCCGCCATGGGTGGTCATCAGGATCGGTGACCCCATGACCAGCAGATTGCGAATGACCCAGGGGGCAACGCACAGTGCCGTGGCCAGGGCGGCCGGCAATACCTGCCGGGTGAGAAATGTCCGAATGCCGGGAGAGATGATCTTGTTTGAGGAGGTCTGACAGATCAGGGCCTGCAGGCCGCCGGCGCAGACATAGACCGCCCCGAAAGCCCAGAAAGTCGGTCGGGACAGAACACACAATCCAAACACACAGCCCGTGATGAATGAGGCGGCCGGCCCTGGGGAATTTCGGCGGGTGAGACAGACCAGCAGACCTGCAATCAGCAGGGCACAAAAGGTTTCGGTCATGGGATAAGTGACATACCGCAGCAGCAGCGGATCCATTGCCATCCCTCCGACGGCCAGCAACCGGCTGAGTCGCCCCAGCCCCAGTTGCCGGGCACTGATCCAGGTCAGTGGCAGGGCTCCCAGTGAGAGGACGATCTGAAGAACTCCCCGGGAAAGTTGCTCATCAGGTCGGCAGACCAGAGACAGGATCAGGGGATACAGTGGCGGCCGAAAGGCGGTCGGCGTGTCGGTTCCCGGGGCAAGAAATCCCTGCCCATCGCGCAATCCGGTCGCCAGCGCGAGATAGATGTCCGGATCAGAATTCAGGTCATTCCAGTAATGCCGCAGAACGCCGATGCGAAGCACCAGACCCAGCAGCATCAGGCCGACAACCAGCAGAAGTTCAGACAGTTGTCGTTTCGGTTGAGGCGTCACACGATCCCTTGTCGCATTCCCCTGCGGCATCCACAGCATTCAACAGGCTGGTCTGGGCCACGATCGGGAACTTCAGGGTGAATTTTGTGCCATAACCGACAGCACTTTCAACCCGAATGCGCCCCTGATGAGCATCCATAATCCGTTTGCACAGGGCCAGTCCCAGTCCGGTTCCCCCCTGCCCGTTGTCATCGGCCGTTTTGGTGGTATAGAACCGGGTAAAGATCTGCGGCAGCTTTTCGGCAGGAATGCCTGACCCGTTGTCGCGTACCCCGATTTCGGCCCATTTTCCTTCCGGATCCTGTGAGACCGACACCGTGACGACACCTCCCGGCTGCATGGCCTGGCGGGCATTGACCAGCAGGTTCAGCAGCACCTGTTGAATTTCGCCGCTGTTGATCCGGGCAAACGGCTGGTCGACAATCTGCACTTCCAGCCCGATGCGGTGCGTCATCAGATCTTTTTCGACCAGCACAATCACATCCTGCACGACCTGAACCAGGTTGGTCGGTTCCTGGCGGGTTTCTTTCGAGCGGGCATACGACAGCAGGCCGGTCGTGATTTTTGCCGCCCGCTGTGAGGCCGACAGAATTTTGTCGAAGGCCTTATCGCGGGTGGCCGGGTCTTTGTGACGCAGCCCCAGCTTGGCGTAGTTGATGACCGTCGTGAGAATGTTGTTGAATTCGTGCGTGATCGACGAAGCCAGCTCTCCCACCGAGCCCAGTTTCTGCGCCTGCAGAAGCTGTCGTTCCAGGTCGTCGATACGGGCCTGGAGGTCGATCTCTTCAGGGGTGGTTTCGCTCAGACTCACAGGTTGCAACTCAACGGTGAAAGGCGCTGGAAAAAAGTCTGCCGGCTCCTGCAGGCGAGCGGCACCCGAATGATCAGGAGGATTTGGCTTTCAGAAAGCCGCCATCGGCGGGAATGATGCCGAAGCCTCCGTCGATGCCATCGGCACGGGAGATCGAAGGACTTCATTGGATTGGAATGAGAATCGGACCAATTTTGATGAGACGCGGTGCGGGCTTGCAGCAGGTTCGCCAGTCCCCCAGCTTCACCGGCAGAAACCGGCATTCCATCGGAGTTCTTCGGCGTCGCCCTCTTCTCGACAGGTGTTCAGGGCCCGCGTCGCGAAATGACGTTACGGCTGAGCCGGCAGGGAGATGAATTCCGCGCGTTCCTGAATTTCTTCCCGTTTTACACCAGCATCGCGCAGAGTGGCGAGCAGATCGGCCCGGGCTCCCTCCTGTGCATTTTTCGATTTCAGAATGCGCACCCGAATTCCTTCCGGAGTGCCGGTGGTTTCGGTAGCCCGGTGGGAGATGTCGCTCAGGGGAACCAGTTGTTGTGCGGTCAAGTTGTCGCCTTCCGCCAGCCGGAACTGCGCTCCGTCAATCACAATGGTGATCAGTTGCGGCGGCAATCCCAAATCGGGGACATTGTCTGCTGCCGGTTCCATTGTCGTGGCCGAAGGTGAGTGCGTCGCTGCGGCCGGGTTGCGAACCAGTGTCTGGCCAGCATCGGTCTCGGTATTTGCAGAATCCTGCACTCCGGTTCCCGAGCCCCCCAGCCCGAAACCTTTGAAGAACTGCCCGAACCAGATTCCCAGTGCCAGGGCACCAACAACTGCGGCTCCAAACAGACGTCGCGTTTTCATGGTGACGAATCCTGCAGCCGATCGGCGGAAATGCATGAAGAGGAAGCAGCCGACACTGCTTCAGATTCAGAAGATTCAGAAAAAATCTGTGGAAAACGCTCTGCCTGATCGCGGAACCCCGGCCGGTGGCCTGCCAGGGTTCTGAACGGGTCAGCGTGAAAAACTCAGAACGATCAGGACGTCGACACTCCGGACAGGCACTGAGATGCTGTCGTCTTTCGATTCTAAGCCGATTCTAAACAGCGGGCTGGCACCAGTTCCATATCACTTTTTCAGACCATCAGGTGGCCGGGCAAAATGGGCGAGTGGGAGGCCGCCATTTTGAAAAGAGTCTTCGATCTGGTGAAACCTTTCGATCTCTTGCAGGCAGGCTGGAGGATCGGCCACGATGCGCAGAACGGTTGATTCCCTCACTGGTGAAAGAATCCTGCAGAATCGATTTCGCAGTCTCTGTCCTTTTCAACACTCCGGTTGGTTTATGGAAACTTCACATTTTGTCGGGCTGATTCCTGCCACGCACACCCCGTTTCATGAAGAGGGCCGCCTGAATCTGGATGTCATTCCTCAAATGGCCGAGCACTTTCTGGCACTTCAGGTGCCGGCCGTGTTTGTGTGCGGAACGACAGGAGAAAGTCTTTCGCTCACGACGGCAGAGCGACAGGCTGTCGCCCGGGAATGGGTGAACGCCACGCGAAACACCGCACTGCAGGTGATTGTGCATGTCGGACACAACAGTCAGGCCGATGCCTGTGAACTGGCGAAAGCGGCTCAGCAGATCGGGGCGAAGGCCATTGCGGCAATGCCGCCTGTGTTCTTCAAGCCGGCCAGTGTGCCGGAACTGGTGCGGTTCATGGAACCGGTGGCCGGGGCCGCTCCGGATCTGCCGTTCTATTATTATGACATCCCGTCGATGACCGGCGTCTCGCTGCCGGCGCGCGAGTTTCTGCAGCAGGCCGCGCCGGTGATGCCGAATCTGGCCGGGCTCAAATTCACAAATACCGACATGGTGCAACTGCTTGAATGTCTGGGACATGAGCCAGGGCGTTTTGACATTCTGTTCGGGGTGGATGAATGCCTGCTGGCCGGACTGGCCCTGGGAGCCGAAGGTGCCGTCGGCAGCAGTTACAACTTTGCCGCCCCGATCTATCAACGGCTGATCACTGCCTGGAAGCAGGGAGATCTGACCGCAGCCCGGGCGGAACAGCTGACGTCTATTCGCCTGATCCGGCTGCTTTCCCGTTATGGTTACATGTCGGCGGCCAGGCATGTCATGTCGCTGCTGGGGATGCCGATCGGGCCGGCCCGACCCCCGCATCGTCGCCTTTCGGCCGACGAATTGCAGGCCTTCGAACGTGAACTCAAATCGACCGGTCTCTGGGAGGCCATTCAGGTCCGGAAAAACTGAACCAGAGCATAAGACGTCTGCGTTTTCTCAGAGCACGCCGCGTCAGCCAGTGCATTCGCCTGCTTCAGCCGAAGTCCGCGGTCAAACGTCCGGGAATTCCCGCCGGTGACGGCACAGATTTCAAAAGGGACACAATGCGATTTCTGAGACTGGCCTGCCTGGCGACAGGCATGTTCTTCGCTCTGGCCTGCCTGAGTGGAGACGGGACGCGCAGTGTGATTGCCCAGGAGAAAGAGATGTCTCCTTTGAAATGGGTGCGGCGGGCCTCACTGCCTGACCCGCAGGGATTTGCCGGAATGATTGCCGGGGTCAGCCATGGGCAACTGGTGGCTGCTGGAGGGGCCAACTTCCCGGATCTGCCTCCTTGGAAGAACGGCAAAAAGATCTGGTATGACCGCATTTTTGTCCTCAAGACTCCGCAGGGGGCATGGGAAGAGCTGCCCGCCCGTCTACCTCGTCCGCTGGCTTACAGCTGCGTCGTTTCCTGGCAGGATGCGCTGATTGTTGCCGGTGGGGAATCGTCTCTGCCTGACGGGTCACGTGCCTGTGACGAGGTGTTCAGCCTGGAAATTGTTGACAGCGGCGTGCGAATTCAGGATCTGCCTGGTCTCCCTGCGCCGTTGACGAATGCCAGCGGCGTGCGGCTGGGATCTTATTTTTATATCGTCGGGGGCATCCACACTCCGCAGGCGACGCAGGCCGAGCAGACCTGTTATCGCATGGATCTGTCGCTGGCACCGGAGGCACGTCACTGGGAAACATTGCCGCTGCTGCCAGGGTTCGGCCGCATGCTGGCACCAGTGGCCGCCGTTGACGAGGCGCTGTTTGTCTTCAGCGGTGCTGCGTTGAGTTCATCCGGCAGTCGGGTGCAGCTGCTGGACTGCTATCGTCTCGACGCTTCCTTGCAGTGGACACGACTGGCGAAGCTGCAGAGGCCGGTGGTGGCCGCTCCCAGCCCGGCTCCCGGTGACGGCCGGCACATCTTTCTGCTGGGGGGCGACGACGGCACACAGCTGAAAACTGACCCGGACAGTCATCCCGGGTTCCCCATGCAGGCTCGAATTTACAATGTGAAAGAAGACCGGTACGAAGCGAGTGTCCCGATGCCGGTTTCGCGGGTGACGGTGCCGCTGGTGGAGTGGAACAGGGGCTGGTTTCTGATCAGTGGCGAGATGCGACCGGGTGTGCGCTCACCGGAAGTGTGGGAACTGATGCTGTCTCCCCGGCCCTGAAAACCAGTTTTGGTTTGGAAGGCCGGGTCGGCACGCGCCGGGGCACCTGCAGGAATGCACGTCGCCCTGCTCTGAAATCTCGCGCCGATTCCCGGAAATTCTGGTGACGTCGATGTTTTTTCCCAGTCTGTCAGGGCGCACGGTGAAAGAATTCCGGCGGACTCCAGTCGCAGCGGCATTCTTCTCTCTTGACCAGCGAATCCAGAAAGTTCTAGTGTAGAAATATTCGAGTCTCGAAGGAGTTTGCGTGTCCGCGTCTCTGGATGAAAATGCCGCAATGTTGCGTCAGCTGGTGCAGATCATCCGCAGGCAGTTTCGGGCGGGGCCTTGTGGGGCTGCGCAGGAACCGCCTGTAGCGCTGAATCAGCAGGAGCTGCATGTGCTGGAGTTCCTGGGAGGGCATGGCAGCCAGATGATGCGGGCCGTGGCCGAACATGCGATGCTGGCGGTCAATACCATGACTTCCATTGTGGATGGACTCGAACAGAAAGGGCTGGTCCGGCGTTGCCGATCATCTGAAGATCGCCGGCAGGTTCTGGTGCAGCTGACCAGTCAGGGCGAAGACATCTGGAAGGCAGTGGAGCAGGCCCGGCAGGAACTCTATTGTTCGCTGTTGAGTCCCTTGTCGCTGGATGAACAGCAGACATTTCTTGATTACTTTCGAAAGATCGCTCAGGTGGGTGCGCCGGCCGCGCCCGTGACCCAGGCGACGCGCCGTCGCGAACGACGGACACAAACCCCTTCCCGATGAAGCGATTCGACAACTGAACATGGCTGACGTCAAAACGATCGAGGCGGCTCCTGCGGAGCCTGCCCGTACCACGGTTCCAGAAGCTCCCGGCAATGACAGTGTGCCCGCAGGCGGTGCCCGGCAGAAAACCGGCGGTCTGCTGCGGTCTCTGTTCTGGGGAATCGGTTGCGTGCTGGCCGTGATAGGTCTGGCCTGGGCCACCGGTCATCTGGGACCGGATCATCGCGCGGCGCTGCCGCCTGAAGATCCGGAGCAGGCCGGCGAATCCCCTGCCCTGATGGTCACAGTGGAACCGGTCGCCACCCGTTCCCTGAAACGGACGGTCGAGGCGGTCGGCACGCTGTACGGGTTTGAAGAAATCGTCGTGAGTGCCAAATCAGAAGGCCCGGTGATTCGCATTCATCATGATGTGTCAGACCGGATCAGTCCGGATGAACTGCTGCTGGAGCTGGATCCGACCGATCCCCGCCTGGCGGTGGAGCAGGCCGAAAGCAATCTTCGCGTGGAACTGTCGCGTCTGGGGCTGGATCAGGCGGTCGGTACCGATATTGATCTGAGTCAGGTTCCCACGGTGGTGATTGCCCGGGAAAAGCGTGAACTGGCCCGCCTGAAGATGGATCGCATCCAGCACCTGGCGGAGCGTCAGGCGACGACACAGGAAGGGGTCGATAACGCGGTCAGTGAATTCCGCATGGCCTCGGCGGAGTATGAAAATCAGGTGCTCATGGCCAAGGCCGGTCTGGCGACCATTCATGCGCGGCAGGCGGCTTTGTCGATCGCTCAGCAGCAGTTGAGCGACACCCGGGTCCGCGCTCCGATTCCCCAGCGCACCGCACCCGACGGCATGTCGGCTTCGCCCTATGTCATGGTCGGGCGATCCATCTCAGAGGGAACGTTTGTGCGCGTGGGAGATGAATTGTGCCGTCTGGTCATCGATGGCACGCTGAAACTGCGCGTGGCCGTGCCGGAGCGGCATGCGGCCGAGATTGAAGTCGGCCAGACGGTGGACGTATATACGGCCGCCTCTTCGCAACCCTGTGCAGGCGTGGTGACGGTGATCAATCCGGCGGTCGAGGTGAGCACGCGGACGTTTCAGGTGGAAATTCAGGTCGTCAATGACAAGCCGGGTCTGAAGCCCGGCAGTTTCGCTAAAGCCGTGATTGCCGTGAGTGAAGATCCTCACGCGCAGACGGTTCCGCTGGCGGCCATGGTGCGCTATGCCGGGGTGATCAAACTGTTTCTGTTTGAAAACGGAACGGCGCGCGAGGTGCAGTTCACGCCGGGCGTGCAGAATTCGGAATGGGTGGAAGTCGCCCGTCCGGAGTTGCCGGAGAATTCGCAGGTGATCACGAGTGGTCAATATGCCCTGGCGGATGGAACGGCCGTGAGGATTCGCCCGCAGCGGAAGCCGGAAGATTCCCCGGCCACGGCGCAGACAGCGCCGTGATCTGCCTGACAGGGGCGCGGCGACAGGCCGTGGGCTGCCGGCTCTGTGCGGACATCCGCTGAAGCTGCCGATCTGGAACGATCAGATTCTGTGTCAAGGGTGAAGGAACCAGGGCGTGAGTATTTCCGAGATCTGCATTCGCCGTCCGGTGTTCACCTGGGTGCTCATCGCCATCCCCGTCATTCTCGGGCTGGTGTCCTATTCGGAACTGGGTGTCGACCTGTTCCCCAAGGTCGACTTCCCGGTGGCGTCGATTGCGGCCACCCTGCCCGGAGCGAGCGCCGAAGAGATTGAAACGACGGTCACCAAGCCGATTGAAGAGGCGATCAACACAATTTCTGGGCTCGATGACATTCGTTCGACCAGCCGGGAAGGCTCATCGACGATCATTGTCCGGTTCGTCATGGAAAAAGATATCGACGTGGCCGTGCAGGAAGTGCGCGACAAGGTGTCGTCGATCACCAAGCAGCTGCCCGAGGGGATGGAACCTCCGCTGGTGAACAAGTTCGACATGGACGCTTCGCCGATCATGACGCTGGGGGTTTCCGGGCGGCGCGACGAACGGGAAGTCACGGAAATTGCCAAACGCAAGGTGCAGGAAGCCCTGCAGACGGTGCCAGGTGTCGGGTCGATCAATCTGTCCGGCGGGCGCAGCCGTGCGGTGAATGTCATTCTCGATCTCGACCGGCTGTCGGCGCTGGGAGTCTCAGTCGAAGATGTGCGGCAGGCCCTGGTCTCGCAGAATATCGAACTGCCCGGCGGAATCGTGGAACAGGGATCGCGCGAACTGGTGCTCCGGACGCTGGGACGTATCCGCGATCCTGCCCTGTTCAATGATCTGATCGTGCGGAACGTCAGCGGGTTTCCGATCCGGATCCGCGATCTGGGCCGGGCCGAAGATTCCATTGAAGTGCCGCGCGGCGCAAGCAGTCTCGATGATCAACCGGCCGCGAGCCTGTTTGTGCTCAAACAGTCAGGCACGAACACCGTGGCGATTTCAGATGCAGTCAAAGGCCGGCTGGAAAAGATCCGCAAAACGCTGCCGCCCGACATCCGTATCGAAGTCATTCAGGATCAGGCCCAGTTTATCAAGGAATCGATGGACGAGGTGCAGTTTCACCTGCTGCTGGCCGCGGTGCTGGTCTCGGGCACTATTCTGCTGTTCATTCGCGACTGGCGCACCACGCTGATTGCCACGGTCGCGATTCCCACGTCGATTGTGCCGACGTTTCTGTTCATGCATTACATGGATTTTTCGCTGAACAACATCACCATGCTCGGACTGATTCTGGCGATCGGCATCGTGATCGATGACGCGGTCGTGGTGCATGAAAATATCTTCCGATACATGGAGGAAGAAGGTCTGGATGCCATGGCAGCCGCCCGGAAAGGGACCAGTGAAATTGCCCTGGCCGTGCTGGCGACCAGCCTGTCGCTGGTGGTGATTTTTGTGCCGGTAGCCTTCATGGGCGGAATTGTCGGACGGTTTTTCAGCAGCTTTGGACTGACCGTCGCGGTGGCCATTCTGATCAGCCTGTTCGTGTCGTTCACTCTGACGCCGATGCTGTGTTCGCGGTTTCTGAAGCTCGAAGACGGGCATTCCGGCCAGAGTTCCAAGTCGGGCCGAATCTATCAGCTGATCGACTGGCTGTATGGAATCGCCCTGCGGTTTGCCTTGCGTCACCGGTTCCTCACCATGTTTGTCTGTCTGCTGGTCGTGCTCTCGACTGTGCCGATTGCTTCGATGATGGGGGTGAACATGGTCCCCCGCGACGATCAGAGTGAATTTCAGGTCAGCATTCTGACGCCGGAAGGATATACGCTGCAGCGGGCCACGGATGTGATCAAGGAGATCGAACGCCGGCTCATCTCTCTGCCGGGGGTCACGCATCGCTTCACGGTGATCGGCGACAACGGCGGCTCCCGCAAGGGACAGGGAGAAGTGACCAAAGGTTCGATCCACCTGGCCATCATTCCGCTGGAAGAGCGGCGCTACAGTCAGTTTGACGTGATGAAACGCGCGCGCAGGATTCTGCTCGACTATCCGGAACTGCGCACGGCGGTGATGGATGTGGCCACCATCGGCGGGAGTGGCTCTGACGGCGACAGTCGGATTTTCCAGATGTTCATTCAGGGACCGGATCTCGAAAAGCTGGCCGAATATTCAGAAACACTGGCCACTCGCCTGCGGCAGATCGACGGACTTGTCGACGTCGATACCACGCTCTCACTGCGCAAGCCGGAAATTCAAGTCGAGATCGACCGGGATCGGGCCAGTGATCTGGGCATTCCGGTGCAGACGGTGTCGAGCAGTCTCAATGTGCTGGTCGGCGGGCAGATCGTTTCCCAGTACCAGGAAGGGAGCGAGCAGTATGACGTCTGGCTGCGGGCCGATAAGTCTTATCGCGACAATCCCCAGGTGCTGGACACCCTGACGATTCCCTCGCCGACGGCCGGACTGGTGCAGCTCACGAGCCTGGCCCATCTTTCCGAAGCGCGGGGGCCCAGCCAGATCGACCGGCTCAACCGGCAGCGCACGGTTACAGTGCGGGCGCATCCGGAAGACGTCACATTGAAAAGTGCCATGGATCAGGCCAATGCCATTGTGAAAGACATGAATATGCCGCCGGAATATCAGGTGTCGTATGGCGGACAGGCGGAAATGCTCGGCGATACGGCTTATTACTTTGGCGTCGCCCTGGCGCTGAGCACGATCTTCATGTATCTGATTCTGGCCGCGCAGTTTGAAAGCTGGATCTTCCCGATCAGCATTCTTTCCGCTTTGCCGGTGACGATTCCTTTCGGGCTGCTGTCGCTGCTGCTGTTTCGAACGCCGATGGATCTGTATGCCATGTTCGGCCTGTTCATGCTGATCGGCATCGTCAAGAAAAACGGGATTCTGCAGATCGACAAGACGAATGAATTGCGCCGTTCCGGAATGGAGCGCGATGCCGCGATTCTCGAAGCCAATCACACCCGGCTGCGGCCGATCCTGATGACGACCATTATGCTGGTGGCTGCCATGGCACCGATTGCGGTCGGGCAGGGCCCGGGCGCAGGCGCCCGCGCCAGCATGGCCAAAGTGATCATCGGCGGGCAGATGTTCAGCCTGCTGCTGGCCCTGCTCGTCACCCCGGTGACGTATTCGCTGATCGACAGTTTCGGCAGCTTCTGGCGACGACGTTTCTCCCGGCTGGCGTAACCGACTGCCCGTGCCTGACGCACAGGGACGCCGTGCGGCGATGACGCGGATGACGGCAGGGGACTATGGCAGGGACCGCAGCATTCCCTGCGCTTTGTGCAGCGTTTCGGCATATTCCTGAGCCGGATCGGACTGCGCCACCACTCCCCCCCCGGCAGGAAAGGCGATCCATCCGTTTCGCCGGGTCATGGTGCGAATCAGAATGCTGCTGTCAGAGAATCCATTGAAGCCGTGATAGAACAGGCTGCCGCAGTAGGCTCCCCGGGCAACCTGTTCCAGTTCGGTGATGATCTGCATGGCCCGAATCTTGGGGGCTCCGGTGATCGAACCGCCAGGAAATGTGGCGGCCAGCAGACTCCAGAAGCTGGCGTCGTTTCGCAGCTCGCCGGTCACTTCAGAAACCAGATGGGCGACGGTTTCATACATTTCCACCTGACACAGTTCCGGAACGCGCACGGTACCGGCCTGGCACACCCGTGAGAGATCATTCCGCATCAGGTCGACGATCATCACATTCTCGGCCAGATCCTTGTCGCTTTCCCGCAGTTCGTCGCGGGTGTACAGATCCGCTTCCGGGACCGATTTGCGCTGCCGGGTCCCTTTGATCGGACGGGTGACCACCTGCTTTCCCTGCACCTGCAGAAATCGCTCCGGCGAGGAAGAGAGAATCGACCAGTCGGCATGCTGAAAATATCCGGCGAAGGGAGCCGGATTGCTGCGCCGCAGCGCCAGATAGTCATCGATTGGAGCGGGACGGAATGCCGGAACAAGAAACTGCTGCGACAGATTGGCCTGAAAGATGTCGCCGGCATGGATGTATTCGATCACCTGTTTCACAGCCGACAGATAGGAGCTTCGCTGAAAGTTGCCGTGCAGATCTGCCGGACCAGATGCCAGGCTGAGGAGACGGTGAAATCCTTCAGGAGCCGGCATTGCCGGTTCGGGCGCCGGCCGGGAGATGTTCGGTGCCGTCTTCGAGGCTTCGGCCTGCCGGCTCAGAGCCTGGCAGATTGTTCGGTACTGATCTTCGAGCCAGGCCGGGGAAGACTTGCTGGCAGAGCCGCAGGACTGCCCGATGAACCAGCAGCGGTCTGACTGATGATCCCAGGCGAGTGTCCAGGGATAGAGCGCGATGATCGCGCCCGGCAGGGACATGACATCGCAGGACGGAACCGGCAGGGCTTCGAACCGGCGTCCGAATTCGTAGGTCAGCAGTCCGGCGGCCCCTCCCTGAAAGGGAGGCAGATCAGGAATCGCCGGCCGCAGCCAGGGTTCCAGCGCCTGCCGGATGTCTTCAAACGGATTGGAAGGGCCGTCGGCATTCAGCTCCCAGGTGGTCAACGGATTGGCTGCCAGAAAGGAATGACGTCCGAAGCGGGAGCGCGGCAGGGAACTGTCGAACAGGATCAGATCAGGCCAGTCGGACAGGGCCTGCAATGCCCGTTCCGGATCGGGAGCCGGAGTGAGTTCATGAATGACGGCCGCGTGGTTCATTCAGCGGCTCCTGGTTTGGGCGGCCGGCGATGACGACGTTCCATGGCCCCTGGTTCCTGCCGGGTGAGCATGCCCCAGCTTAAACTTTCATCCTGGCGGTACTGCTTGCCCAGCGTCATGGCGGTGACCGCCTTGGAGAGTTCATAGCCCAGATAGAATGCATGGTCGGCAGCCAGTGGAGCTCCGGTGGCGGAAAACTGGTCGAACAGTTCATAAGCATCCTGCCCGGTCCAGTGTCCGTCCCGGTTCATGACATGAATCATTCCCCGTTCGACGAAGATGCGGAAGTTCGGGTCTTTGATCTGCCGGGCCAGGGAAACCAGGGCCGCATCGCCCAGTTCGGTCACCCGCATGTCGCGAAGCATGATCAGGTCGGACTGGACCCGTTTGGGGGGAAGATGATGATCGATGGCATACTTCACCAGTCGCCGGGCGCGGTCAAATTCGGCCACGGCCGTGCGGCACCAGGGGATCACCTGCGTGGTCAGAACGCTGTGAATCTGTTCTTCCTGGCAGAAGGCCGCGAGCAGAAAATTGATTCCGGCGCTGTCGACGTCTGACAGTTCGGTCACATTGCCGATTCCCATCATGATGGGTGTCCCGGGAGCCATGCGGCGCGTGGTCTGATAGCGCGCCAGCGAACGGGCGAATCCGAATCCGATCGGTTCGAGAATCGGATCGAGCCGGCAGGGGCGGCCGGCTTCGGCAAAGCGCCGGGCTGTCTGCCACATGGTTTCGAGGTCCGACGGGTCGTCGGGAATCACCACGAATTCAACATTCTGCCGGAATGCGGCTTCGAGATTCTGCTGATTGCAGCTGAGAACCAGTTCGGCCCCGGCCTCGATGGCCTGTTCGACTTCCACCGGATCGAAGCTGTCGATGGAGACCCGGCAGCCCATTTCCCGCAATTGTCGAACTGCGCGGCCCACCTGTGGCCAGCGGGTGCCGGGAATGCAGCCGACATCGATCAGGTCGGCTCCGGACTGCTGGAATTCCTGTGCCAGGGCCAGAAACTGCTGTTCGGTCAGCTGGGGGGCATGATTGATCTCGGCCAGAATCTCGATGTCATAGCGCGACAGATCGGCCGGGCGGGAATGTTCTGATCCCAGAAAGCCGGGGAGGTCGCGGATCTCTTTGGGCCCGCGCTGAAAGGGAACGCGAAAATGCTCTTCCAGTTTGTGCAGATCTCCCTGACACCAGCCAGGGACGATCACCCGATCATAGGTGCCGTCGATTTTCAATCGGCGGGCCAGCCAGTCGACATGCATCAACGCGGCCACGGAAATGGAGACGACTTCAATGTGGTATTCAAAGCCGGCTTTCCGGCTGACTTCCGCCACGATCTGCCGTGCCATGCCTTCGGCCAGACGACCGGTGACAAACAGAATGCGTTCTGAAGAAAGGGACGACATCAGGACAATACCACGGCTCACGAGAGACAAAGCCGGCAGCATGGAGGCCGCCGACAATCGCGCCGGAGGGAATCATGCAGGCCTGATCCCCCTGCCGACTGCGTGAGCCGATCATATCCGATTCCGGAAGATTGCTCCTGCCTGGACTCGTGCCGCAAGGGCTTCGCCGACGGAAGCGCCCTGCGCCGGGTCAGAGCATGGAGAGAGGCGCGCGTGACGGGTTCGATTACCACACCTGCAGGGGTCCGGCGGGAGCCTTCGGAGCCGGAATCGGAGCCCAGGGCAGGCCGGAACCGGGCGGAGAGTTCGGAGCGGCCGGGAACACCACCGGAGGCTGCGGGCTTGGAGCGGGCGGAACAGTGCCGCTGGAAGGGCAGTTCGTGCAGGGAGCCGACGGAGCGGGCAGCACCGGCAGGTTCTGAGGATGCGGTGCCGGAGAGGCAACTCCTGGAGAAAACCAGCCCCAGGGGATCGACTCGGAGGAATACTGCGGAGGGTAAGCCACCCGGCCATCAGGCAGAGTGATGGTGCCGACAATGTGATCGTCGGGTCCGAGTTCCTGCTGTGGGCCGGAGGTCCGCAGGGTCGGATCAAAATATGAGGAGCCGGCCGTCCAGGAAGACCAGCCGCGTCCCTGCTGATGCCCCCGCATTCCGGAGTAATAGTACGACTGGTCGAGTCCGCGGAAGGCGGCGGCCAGATCGTTCATTTCCCCCGCAATCGACTGGCGGATGGCAACCAGGCTGACGGTCAGGCCCAGCACCAGCGTGGTGGCGAGGATGATCAACTCGGCCGAAAGCACGAACCCTCGTTCGTCGGCCCAGAAATCCAGCACCAGATGTTTCATGGCAACTCATTCAGGGGGACCGGCCGCAGTACCGCGCGAACTGAACTCCGCACGAAATCGGAACACAGGCCCTGAAGGCCTGACTGCTGTTTCCAGAAAGACATGCCGGCTTCCTGAAGGCGACCTGATTTCCGGTCGCGCAAATCCCGGCACTGACAGGCCGGGGTGAAACAACAGATTCCGATTTCGTGCGGGGATCGCGGATCACCCGCGAACGGCGATGTCTCAGGTCGCCGCAGTTGCTTTCGCAGTTCCTGTCAGAGCGAGGCCGACAGGAGGCTTCGGTCCATCCCGCTCCTTAAAATTGATGCGATTGGAATAATTAGCAGCACCGCTGCAATCGCTGCGGCCGCGACAGTTGGTGCATTTGGCACAATCCATACCGTCGGAATAATCGGACCTGTAGACATCGTCGCAAAACCAGATCTATCTGTCGAACAGAAAACTGGTTGTGTTCAGAGACAGGCGAGGTGACGAAAGTCAGACTGACAGGGACTGCGTTCAGGAGAATGAACACCCGGCCTGGCAAGGCGTTTAGAATTCTTGACGGAGGGTTCTCTGGTCCGCTCGCGGCGAGAGTATCTTCAGCGGTCGAGGGGTGTTTTTCGCGGCCGTGAAAGATGTTGGCGAAGGGGCGGGAAGAAGTTCAGGTGGCCTGGGGGATGTGGTTTCCGGGCGAACAGAGGGAAATGTCTTCAGCAGGCATTCAGGAGCTGGTCAGCATGGTTTATCTGAATCGGATCTACACCCGGTCCGGGGACACAGGGACAACGGCGCTGGGGACAGGGGAGCGTGTGCCGAAAACTCACGCCCGCATTGTGGCCTTTGGTGCGGTGGATGAATTGAATTCGACGCTGGGGCTGGCTCTGGCGCTGCCGGATCTGGCCGAGGCTCAGGTGGCCCAATTGCAGGGAATTCAGAACGACCTGTTCGATGTCGGGGCCGATCTGTGTGTGCCGGAAAGCCCGACGGCTCCGGAAACCGGCGATCTGCGTGTCACCGGGGCGCAGGTGGAGCATCTGGAGCAGGCGATTGATGCCGCAACGGCCCAGCTGGAGCCATTGACCAGCTTCATTCTGCCGGGAGGAAGCCCGCTGGCGGCCGCGCTGCATCTGGCGCGGGCTGTCTGCCGCAGGGCTGAAGTGGAAGTCTGGCGATTGATCGCGGCAGAGACGGTGAATCCGCAGGTGCCGACCTATCTGAACCGACTTTCCGACCTGCTGTTTGTTCTGGCCCGCCTCGCCAACGATCAGGGACGACAGGATATTCTCTGGCGGCCCGGCGGAGAGCCCCGCCCGTAACGCCACGCAGCAGAACGCCATCAGAAGCGTTTTCTGCGTTGTCTATGTACCGGTCTCCGCCGCAGGCGCGCGACTTACTTTTTCAGGTCTGGCTGCAGGTGTTCGGTCAGAAAACTGAACAGGTCCGGGTGGCGAATTCCGGTCGCTCCGACATGATTGAACTCGCATTCGACCCCGGCCGCTTTCAGCTTCTCCGCAATCCGGACGCCGAAGTTTGCCGAATGGGGCGGATCTTTGAAGGGCTGCCCCAACTGCGGAACCGAGTCATAAAAGAGATAAATCGGCGGGTCGTCGCTGCTGACCAGATCCAGTGGTGAATATTCCTGAATCCAGGGGAGCAGAGTGGTCTTCTGCCGGAGAAATTCCTCATAGCTCGGCAGCGCGAAGGCATGATGTCCATAGTTGTTGTTGGGAATCCATTCCCGCATCAGTTCCGGATCGAGCGTTGTCTGGGGAACGAAGGTCAGCGCGCAGGTGACCCGGGTCGACTGCCGCCGGACCGGATCGGAATCCTGTGGATCGGCCATGTCATTGTGCAGTGCCAGCCAGAGACTGGAAAATCCCCCTGCGGAGCCGCCGCAGGCAGCGATTCGCGCAGGATCGAGCTTCCATTCTCCGGCCCGGCTGCGCACAAACTGCAGGGCATGAGCCGCGTCTTCCAGGGGAGCCTTGACCGGCGGCGCGACCTTTTCGGCGATGGCATCAGGGATCAATCGATAGTGAATGGCCACCACTGAAATGCCGGATTTCAGGGCCTGTTCCAGAAAGTCAGGGTGACTTTTGTCTCCCTGCATCCACCCGCCGCCATGAATGAAAAACAGGACCGGAGCCGGATTCTGTGTGTCTGCCTGATAAACGTCGAGTACCTGCCGTGGATGTTTTCCGTACGGAACATTGCTCCACGTCGGCCGGGGAGGTTGAGCCGGCACCGATGTGGCTGTCAGGCAGACCAGCAGAGAACACAACTGCAGAACGTGTCGACGTGTCATGGACCGTACCGGCAGCAAGAGGAATGACTGATGAAAGAACGATCAGAAGGACATTTTGCGGCTGTGGAAAAACAGCAGGGTTCCTGATCAGAGAGCGGACATGATCACAGTCGTGCCGCTTCTGACCGGAACCCGGTCTGTTCTCTGTCGGACGATTCGAACGTCCCGGCCTGAGCAGAATACTACGGCAGGTCGACAATGCGGAGGTCGAGTTCACCGGCCCCCTGCTGCTGCAGCACGACAGCCTGGGAATCGTTCAGCTTGCCGAGTTCTACGGTTCCCTGCAGGTCTGGGACCGGTGTGAACGACTGTCCGGCCGTTCCCCCATCCGGCACATGCTGGGTGAGACCGGGATTGTCGTCGAGTCCTTCGGTGCTGATCTTCATGACTCCCCGTGCCGAGTTGGAAAGCAGCAGGAAATCCTGGCCATCGCGCTGATAGTGAATCAGATCGAGCGGCTGATTGTGATTGCCGAGTTCGGCGACAGTGGTTCCCTTCACCCGTTCATGAACCGGTGCGGTGTTCTCCAGCTGCTTGAGCGGGAATCGCACCAGCGGCGTGCAGACGAATCCGGCCAGCAGGTTCGGTTCGCCGTTGATCACGAATGGCACAAACGTGCGGATCGGGGGATGGTCTTCGTTTCGTCCATGGGCACTGTGATAGAATTCGACCGGTGTTCCGGCATCGACTTCATCAAACGGGAACGGAACCGACCAGACCGTGGTGGCTCCCTGGGCATTGCTCAACCCGGCGACCAGCAGGCGCCCTTCCAGATAGCTCAGGTCCGTAATGGCCTGCGGGCGATTGTTTCTTCGCCGCCGGCCTTCTCCGGTTTCCTTGTCTTCGACGGGATTGGGGAGGGCCACCTGGGAGAATGGGGCGTTGGCCAGATCCAGTTCCCGGATCTGCGCCCCGGTGATCTGGAACAGGCGGGGAGACTGTCCGGCGACGACGGCTGCCAGGAACAGATGGCCGGTCTCGTGATTGACGGCCAGATCAGTGATCCGCAGCTGCGCAGGTTCGCAGTTGATCTGCTCGGCCAGTTTGCGGTTCAACCCGACGATCGGTTGCGGGCCGCTGCCGATCTCGTTGCGGTCGCCTGTCTCGAAGGCAAAGAGCCTGGCTCCCAGGGCGTCGCCGATGAACAGGATTCCGCTCGGGCCGAAGGTCATGGAGGAGATCGACTTCAATTCCGGATTGCCGGTTTTCATTCCCAGCGGGGAATCGGCGGCAACCAGTTGCGGCATGCTGATCAGCAGAGTCAGCAGGAGCGATGGCACGGTCACGCGCATGGCAGATGTCCTTTTGTGAAGAGATTGGTGCTGGTCGAATCAATGGAGGCACTGGGCACAGTCGCCGCCGGACAGACAGTCTGGCTCGAGGGCCGGGCGACTTTGCCGGGCTGGCCTGTCAGAGAACCCATCAGCATGTTGCGATAAATCGGGAATGAATACAATCACCCGCCGGTCGCGAAGGCGACAGAACGTATCGGAATTCCGAAAAGGCGAACGACTCGATGACACAACTCACCCGACGGCGGCTGATGCAGTCCGCGACTCTGGCAGGCATGGGAATGATGAGTGAACCGGTTCTGCACGCGGCCGAACAGACAGGGCGCCGAGCGCCGGTGCGGTTCTGTCTGAATACCAGCACGATTCGCGGGCAGAATCTGACTCTGGAGCAGCAGGTCGATCTGGCCGCAGACTGTGGTTATGACGGCATTGAGCCCTGGGTGCGTGAAATCGAGGCTCACCGTGATGCTGGAAAGTCGGTTTCTGACCTGGCGAAGCGCATCGCCGACCGGGGACTGAAGGTCGAAAGCGCCATCGGCTTTGCTCCCTGGATTGTGAATGACCAGACGCAGCGGCAGGCCGGACTGGAGCAGTTGCGGCGTGACATGGATCTGGTGCGGCAACTGGGGGGGACCCGTCTGGCGGCTCCGCCGATCGGGATGCAGAAGCCGGAGCATGATCTGGTGGCCTTGCCTGTGGCGGCCGAACGATATGCCGCGGCGGTGCGGATTGGCCGCGATATCGGCGTCGTTCCGATGGTCGAAGTCTGGGGCTTCTCCCGCAATCTGTCGCGGCTGGGAGAATCGGTCTTTGTGGCGATTGAAAGTGGCGAACCGGAAGCCTGCCTGCTGCCGGACGTCTATCACATCTACAAGGGAGGCAGCGCATTCGAAGGCCTGCACATGCTCGGGGCGAGTGCGATCCCCTGTTTCCACTTCAATGATTATCCGGCTCAGCCGGGCCGCGCGGAAATCGATGACAGCTATCGCGTGTTCCCGGGGGATGGAGTGGCTCCCTGGCCGGTGATCATGGAGACGCTCAGGCAGATCGGGTTTTCCGGTGTGGCCTCTCTGGAACTGTTCAACCGTGAGTACTGGAAGCGTGATGCGAAAGAGGTCGCCACGACGGGGCTGCAGAAAATGAAAGCCTTGTTCGCCCGACATGGCTGGTAGGCCGCAGGCAGGAATGATGCGCAGGCGGCATCAGATCAGACGGTTTCAGTGCAGACGGTTTCAGTGCAGGCAGAGAGCCGAAGCCGGACGATCGGTCAGGCTCAGCGCTTCCAGCACGCGCGCCAGCGTCTGCAGGGCATCGCAGGCGGGGCTTTCTTCCAGAAACCAGTAGCGTCCGGTTTGATTGGTCACGCAGGATTGCCGGCTGTGCTGCTGCCAGAGCCGCAGGTCACGTTCGGTCAATGCCTCAGGCGTTTCTGAAGTGAAAGACTGCGACAGGAAAGAATCCTGATCCGGCTCGACGGAATTCAGCAGTTTTAAAACCGCCTGCGCGGTCAGTTGCCGGCCTGTTTCGTCGAAGATCCGGCAGCCGCGCCCGTCTTCGGCGATTTCGACTCCCAGGTCCAGATGCCGGTCGCAGATCAGGTCGGTCAGTGCCCGTCCCCGCCATTCTCCTGCGGCTGTCATGCGTCCTGGCAGTTCGGCGAGGCTGCACTGTGTCTGCCCCAGCATCTGCTTCAGTGTGGAGCGCAATTCGGGACTGGGACAGGCGATGCCCAGCCGGAACGGCCGGATGGCATGAAACTGGCGGCTTAAGCGGTCCCGATAATCAGGCAGGATCTCGACGAACTCATACCGGCCGGAACGTCGCGACAGTCGCGCCGGCAGATGCCGGGCCGTCTGCGTGAGCTGCTCCTGCCGGTCGGAAGTGAGCCAGGGGAGTCCCGCGTGGTCGATCAAATCTAACCCGTTCCAGGCGGCTGGCCGCAGACCTCCGGTGACATACAGTCCGATGTCAGGCCGCAGCTGCTGAATGGCAAAGTCAAAGGCCGGACGGCTGACAGGGCCGACATCGAGAATCTGCCCGCCGGTCTGCCGCAGGGCATTCACGACTCCGACAATCAGGTCTGCGGACGAAGCCCGAAAGTCGAACCCGACGGCGACGCGGATCAACCCGGTGGACGTGGAACGGGCATCGTCGGCTTTCAGCAGGTCGGCATGGGCCATGTCGATCACATGGGCTGTGAATCGCGCCATCCGTTCCCGGGTCAGTTCATTGACATACACTCCCCGCAGACCTTCATCGGAATCGAGGACGAAATCGATGTTGCCGTCGCGCTGCCGGCTGCGGGAAACAATGTGCCGGGGAAGGCTGCCTGTGTCATGCCGATGCAGACAGTCGCGGCAGGCCAGATGCCCGGCTGCCAGCCGTGCCAGATGCACCGCGCGCGCGATCCCCTGCTGTTCGCCAGGACAGCAGTAGGTCATCGGACGGCACTCTGACGATTCGGGATCCACGGGAACATTCCTGTCGACGCTTGCCAGTCGCCGGAAAACGCGTTCAACTGAGTCTGCCGGTGCCTGTCGGACAGGCCGGAACGGTTCTTTTTTCAAGACGTTCCGCCAGCCGGAAAGGGCGGGGAACTGTACGGCCAGGCGGCGTTTCAGGTCAATCGGAAGTCATGCACGCAACCGAACTTGCAAAAAAGATCGACAAACTCGGCTCCCCGGGAATGGTGGTGCTGCATGGCGGAGAGACGCATCTGAAAACCGCTGCGCTGACGCTGCTGCGCCGGCATGTGCTGGGGACCGAAGGGGACGATGAACTGGGACTGGTCAAGTTTCCGTCGAAGGATCTGGAATTCCGCACCGTGCGCGACGAACTGCTGATGGTGTCGATGTTTTCCAGCCGCAAACTGGTGCTGGTCGATGATGCGGATGAGTTCGTCAGCGAATTTCGTCCGCAGCTGGAAGACTATCTCGATCAGCCGAGTCGGCGAGCCTTGCTGGTTCTGTCGTTGAAGACCTGGCGAAAGAACACCCGTCTGGCGAAACGGCTGGAAACACAGGGACTGGAGGTCGAATGTACGGAACTGGTCGGAGGACAGCTGTCCAACTGGCTGGTGCGGCAGGCGGCGGATGAATATGGCAAGCAGCTTGCCCGGGATGCCGCGGATCTGATGCCGACGCTGGCCGGGAATGGACTGGGACTGCTGGATCAGGAACTTTCGAAGCTCGCCAGTTATGTCGGAGAGCGCAAAGAGATTCGCTCGGAAGACGTGCGGACCCTGGTGGGCGGGTGGAAGGCCGAAACGACCTGGTCGATGATCGATTCCATTCGGGATGGCAAACCCGGTCTGGCCTTGGCCTGTCTGCAGAAGCTGCTGCAGGCGGGAGAACCGGCCCCGAAAATTCTGGGAGGGCTGAACTTTGTGTTTCGAAAACTGGCCACGGCTATTGAAACCAGCCGCCGTGGCGGAACACTGGCTCAGGCCTTGAAGGAGGCCGGCGTCTTTCCGCGTGATATCGGGGCGGTGGAGAAATATCTGCGGCGCATTCAGCGTCCCCGCGCCGAGGCCATTCTCGAGAATCTGGCCCGGGTCGATTACGGTCTCAAGGGAGGGAGCCGCCTGCCGGAAACCCTGCAGCTGGAGCAGCTGGTGCTCTGGCTGGCCGGTGTGCAGATCGAACTGGACTGAATGAATGACGGCTGAAGAGGAGCGTTTTCGGGCGTCTTACGTGCTGCGAACAACACCTCTCCAACAATGAGAGTTCTCTTTCCGCGAGCGGATCGGGGAAGGTTTGATGAGGGGAGCTGATTTCGGAATGGACGGTCTTCCCGCTGGCAGCGAATGCGTTTCATCAGGGGACGATGCGCGAGCGGGATCGAAGCAGATGTTCTGTTGAATTTCAGAGCACGACTCGTGAGCGAGTGCATTTTTCGAGATTTCAGTGTCAGGCCCTTGCTGACCCTGCATGCTCTGCCATACGTCTTGCAGTGGAAAACAATGATGTGAGTGTGTCTGGTTGAAGGGTTGTTGATTCAGAAGAACGAGTCCCAGGAGAACGCCCCGTGAACGTGCAGAAAATCTGGTGGATGGCCTTGTTTCTGATGGTTCCGCTCAGGCTGGTCAGTCCAGCCCAGGCCGCGCCGCCGAATGTGGTGATTCTTCTGTCTGATGATCAGGCCTGGACAGACTTCAGTTTCATGGGGCATCCGCATATCCGGACCCCGCACCTGGACCAGCTGGCGGAAGAATCCCTGACATTCACACGCGGATATGTGCCGGACAGCCTGTGCCGTCCGTCGTTGATGACATTGATCACCGGGCGGTATGCCCATGACCATGGAATCACCGGCAACGATCCGGTTCCCCCGCCCGAGCTGCAGAAACTCCCCCGGGGCAAGATGCGGGCCCATCCGGAATATCAGCAGCTTCTGCAGCGATTCATCAGTCACATCGATGACGAACAGACATTGCCGGCCCTGTTGAAGCAGCAGCTGGGATACCAGTCCCTGCAGACCGGCAAATGGTGGGAAGGCAATTATCGCCGCGGAGGTTTCACCGCAGGGATGAGTTCCGGCGACCCGAAGCATGGCGGCCGCCATGGTGATGAAGGGCTCGACGTCGGACGCAAGACAATGGAACCGGTCTATGACTTCATCCGGTCGGCGAAGTCGGCAGGCGAGCCGTTTTTTGTATGGTACGCGCCGATGATGCCGCACAGTCCCCATACGCCTCCGGATCGCATTCTCGATCATTACCGCGACAAGACGCCGCATCTGGCCGTGGCCAAATACTGGGCCATGTGTGAATGGTATGACGAAACGGTCGGGCAGCTGCTGCACTTCCTGGATGAGCAGTCGCTCTCGGACAACACGATTGTCATCTCTCTATGTGACAACGGCTGGATCAACGACGAACAGGCCGATCGTTATGCCCCCCGGTCCAAGCGCTCGCCTTATGACGGCGGCCTGCGGACTCCCATCACCATTCGCTGGCCAGGGCATGTGTCGCCCCGTTTCGATCGCGAGCATCCTGTCAGTGAGATCGACATTGTTCCGACGGTGCTGGCAGCGGTGGGAGCGCACGGGCGTCCGGATCTGCCGGGAATCAACCTGCTGGATGACAAGGCGGTGAAAAATCGTCAGGCGATTTTCGGCGAAATCCTCGAGCATGATGTGGTCGACATTGACCAGCCGGTACGCAGCCTGATGTTTCGCTGGATCGTCTCGGGAGACTGGAAGCTGATTATCCCCAATTCGGAACGTGAGCCGCAAGCTTCGGTCGAGTTGTTTCGCATCACCTCCGACCCGAACGAAGCCACCAATCTGGCAGCGCAGAATCCGGACGTGGTGGCCGAACTGCAGGCTCAGCTGAATGCCTGGTGGCCGGAAGCAGCTCCATGAACCGGTTGCCGGATGGTCGCCCCTCGGAAGAACAGGCAGGCCGGGAGTCACCGCTGCCTGCAGAAGCAGGCCTTGCGCCGAGTCCCCTGCACGTCCGGCGCAGGTGGTCGATGGGGGGACTGGCGGTCATCTGGCTCTGTTTCCTGCTGTTGCGCGTCCCCCCTCTGATGCATCAGGCCGGAGGGACCGACGAGGAATGGTATGCGGTCCCAGGCTGGACGGTGGCCTACGAAGGCATTCCCCGAATTCCTTTTGTTCCGGAGCGGAACCGGGAAAGCGTTTTCTGGAAGGCCGATATCGCGTTATTTGCGCTCCCTCCGGCTTTGCATTATGTGCAGGCTCCGTTCTTCTGGATGCTGCCGGCAGGCTATCCGACGGCGCGGCTGGTCTCGCTGCTGGCCGCACTGCTCGCCCTGGTGCTGATTTTTCAGCTGGGGCGTCGCCTGTTGAAAAATGACTCCGCGGCGCTGCTGGGGGCCGCGATATTCTCTCTGTCCCGGGTCTGTTACTTCCCGGCTATTCATGCCCGCCCGGACATGCTGTGTGCCCTGTTCGGACTGGCCGCATTGCTCTGCATTCTGCAATGGCAGGCCCAGGCAAGCTGGAAATGGCAGATCGGAGGCGGAATCTGTCTGGGACTGGCAGGACTGTCGCACCCTGTGGCAATTGTTTTTGCCGTGCAGATGGCGGTCTTTCTGCTGCTTGCCGATCCCCGGCTCTGGTGGCATCGACTGTCGGGAGTGCTGGTGCTGGGAGGAGGGGCCGTGGCCACATTTTCGCTCTGGCTGCCGCTGATCCTGTCGTATCCGGACATTTTCCGGAAGCAGTTCTTTTCGAATGTCCTGAACCGGACAACTCCGGCAGATGGCGTGGTCTCGAGTGTGATTCCCATTCTGGAGCATCAGTTTCAACTGCTTTGCGAACACATGGGCCCCTGCCAGCTGCTGCTGTGTGGGCTGGGCCTGATCGGCATGACACTTTTCGCGTGGCGGACAAAAGATGCGCCGGGACGTTCACTCGTTCTGCTGACCTGGCTGGCGGTCTGTCTGCTGATCGGCTTTGAAGGCCGGCACCCGATCAAGGAATACTGGTGTTATCCGGGGGCCTTGCTGAGTCTGTGCGCGGCGGGCACGCTTTGGAAATGCGGGAACTGGCTGCAGATCCGCTGGCGAAGACCTGTGCCGCACCTGGCCATGGCGGGTGTCGCTCTGCTGCTGCTGCTGCCCGGGTCCGGAATTCGTGCGAGCGCGACCTATCTGCGACATTGGGGAAAGCCAGACTATTGTGCCGGTCGATTCATCAGGCAGGTGCTGGAAAAAATGCCCCCGGACGGGGTCTTTGTCGTCGATACCGGCTATGTCTTTGATGTTTTCCTGTCCGGGCGGAAGACCCTGCTGGCCAACAACACGCCGATGTACTTTCAGGTGTCGGCTTTCCCCTATGATTATCTTCTGGTCAGCCGGGATGCTCGCGACAAACAGATTTCCGAAGTCTTGAAGGCCGTCCCCCTGGCGCGATACGGTGCTGTTTCCGATCCTTTCCACTGTGAAGTGGAGACCTTTCATACCCCCTGATTCGTGCCTCATGGTCTGAATCAGAACACATCACACCGGCCTGTGGTTTCTGTGCCGGCTTCGCGTTGTTGATGAAGCGGCATCGCCTGAGACAAGTCTGGCTGCCGTCTGCGGAATGCCGAACATCCCTTCTGGAATGACTTGAGTCTGTATGTCGACTGCTCCTTTGTCCGCTGATTCGAAGGTTGCCATTGTGGGCGGTGCAGGCCATGTGGGATTGCCCTTGGCGCTGCTGCTGGCCCAGCAGGGTCTGCAGACGACCGTCGTGGATATCAACGAACAGACTCTGCAGCGGATTCTGTCGGGAGAAATGCCGTTCTTCGAGCGCGGGGCAGAGGAACTGCTGCCGCAGATGCTCGCCAGCGGCCGCTTTCATGCCACCTCGCAGACCGATGTGCTGTCGGAACACGATGTCGTGATTGTCACCATCGGCACCCCGGTCGATGAGTATCTCGATCCGGATATCCGCACCTTTGACCGGGTGATTCAATCCACCCTTGAGCCCATGCATGATGGTCAGCTGTTGATGATCCGCAGCACCGTGTTCCCCGGTGTGACCGAACGCCTGGCACGCAGTGTCAGGCGTTCCGGCAAGCAGATCGACGTGGCTTATTGTCCGGAACGGATCGCCCAGGGATTTGCCCTGCAGGAACTGGTCAAACTGCCACAGATTGTCTCAGGTTGCAGCTCGGCCGCTGTGTCCCGGGCGGGTAACTTTTTCCGGCGGCTGAATGCCGAAATCATCGAATTGCCCCCGGTCGAGGCCGAACTGGCCAAGCTGTTTTCCAACTCGTATCGCTACATCAATTTTGCAATTGCGAATCAGTTTTACATGCTGGCCGAACGGTATGGGGCTGATTTTGGCCGGGTGCGTGAGGCGGTCACCCGCAATTATCCCCGCATGCAGGGATTCGCCGGAGCCGGGTTTGTCGGCGGGCCCTGCCTGCTGAAAGACACCATGCAGCTGGCATCGTTCAATCACAATGTGCTGACGCTGGGGCAGCATGCCATGATGGTCAACGAAGGACTCCCCCGCTTCCTGGTGGATCAGCTCAAGGCTCAGCACGACCTGACCGAACTGCAGGTGGGCGTGCTGGGCATGGCCTTCAAGGGAAACTGTGATGATTCCCGCAGCTCGCTGTCGTATAAGTTGCGCAAAATTCTGACGCTCGAATGCCGCCAGGTCTGGTGTACCGACCCCTGGATCGATCATCCTGAGTTTGTTTCACTGCCGGAATGCCTGGAACGGTCTGACATCCTGATCCTCGGCGCCTGCCATGACGAATACCGGGACATTCGTACCGCCAAGCCGGTGGTCGACGTCTTTGGATTCCTTCCGCACGTTTCACGAACAGGGTCGACAAGATGAATCGAGTTCTGATCACCGGATCGGCCGGCTTTATTGGCAGCTATGTGGTACAGGAGTTTCTGGACGCCGGCTGGGAAGTGGTCGGGCTCGACAACTTCTCCAAATATGGGGAACTGACTCCGCCGCATCTGGGGCATCCGCGCTATCAGTTTCACCGGGGCGATGCCAAGGATGTGCGCCTGCTGGCCTCACTGCTGCAGGGCTGCCAGCACTTCATCGCCGGTGCCGCCATGATTGGAGGGATCGCCTATTTTCATCGGCTGGCGTTCGACCTGCTGGCCGAAAACGAGCGCATCACCGCTTCAGCATTTGAAGCGGCCATCCAGGCCTGGCAGGCCGGCACGCTGCAGAAAATCACCGTGCTCTCGTCCTCAATGGTGTTCGAGAACGCCAATGTGTTCCCCACGCCGGAAGAGGCCGTTCGGACCTCGCCCCCTCCCTCCTCGACCTATGGGTTTCAGAAGCTCGCCTGTGAATACTTCGCGCAAGGAGCCCGACTGCAGTACGGACTGCCCTCTACTATTGTGCGCCCGTTTAACTGCGTCGGCATCGGAGAAAAACGGGCCTCCGCCGATCACGAAGTGCTGTCCGGAAACATCCGCCTGGCCCTGAGCCATGTGGTGCCGGACCTGGCGCAGAAAGTCCTCAAAGGTCAGGACCCGTTGCACATTCTCGGGGATGGAAGCCAGGTGCGACACTATACTTATGGGGGAGATCTGGCCCGGGGAATTCGTACCTGCGTCGAACATCCTGCCGCGCTGAATGAGGATTTCAACATCTCAACGGCGACCGCCACGACCGTCCTGGAACTCGCCTCGGCCATCTGGCAGGCGGTGCATGGCCCGCAGGTGCCGTTACGCTATGTCAGCGATGCCCCCTTCCCGCATGATGTTCAGCATCGCAGCCCGAACGTCACCAAAGCCCGCGAACTGCTGGGCTTCGAAGCCACCACCCCCCTGTCGGTCATTCTGGAAGAAGTCATCCCCTGGATTCGTGAACAGATTCAGCTGGGAACAATATAGAGCCGGTGGCTCTTCCGGTGCCCGCGTCGCGCGATGTCAGAACGGATGTACCCGCCAGTCCGCGGGGCGAGAACGATTCAGTCAAAGAGAGATTGCGAGAGAGCCGGTGGCTCTTCCGGTGCCCGCGTCGCGCGATGTCAGAACGGATGTACCCGCCAGTCTCGATAGCAACAGATTTTCCCTCTGCGGATGAACGAAGTGAACCTGACGTCTGGACTCGTCACGCTGATCGTGCCGGTATATCACGAGCACGAAAACTTTCCGCGCCTGATCGAATGCATCGAGCAGGAGGTTCCCCGTCCATTTCGTCTGCTGATGGTCTATGACACCGAGGACGATTCAACATTGCCAGTGGCTCAGGAACTGGCGTTGACCCGCAGCTGGTTGTTGCCGGTCCGGAATGATCTGGGGCGCGGGCCGGCGAATGCCATTCGTGCCGGGTTTCAACAGGCTGCTGCTGGTCCGGCCATTGTCGTGATGGCGGATCTGTCGGATGACCTGAAGAAGATCGGGCAGATGCTGACGCTGTATCAGGCGGGATATCGGATTGTGTGTGCCTCACGCTATATGCTGGGAGGCCGGCAGATCGGCGGCCCGCTCGTCAAACGTCTGCTGAGCCAGACCGCCGGATGGACGCTGTACTGGCTGGCCGGGTTTCCGACGCATGATGCGACGAATAATTTTCGTCTGTATGACGCGGCACTGGTCAATGAACTGGGGATTGAAAGCACCCGCGGTTTTGAAATCGCTCTGGAGCTGACCGCCAAGGCATTTGCGCAGCGCGAGCCGATTACTGAAATTCCGGCCACCTGGCGCGATCGGACTGCCGGAGTGTCGCAGTTCCGCATCTGGAAATGGCTGCCGCTGTATCTGTACTGGTACTGCTATGCCTTGCAGGCCGGCCTGCTGCGCCGGCTGTGCTGGCACCGGACCAGGCCGCTCCAGCCTGTTTCAAAATGAGGCAGCTGGAGCCGGCAGCTCTCCTCTGTGCCTGCCGGCAGCCTGCTTTTTTGCGAGAGTTTCACTTGAGGAAGCGACACTCGCCGCATGGCCAAACGCGGCCCGTGCGGGAGTCAAGCGCTCTGTCTGTCTGCCGAAGAGCTCGGGTTCGCAGGGCTGTGGATTCCTGAATTTGGCGCTGGCATACTGGAAAATTGGAATCTGTCGAATACAACGAAGCCTGATGAAATTCAGGGCAGACGCGCAAGCGGCAGGAGAGGCTGACATGGTGCGGTGGGAATCAGGTCGGCGCAGCGACAACGTGGAAGACATCCGGTCGTCAGGGCCGCGTCGGGTGGCCATGGGGGGCGGCGGCACCGTCCTGATGCTGGTCCTGGTCTACTTTCTGACCGGCGGTGATCTGGGACAGGTGCTCCGGTTCTTCCTGGCCAATCAGGGGGGAGCCATTCAGCAGCAGCAGGCCCCTGCCGAGCCGAACCCGGAGGAAGAGGAACAGGCCCAGTTTGCCAGCGTGATTCTGGCCGATACCGAGGATGTCTGGACGAAGCTGTTTGCCGAAGCCGGCAAGCGCTATGTGCCCACCCCGCTGGTATTGTACCGCGGTCAGGTCCGGTCGGGATGCGGAGCTGCAAGTGCTGCTGCGGGACCGTTTTATTGTCCTGCCGATCGCAAGGTCTATCTCGACCTGTCGTTTTATGAAGAACTCGGCCGGCGGTTTGGCGCGCCGGGTGATTTCGCCCGAGCCTATGTCATTGCCCATGAGGTCGGCCATCATGTCCAGAACCTGATGGGGGTCATGGACCGGCGCAAAGAGTTTCTGCGGGCAGGCATGAGTGAAAACGAATTTTCGGTCCGGCTTGAGCTGCAGGCCGATTTTCTGGCCGGTGTCTGGGCTCATCATGCCCAGATCGACCGACAGATTCTGGAGCCGGGAGATATCGAAGAAGGGCTGCAGGCGGCTTCGGCGATCGGGGATGACACCCTGCAGAAGAAAGCGCAGGGCTATGTCGTCGAAGAGTCGTTCACCCATGGCTCCTCGGCGCAGCGGGTGCGCTGGTTCAAAAAGGGACTCGACAGCGGCGATCTGAACCAGGGCGACACCTTCAGCGCCCGCGATCTGTAGACGCCGCCGGCCGGGACCTGCTCGTCCCGAATGTCCATCTTCTGAAAGAGTTGCGCCCTGATTCCGGCACAGCTTTCGGGGAGACATTCCCGTTCGACTCTGAAAGACGAGAATTTCGAAAAACCCTCAAGATCAGGGCATTTCCTGTGTCGGACAGGGGATTATTCATCTTGTCGCAAACCGTTTCATCGACTATTTCTCCCCCCTCATTGTCGGATTTCTCGACAATCCCTTCGTTTTTCAAGCCACTGACCACGCCAGGATCGACGCGGAATGGAGTCCGTGTTGAGTTGATCGCCTTACCGGTCCGGCACTGATCGCAAGATCGGATTCCGGTTCGATTGCTGCTGCTCACTTTCCCCCCATCCTCATCCATTCGCACGGACGCGATTCCTTCCAGTCGAATTTCGCAGGGGTTCTTCCCTGCAGGTCGGCGAGTTTGGAACTCACGTCGAATACGGACCGAAAGCAGATTCGATGAAAAGTGTCGCCGGAGACACTTATCGAGAACGACTGCCGTATGCCGGCCGGGGCGCTTCCCGTTCAGGCCGCCTGCTGCTGTTCTGCGCCGTGATCTGTGCCGTGCTCAATGGGGCCTCCTGGTGCGCGGCTCAGCGTCCTTTTCCCGGGGGAGATTCCGGAGCATTCTCCCCGGCGGCGTCTGAATCGTCTGCCGAATCTTCCGCTGAATCTTCCGCTGAATCGTCTGCCGTCTGGAATGCCTCCGGGACTGCGGCGGCGGAAAAGCGCAGTGCTCAGGCGCAAGCGGCTCAGGCGAAAACAGCCCAGACAAAAGCGGCTCCCGCGAAAGTGGTCCAGGCCAAAGCCGCTTCCACCCCGGCGATGCCCGGCAGGCCGGCTTCTGCTGACCCGGTCACCTCCGAAACGCTGGCCCGTCCGAGTCGTCGACTGGCCGGCGAAAACTCCCTGCAGGACATTCATCCCAGCATCCAGCCTGCGGCCGGGGTGCAGCAGGCTGAATTTTCGATTGAGGACATTCTCGACAAAGATCTGGCCGACGTGATCATCGAAGGCAACGACACGATCCCGACCGATGCCATTCTGCGTCAGATTCAATGCCGGCCGCATCGGCTGGCTTCCCCCCGCATGATTCAGCAGGATGTGACCCAGCTGCTGAATACCCGCTGGTTCTACTCGGCCACTCCCCATTTCCGCAGCTCGGAAGAAGGACCGGTGCTGGTGTTCAAGGTGGTCGAACGTCCGATTCTGCGCAGCGTGACCTTCAACGGCAACAAGAAAATCAAAACGGCCGAACTGGAAGCCCAGACCGGCTTGCGGCCCAATCATGCCTTCGACGTCAACGCCAATCGTGAGTCCGTGCACCGCATTCGCCAGCTTTATCACGACAAGGGATATCGCTTTGCGGAAGTGACGCTGACCAAAGGGGGCGAGAGCACGGACCGGGAAGTGGTCTTTGACATTGTGGAAGGCCCGAAAACCCGCATCTGGCACATCACCTTCAACGGCAACGAATTCTCCAGCGATGGAATTCTGCACACGAAAATCAGTTCCAAAACGGTCAAGCTCTGGGTGATTCAGGGAGATTATGATCCCGATGTGATCCGGAATGATGTCCTGGCGCTCAAGCAGTATTACATGGGCATGGGATTTTTTGATGTCGATGTGCAGTCGAGCGAAAAGTTCTCGGAAGACAAGTCCAAGGTCACCATCAATTTTCAGGTCACCGAAGGCCGCCGCTACAAAGTCGACGGCATCGACGTGATCGGCAACGACGTGATCGCCCGCGACAAACTGCTGCACGGCCTGAAGCTGAAGCCGGGCGATTACTTCAACGAACGGTTTCTGAAAGAAGATGTTTCCCGGATGACCGGGTATTACGACGAACAGGGTCGGATGTTTGCCCAGGTGGTGCCGAAGCCGCGCTTCCGTGAAGGGCCGGATCCGGTTGTCGATCTGATCTTCGAAGTCGATGAAGACATGGTGCGATACATCGGCACCATCAACGTGCGGATTCGGGGTGATTATCCCCATTCGCAGGAAGAAGTTGTTCGCCAGCAGGTGAACCGGTTCCTGAAGCCGGGCCATCTCGCGAAAGGGTCGGATCTGCGCATGGCGCAGGCCCGGGTGTCAGGCAGCGGACTCTGGGACAAGGAGCAGCCTCCCGCTTTTGATGTGAAACCGGTCGACGGCACCGATTACTGGCCGCAGATGCTTGCATCGCGCGGGCAGACTCCCGCCGAGGAAACAGAGACTGCCGCGAACGAAGAGATTTTTGTGCTGCCCGAGTTCGATGCGACGGAAGAACCGGACTTCTATTTTGAAGACTGCAGCGTGCCGCTGGAGCTGGCACTTGGAGAGGGTCAGGATCATTCGGAACCGTTGCCGCCGGCATTGCCTGCGGTCACCCGTTCGCGCGCGATTCCGGTTTCCGCCAGCAAACTCCCCGCGGCCGATCCGGCCCCGGAGTATGTCGAGCCGGTCCGGCGCCGTCTGCTGACCCCTCCAACGGATGTGACAGCGCCCGCCAGTTCTGTGTTGCCCCCGATGGTGCTCGAGCCGGATGTGGTTTTTCGAGGACAGTCGGAACCGCTCCCCGAGACCATCCGCCCGCAGAGCGTCGATGCATATGGTCTGCCGGTGCCGCAGGATTACCTGCAGCGGGTGTCCCCGCAGGGAGATCCGTTCGGCGATGCCCTGAGCGCACAGCCACCCGGCTTTGTGGACGTGAATATCGATGTGACGGAAGGCCGGACCGGGCGACTGATGTTCGGTGTCGGCGTGAACAGCGATGCGGGGATCGTCGGCTCCCTGGTTCTGCAGGAAGACAACTTCAACATTCTGCGGCCGCCCACAAGTTGGGCCGACATCATCAACGGCAGCGCCTGGCGCGGTGCCGGTCAGAGCTTCCGGGTCGAAGCCGTTCCCGGCAGCCAGGTGAGCCGGTACATGGTCAGCTGGAATGACCCGTTCTTCCTGCGCAGCGATTTCAGCCTGGGCGTCAACGCCTTTTATTACAACCGATATTATGAATTCTGGACGGAAGACCGTCTGGGGGGACGCATCAACCTGGGATATGTGCTCGATCGATACTGGTCGATTGGAGCGGCCATGCGTCTGGAAAATGTGAAAATGGGAGGCTTCCCGGCCGGTTCGCCGACAGTGCTGACCGAAACCGGTGGCGACAACTTCCTGTCCACCGCCTCGACCACATTGACCTATGACGCCCGCGACAATGCGTTCATGCCCTCGCGCGGCAACTTCGCCAGCTTTACCTATGAGCAGGGCTTCGGCGAATATACCTATCCGCGCATGGATATCAGTGCCAGCCAGTTCTTCACCACCTATGAGCGCCCGGACGGGTTCGGAAAGCAGATTCTGTCGTTCACCGGACAGCTGGGATTTACCGGCAATCAGACACCGATCTTTGAGCGGTACTTCGCCGGGGGATATTCCTCATTTCGCGGGTTCTACTTCCGTGGTGTTTCACCGGTGCAGAACGGCGTGAAGGTCGGGGGAGATTTCATGGCGGTCGGGTCGGCGGAATACATGATTCCCATCACCGCCAATGACAACATCCGGACCGTGATCTTCACCGATTTCGGAACGGTCGAACCGGATGTGAGTCTGAAGGACTTCCGTATTTCCGCCGGTTTCGGATTCCGCCTGACCATTCCGGCCATGGGCCCGGCTCCGCTGGCATTCGACTTTGCCTGGCCGATCATGAAAGAAGATAGCGACCGGCTGCGGGTGTTCAGCTTCTACGTCGGGTTCACCCGCTGATCCAATCCCTGGCTGCCATCGGCTCGCGCACCGGGGGAATGATCTGAGCTGATGCTGGCAGCCTGGGCAGGCGAGGCAGTTTTGGAGAGCGTTCTTGCCTGTCTTGCCGTCGTTTTCCGGTCGCAGGAGTTTTGCCTGAGTTCATTTCAGGGGGCCATCTTGCGCTGACAGCACCGGAGGAACCTGCTATCAAAGGGAACTGCCTGGCCGCAGCGAACGACTCCCTGCGGCAGTTGATTGTCACCCGAGTGATCTGGATGGAGCCATAGGCCGATGGGTGTGCCTGTTTCACAGATGTGGACTGTTGCTTCGTATGTGCTGCGCCAGAAGCTGCGCGGCAATCGGCGTTATCCTCTGGTGCTGATGCTTGAGCCGCTGTTTCGCTGCAATCTCGCCTGTGCCGGCTGCGGCAAAATTCAGTACCCATCCAGCATTCTGAAGCAGCACCTGTCAGTGGCCGACTGCCTGAAGGCGGTGGATGAATGCGGAGCCCCGATGGTCTCCATTCCCGGGGGGGAACCGCTGCTGCATCCGGAGATGGATCAGATCGTCGCCGGCATTGTGCAGCGTCGCAAATACGTTTATCTGTGCACCAATGCCATTCTGCTGAAGAAGCATCTGCATCGCTTTCAGCCTTCGAAATATCTGTCGTTTTCCGTGCATCTGGACGGCCCGAAAGAAGATCACGATCTGGCGGTCTGCCGGGATGGGATTTATGACGTGGCCATTGAGGCCATTCAGGCCGCGCGGGATGCCGGATTCCGTGTGACCACGAACACGACCGTCTTCAGCCATTCCCGCCCTGAGCGTCTGCGGGAAATGTTTGACACACTGATGGATCTGGGCGTGGAAGGCATGATGCTCTCGCCAGGCTACCAGTATGAGAAGGCCCCGGATCAGGAGCACTTCCTGAATCGCCGGCAGACCATGGAGCTGTTCCGCGAAATTCTGGGGAATGCCAAACGCCACTGGGTCTTCAATCAGTCCCCGCTGTTTCTGGAGTTTCTGAAAGGGAACTGGAAGCTCGAATGCACTCCCTGGGGGAACCCGACCTATAACCTGTTCGGCTGGCAGAAGCCGTGTTATCTGCTGCAGGACGGCTATGCCGGCAGCTTCCGGGAACTCATGGAGACCACGGACTGGGAAGGCTACGGCCGTGCCAGCGGCAACGCCCGCTGCCAGGACTGCATGGTGCACTGCGGCTATGAACCGTCGGCGGTGAATGCCACCTTCGGCACCCTGGCCGGGCTGATGATGTCCGCCCTGGTGACGCTGTTTGGCGAGCGTCCCAACCGGCAGCTGGAACCGCTGCCGGCCCCGACAGGTGGAACCGGCGAACAGTTCTCCGGCCCCCTGGTGTCGCTGCAGATGACTGGGATGAAACCGGCCACCGCGCGCCCGCAGGCCCAACCGGCAGGTCAGCCTGCCGAAGAGGAAGCCGCAGTGGAAGAAACCGCTGTGGAACTGGCCGCAGACGCCTGACAGGTCTGGCGAGAGACATTTCGGAATGGGTCATCCATGTTCCGCAGGCGATCAAATGGGCCTTTCCGCGCAGGATCAGGGGACCCTGTTAGACCCGTTTGGCCATTGTTCTGTCATGTTCGGGCCTGAATTCGCAGAGGTTCATCAAGATCTGCGCGATGCAACATTTGCAATGTCGCTCTAATCCTGAAATTCTCCATGACAGGTATCGCAGGCGGCAGTGGCTTTGTCGAACCAGGCGCGGCCGGCCTCTTTGTCCTTGGCTTTGATGGCGGCCCCCATCTGCACGGCGGCATGGCGAAACTCGTCCGACAGTTCGTTCCAGCGGGGAATTTTGTCGGCCTCTTTGACTTCATGCGTATCGGCCTTCATGGCAATGGCCAGCACGCCCCAGGTAACTGCCGGAGAAGTTTCCCCCGGCTTTCCGCGCGGCCGCTTAAGGATCTTCAGCGATTCGCTGCTGCGGGCGTTCATTTCTTCCATCATCGGGTGCATGCGAAGCAGCTTGTTCCAGGGATGAAGCTGGGAATGCTCTCCAGTCGCCTGTCCGGCCTGGGCCTGTTTCACCTGCGCCAGGGCGGCGGCTGCCTGCTCGAAGGTGGAGTCGCGTTTGAACTGCAGTGCCGCATCGCGCAGTGCCGGGCCCTGCACTTTTGAGGTGCTGCCTTCGGGGTGTTCCGCCAGGGCCTGACCCAGGCAGGCCAGCAGTCCGAATGCCTGAGCGATGCCTTTGCTTTTCTGGTCCGAAAATGTGGCATCGGTGGACAGGTCCTTGTCCAGCCGTTCGATTTGCCGGGTGATTTCGAAATCCAGCTCTTCGACGGTCGCCACCGATTCGACCGGCACAGGCGACTGGGCCTGCACCGGGACTGAGACTGCAGACAGGGCGACCCAGCAGGCCAGCAGACCCAGACGGGCCGGAAAGGAATTGCGGACGGGAGCCTGAAGCACGTCGAATTGCATGGCGTCTGCTTCCTGGTGTGAGAAAGAGTTTGAAGATGCCGGTTGAGAGGAAACGGGGAACGGAGTATTCGATTCAACCAAAACCGGGACACACAATGACCATCGGCCACCGGGACACAGGCTTGACATCATCCTTTTCAGCAATGATGATCAACTCCGGTTCAAATAGGAAGCGATGTCATGCCGGGCGGTGCCTGGCTTTCGATTCCTCTCCTTCACGAGCTGATTCCCGTTGGATTGACCCAGCGCTGCAGGTCGGCCTGCCCGGTTCTCCCCGGTCGAAACATCCTGTGGCTGATGGTCTGACGCCTCCTCCCTTGCTTCGAAGCAGGAATGCACAATGTCTGCAGGTCAACGCCGGCTTGATATCGAACAGATTGGTGATGTGACTGTCGCCAAATTCGTCGACAAGAAGATCCTGGACGAGAACAATATTCAGGTCATCGGCAATCAGCTGTTTGGCCTGGTCGAAGAAGATGGCCGCAAGAAAATCATTCTCGACTTTTCCAATGTCGAATACCTGTCCAGCGCGGCGCTCGGAAAGCTGATCACGATGGACAAGAAGGTCAAGTCGGCAGGCGGCAAGCTGCGGCTGTGCACCATCCGGCCTGACATCTATGAAGTCTTTGCCATTACCCATCTGAACAAGCTGTTTGATATCCGGGATGATCAGCAGGCCGCTCTGGCCGGCTTCTGATCGCGCCCCGGCGGCACAGGCCAGAACATCTGTCGGAGAAGTTCCCGGCGGCACGGCGACAAGGAGTTCGGCTGTTCCCATGACGGTGGTTGCGCCGGATGATGTGGAGTTTTGCGAATTTCGCCTGATTTCCTCGGTCGGAGATGGTGCTGATCGTGGCCGACTGCTTCCTCTCACTCAACTGAGTCGTCCGAATCATGGCTGATCGGTCCGAATTCGACATCTTGATTCCCAGTGACACCACGCAGGGGTACGAGGTTCAGGAACGTATTCTGGCCCTGCTGGAACAGTCAGGGTACTCCTCCAAAGAGATCTTCGGCGTCAAACTCTCCCTGGAAGAAGCCATCGTCAATGCCATCAAGCATGGCAACGGCATGGACCCGGCGAAACAGGTTCGCATTCAGTGCGAAGTCGATGCCAGCCAGGCGCTGATTGTGATCGAGGACGAAGGGGAAGGCTTTCGTCTGGAAGATGTGCCTGACCCGACCGAGGAAGAAAATCTCGAAAAGCCCAGCGGGCGCGGGCTGATGCTGATGCGCGCCTTCATGACCACCGTCGAATACAACGAACGTGGGAATCGGGTGCGGCTGGTCAAGCAGCGCCAGACCGACGCCGGTTGACTCCCCTCTCTCTTCGTATTCTGGACGTTCGCATTCTGTGCGTGTGCGGAACACTGCCTGCAGAGTCTTCATCTGCAGGCCTCTCCAGAGTCTGCTCTGCTGCTGGCGAAGCCCCCGGCCTGAAGCACATCGCCTGCTCTCCGAAGCAAAACAGAAACAGGTCTGCGCCCGGATCGAACGCAGACCTGTGATTTCTCTATGCCGGCAGAAGAACTGCGGGCTGCACGGCATGCCGCCGACTCGACTGCAGGTGCCAGGCAGCATGTTGCCCAGCTACATATTGATCGTCCGGCCATCCACGGCCAGGGCCGCTTCCTTGATCGCTTCGGCCAGCGTGGGATGAGCATGGGAGCAGCGGGCGATATCTTCGCTCGTGGCTCCGAACTCAATGGCGGCCACGGCTTCGGCAATCAGTTCGCCGGCATGTGCCCCGATGATATGCACTCCCAGAATGCGGTCTGTTTCCTTGTGGGCGAGCATCTTCACGCGGCCATCGGTGGTGCCGCTGGCCCGGGCGCGACCATTCGCGGCAAAGGGGAAGTTCCCTTTGCGGTAGGGAATGCCGGCGGCCTTCAACTGCTCTTCCGTTTTTCCCACGGTGGCGACTTCCGGTTCGGTATAAACGACACCCGGAATGGCATCGTAATTGACGTGTCCGTATCCGGTGGCCAGCCATTCCACGCAGGCGACGGCTTCTTCTTCGGCCTTGTGGGCGAGCATGGCCCCGCCGATGACATCGCCGACAGCGAAGATGTTTTTCTGCTGCGTCTGGTAGTGCTCATTGACCGGAATGAATCCCCGGTTGTCGAGCTGCACGCCGACCGATTCCAGTCCCAGGCCGGCGGAGTTGGGTTTGCGTCCCACGGCGACAAGCACCCGGTCGCACTTCAGCGGTTCGGAACCGTCGATCTGCACTTCGCATCCGGATCCGGTTTTCTTGACGCCGGTGACTTTGGTGCCCAGCCGGAATTCCAGCCCCTGTTTTTTGTACAGCTTCAGGGCATCGTTGGCGGTTTCGAGATCCATCCCCGGGAAAATGCGGTCCAGGTATTCCAGGATCGTCACCTTCGAGCCGAGCCGACGCCAGACCGTTCCCAGCTCCAGACCAATATAGCCGGCCCCGATGACCACCAGATTCTCAGGCACTTTGTCGAAAGCCAGGGCTTCGGTGCTGCTGCCGATCAGATTGCCGTCCAGTTCGACATGAGGAAGTGTTGCCGGCACGCTGCCGGTGGCAATCAGAATGTTGTCGGCCGTGACGGTTTTGGGCTCGGCCCCTTCAATGGCGACTTTGCCGGGACCGGTGATCCGTGCCTGGCCGAGCAGTCGCGTGATCTTGTTCTTTTTCATCAGCATGTCGAGCCCGCCGGCGTTGGTGTCGATCACCTTCGTCTTGTGGGCCAGCATGGCGGAAAGATCGAGCTTCACTTCGCCGATCTGCACTCCCCGGGCGGCGAAACCATGCACCGACTGTTCATACAGGTGGCTCGATTCGAGCAGGGCCTTGCTGGGGATGCAGCCGACACGCAGGCAGGTGCCTCCCAGTTTTTTTTCCACTTCAACAATCGCCACTTTTTTTCCAAGCTGGGCGGCGCGAATGGCTCCGGTATAGCCGGCTGGTCCGCCTCCAATGACAACCAGATCAAAGTCTGCCATGGGTCTGTGCTTTTGTTCGCTTCTGCAGGAGTGCCGTCAGGCCGGGGAAAAACAGGGACACCCGGAACTGCCTGGGCCGGCCAAATGTCGGTCGCTGCCTGTTCGCGAAGAATAAGGATGCGGCGACAGGCAGGGCGTTCCTGTTGATAAGGAGTTTTCCTCGCCAGTGCCAGAATCCGGCCTCTCTTTTTTGCCGATTGCCGGCAATTCTCTGATCGCCGGCCGGGGCGCGACGGTCAGGATCGCTGCATTCCCGCAGGGGCCGCGTTCTGTCACGCGGCGAGTTGCGTTTCATCCCGTGAAAGGCGCGTAAAAAACAGGCAGCCGGCGGATCCAGGCGAGAGCAATCGGCTCTGGAGCCATTTCGGAATGGGTCATCCGTGTTCCGCAGGCGATCAGATGGGCATGCATGCGGTGAATCGCGCCCATTCGCCGGCACCTGAACCATGAAGATGGTCTATTCCGGCGGCATCGCGTCTGATCGGATCTGCTGCCAGGCCCGCAAGGCGTCACGGACGGCGCTGATGTCGTGCACCCTGAGCATGTCCACCTGCTGCTCTGCCAGGGCGATGGACACGCCGATCGTTCCGGCCAGGCGCTCGTCGATATTGCGTCCGACCAGCTTTTTCAGAAAGCCTTTTCGGGAATGCCCGATGAGCACCGGCCGCCCGCTGGCCTGCAGCCGGGGAATGTTGCGCAGCAGCTGAAGGTTATGCCGGGCGGTTTTTCCAAAGCCGATCCCCGGGTCGAGCAGCAGGCGTTCATCGGCGACCCCGAGTGCATGAAATGCGCGGCGGCGCGCCTCGAGATAATCACTCACTTCCTGCACGACGTCCTGATAGCGGGGATCGATCTGCATCGTCTGCGGGGTTCCCTGCATGTGCATCAGAATAATGCCGCAATTGCTGGAGGCGCAGACTTCCGGCATCCGGGGATCGGCTGTCGCCGCCGAGATGTCGTTGACAATGCTGGCACCCGCGGCCAGAGCCTGAGCAGCGACTTCGGCCTTGGTCGTGTCGATCGACAAGGGAACGTCTGTCTGTCGGGCCAGCTGTTCAATGACCGGAATGACCCGTTGCAACTCGACTGCCCCTGACACCGGCTCGGCACCAGGGCGGGTGGATTCCCCACCGATATCCAGCACATCGGCCCCCTGCTCTGCCAGCGCCAGCGCATGTTCCACGGCGGCCATGGTCGAGACCCATTGTCCGCCGTCCGAGAAGCTGTCAGGCGTGACGTTCACAATGCCCATCAGCCGGGGAATGTCGCCAGGCTGCCAGGTCGTGTGCCGAAACACCCAGGTTCTTGGTGGAATGGCCGGTGTCTGCTCCATGTCGCCCGTCTTTTCCGTCTCGATTGCCGAGAGTATTCGATTGCTGATGGGACTGTGTTCCTGATGGTGCCGCGTGACGATGGGGACCGCGTCACTGTGGGAACCGCGTCACTGCGGAGGCTATGGCCGATCGCAGGGGAGCCGCGCAGGGATTGGCCCTCTGCCTCGGCCAGACGTTTCGTGCGGAATCATTTCTGAATTCTGTTTTCAGAATGAGGTGCGCTCGGCCAGCGCCGGTTTGAGCTGGAAGCGGACCAGCAGTTCAAAGCCGAAAATGGATTCGAAGAATGCCTGGTTGCGCCGCAGGGCGATCTGTTCGATGGACAGGTCTTCCACAACCGGTACCGAAATCACAATGCGATTGCGGACACGGGTGCATTCCAGGGTCCGAATCCGCTGGCTGCGCGAGGCATCCAGGGCGATGGCCACCCGCAGAATGGCCGCGAGTTTGGACACGATCACCCGGCGGCCGCGATCCATCGAACTGTAAGGCTGATGCGTGATCTTGGGCATCGATCGGCGGTGATAGCGGGCGACCAGCCCGACGAGCAGCAGGTCATCGGAGGTCAGTCCGAACAGCGTGCTGTTCATGATCAGATACATCGAGTGCTTGTGCATGCTCGACGTGTTGATGTAGCCGCCGGTTTCGTGCAGGGCGGCCGCGACATACAGCAGGGTTTCGTAACGGTCGTCGAGTTCGTGTTCTGCCTTGAGCTGACGAAACAGCTGCCGGCAGAGTTCGGCGACATTGCGGGCGTGATCCTCATCGACCTTGTACCGGCCGGCCAGTTCCCAGGCGGCGCGAATGATCTGCTTCTGGAAATCCTCGTTCCAGGCCCCCCCTTCACTGATATCGCGAATCAGTCCTTCGCGCAGATTCATGCTGCACACCAGCAGGCGCGGGGCTTTCAGCAGTTGCGCGAATTTGAGATTGATCAGCAGCGCCGCACCGACCGTTTCGGCTTCGTGATAGGTCAGATGAAATTCATTGACCAGCTGTTCTTCGGACCGGGTGAAAATGTAATCGACAAAACGGGAAAGATCTTCGATCGGGAATTCCAGCAGGCGGGCATCGGTGACCGACTGTTTGAGCACTTCTTCGGCGGCAAAACGGATGTCACTCCCCATGGCGACCACATTGGCTCCGGCATGGGACAACAGCTGTTCAGTGAACGGTTCCAGCTGACTGTAGATTTCGCCTTCGAGAATCTGGCGGGTTCTGGTGCGTGCCACCCGGTAAGAACTCAGGGTCTGCTGCAATCGCAGTGAACCCAGGCGGAAGGCATGGGTATAGCCGACGTTTCCCTGTTCGAGCGTGAGCAGTTCGGTGCTGCCGCCGCCGACTTCCAGAATCAGGGCTTCCGATTTATCGAGTTCCGGCTGGGCCTTGAGCAGCGGTCGGACCCCGCGATAGGTGATGCGGTGAACTTCGGCTTCATCCAGAGTTTCGACCGAGAGCCCGGTGCCGACATACAGCCGGTCGGCAAAGGTGATCCGGTTGAGTGCTTCGCGGACGGCGCTGGTGGCCACCACGCGAATGTCTTCCGGGCGGGAAATGTCATATTCCTCGAGCTTGCGCCGATAGGTGCGCAGAACCGAGACACAGTCTTCGATGGTCGCCCGGGAAATTTCCCCGGTGCTGAACGTGTCATGGCCCAGCTGCACGGCCTGCGACAGGGATTCGAGTCGGCGGATGCTGCCGTCCGGACGGATTTCGGCAATGACCATCCGGATGGAGGTCGTGCCGACATCGACCACCGCCACGGTGCGAATGCGAGTGGAATTCCCGCGAAAACTGGTACTCACGTCGTCCTGTTCCTGAGCTGCCGACCGGGTCACGGGCGCGCATCTGCCCTGCCGGGGCCGCAATCCATCGCCGGACAGATTGCCTGGCATTTTTCGGAATGCGCGCAGCCTGGCGAAAGCCGCCTGCCTGAAAATCGCCTGTCTCAATCATGACAAATGCCCGCAGAGGACGCCAGAAGGGTTGCCGGAACCGGAAAAAAGTCTGGCTGCCCCGGGCTGTCGGACTTTCTCCCGAAAGAGACCGGGAAGCAATTTGCGTCCACAAGGTTGTGAGGTGAATTCCCCGGTCTAGAATGACGGAAGGATCACTCAAGGATCACTGTCGTCTGACTGATATTCATGACTCTCTGGAGAAGGTACTGATGGCCTATACATTGCCGGCACTCCCCTATGCCTATGATGCCCTGGAACCGTACATCGATGCGAAGACGATGGAAATCCATCACACCAAGCATCATCAGGCTTACATCAACAACGTGAACAAGGCACTGGAAGGCCACCCGGAACTGGCCGCCAAGCCGATCGACGAGCTGATGAAAGGGCTGGCCTCGGTGCCGGAAGCGATTCGGACGGCCGTGCGGAACAACGGGGGAGGCCATTCCAACCACGCGATGTTCTGGACGATTCTGAAGAAGGACGGCGGTGAGCCGACCGGCGCATTGGCGAACGCCATTCAGACGGACCTGGGAGGCCTGGACAAGTTCAAGGCCGATTTTGGAGCGGCGGCTGCTTCCCGGTTTGGCAGCGGCTGGGCCTGGCTGTCGGTCGACAAGGGAAAGCTCGTGGTGGAAAGCACTCCGAATCAGGATACTCCGCTGTCGGAAGGCCGGACCCCGATCCTCGGGCTGGATGTCTGGGAACACGCTTATTATCTGCACTACCAGAACCGCCGCCCGGATTACATCACGGCCTTCTGGAGCGTGGTCAACTGGGATGAAGTCGGCAAGCGCTTTGCCGCCGCGAAGTAATCTCGACAAGGAAACCATGAAAATCCCAGGTGGACGATCTGCCTGGGATTTTTCATGCGCGGCCGAAACGGCTGTCGCCGACCATGTCCTGAAACGGTCCGGAAATCGTCATCTTTCTCTGATCAGTCCAACTGGAGAGACCTGACGATCGGGCTGGCAGCAAGTGCTCATGGTTGAACTGCGCCCTCAGGCCGGGGATGATCTCAGGAGCTTCTGGCACAACTCTTCCCGTCCGCTCGCGGCGAAAACATCCGCGCCCGGTCGGGCAGTTGTGTTCGAGGCACTGAAAAATCGTTTTCTGGCAGCAGGTTCTGTCATATGCATTGTTCCCCCGCCCGACGGTCATACTGGCTGTGGTCTTTGTCTTTGAGCTGCGCAATCTTTCTGCCCGGCTGCGAACGCCTGGCCGATCCGCTGGCCCGGGATCAGCTGGTTGCCTGGTGTATTGTCCCCTTTGATGCGGCGCAGCGCACCCCGGAACAACGCGCGCAGATGCTGCAGGAACTGGGACTCAAACGCTGCGCCTATGACTGGCGCGACGTGCATGTGCCGACCTTTGAAGAAGAGATTCTTCAGTATCAGCGGCATGGCATCGAGCTGTTTGCCTTCTGGGAAGGCCATGAGCAGGCCTTCGCCCTGTTCGAAAAGTACAAACTGCATCCGCAGATCTGGAAGACCGCCGAAAGCCCGGCCGGCGAATCGGATGAGCAGCGCATCGCACTGGCCGTGGAGAAAATTCGTTCCCTGGCCGAAAAGACCCGTCAGCTGGGCTGCCCGCTCGGGCTGTACAATCACGGCGGCTGGGGAGGAGAGCCGCGGAATCTGGTGGCCGTCTGCGAGCGGCTGCGCAGCGAAGGATTTTCGCATGTCGGCATTGTGTACAACTTCCATCATGGACACGGCCACATTGCCGACTGGGCCGAGTCGTTCCGCATGCTGCAGCCCTATCTGCTGTGTCTGAATCTCGACGGCATGAACTCGTCCGGAGAACCCCGGATTCTGGGGATCGGCAAAGGGGAACATGAAGCGAAAATGCTGCAGGTGGTTCTGGAGAGCGGTTATCCCGGGCCGTTCGGAATTCTGAATCATCGGGCGGAACTGGATGCCCGCACCGGCCTGCTGGAGAATCTGGAAGGGCTGGCCGAAGTGCAGCGGCAGCTGCAGGTGGAGCAGGATTATTCCAGTTCACCGGCATTGAAAGGCTTGACCGCCGATCAGCACAAGCAGGTGCGCACCCTGGTCGAATCGACACCGGCACAGGGAGACGTGCTGCGCGGGGCTGAACTGTTTTCCAGTGCCCGGCTGGCCTGCCTGCAGTGCCATCAGGTTCTCGGCAAAGGGGGAACCGTCGGCCCGGACCTGTCTCAGGTCGGACGGCTCCACTGTCTGCCGGAAATTATTGCCTCTGTTTATTGGCCCCGGCATCTGGTCAAGCCGGAATATGTGTCCTGGTCTATCGCGACCGAACGGGGAGACGTACTGACCGGGTATCGCCGCAACGAAACCGCAGCCGGCTTCGATCTGTTCAATCCAGCCACGGCCACGACCCGTCATCTCACACCGCAGGATGTGGAGCAGGCAATTCAGGTCGGCACGCTGATGCCGGAAGGGCAGATGGCGCTGCTGAGCACTGCCGAGCAGGCGGATCTGTTCCGGTTTCTGTCCGAACTGGGCCGCACCACTCAGGCGCAGCAGGCCGCGGAAGCCATGCGGTTGCCGGTGCACATTCATGAAGCTGCGAAGTTTCCTTACACGGCCGAACCGCTGCATCCCGAAGATCATCTGAATGCCAGCCTGCCGGTCAATGAAAATCAGCTTTATGACTTCTATTCGAAGGCAGCTGATTACTTCCGGCAGCAGTCGCCTGTGCCGCCGCTGCTGGTGAGCTATCCCGGGCTCGATGGCGGCCGGGCCGGGCACTGGGGGCGGCAGTCGGAAGCCGCCTGGAAAGACAACCGCTGGAATGAGACCGATCTGGGATCGTTTCAAAGTGGCGTCTTTCGGGCGGGAGACCTGACCATTCCCCGGGCGATGTGCGTCCGGCTGGGCGAGCAGGGAGAACTGTCGGCCTGCTTCAACCCGGACACGTTGAGTTATGAACTGGTCTGGAAGAATGGCTTTTTGCAGTTCTCCGATGTCCGGCATGGATTCCTGGGCGGCATTCTGCTGAAAGGCGATCCCATCGGGCGGCCGGAACAGTCCCTGCCCCCGGGGAAGAAAACCTTTCAGGGACTCTACCGGCATGGGCGTCAGGTGGCGTTTGCCTATCGGATTGGCGACGTCGATTATCTCGATGTGCCCGGTGTTTCCGAGTCGGGGAATTTTGAACGTCTGCTCGCCCCGGTGAAGGATCACCCCTGCCGGATCTGGATGCAGGGAGGACCGGCCCAATGGCCGCAGGAACTGACGACGAAAGTCCTGCCAGGACCGCAACGGCCTTATGCCATCGATACGTTCGAAATTCCATTCGACAATCCCTGGAAGTCCCTGCTGTATTTTGGCGGGCATGATTTTCTGCCCGACGGCAGTCTGCTGCTGTGCACGATGCAGGGGGATGTCTGGCATGTGACGGAAAGCAAAGCAGAGCCGGGCAAGGAATCGACCGTGCGCTGGAAACGCATGGCGACCGGCCTGCATCAGGCGCTGGGACTGGTGGTGGCCGATGGAGTGCCCTATGTCCTGGGGCGTGATCAGATCACCCGGCTGCATGATTTCAATCACGACGGCGAAGCCGACTTCTATGAGTGCTTCAGCAATGCCTGGCAGACTTCTCCGGCCGGGCACGACTTCATCTGCGGACTGGAGCGCGATGATCAGGGACGGTTCTATCTGGCTTCCGGAAATCAGGGGCTGGTGAGAATCTCTGCCGACGGAAAATCGGCCGAAGTGATTGCGACCGGGTTCCGCAACCCGGACGGGCTCAGCCTGCTGCCGGATGGCAGGGTCACGGTCCCCTGTTCGGAAGGAGACTGGACGCCGGCCTCGACCATTGCCGTCTGCCCTGCGGAACCGGCTGCCGGGACACCGGTGCCGCACTTTGGTTATGGAGGACCCCGGCCCGGTCAGGCCGTCGCGCTGCCGCTGGTCTATCTGCCGCGCGGCCTCGACAACTCTGCCGGCGGGCAGGTGTTTGTCGGACATGACCGGTTTGGCCCCCTCAGCGAACGCCTGCTGCATTTTTCCTTTGGAACCGGACACCATTTCGCTGTCCTGGAAGACAATGTGAACGGCCAGCGGCAGGGGGCCGTGGTGCCGCTGCCGGGTGACTTCCGCTCAGGCGGACATCGTGCCCGTGTCAGTCCGGTCGACGGGCAGGTATACGTCACCGGAATGAATGGCTGGACCTGCTTCACTCCCGATGACGGCTGCCTGCATCGCATTCGCTACACCGGAGAGCCGGTCCAGATGCCGACCGCGTTTCATGTGCATGAAAACGGCGTCGCCGTCGAGTTTGCCCTGCCGGTCGATACCCAGATTGCGGCCCAGACGGCCAATCAGTTTGCCCAGTGCTGGAATTACCGGTTCAGCGCCGGATATGGATCACCGGAACTGTCTCCTTCCCTGCCGGGAATGCCCGGGCATGAGCCGCTGCGGATCACATCAGTGCAGGTCCTGTCGGATGCGCGAAAGCTCTTTGTCGAAATCCCGGATCTACAGCCGGTCAGTCAGCTGCATTTGCGGCTGCAGGTGGATAACTCAGGCCGCCGGCATGATCTGTTTGCGACCGTGCATGCGCTCGACCGCCCCCTGCCGGTCCCTTCCGGATCGGAAAAGCGGGTGAAACTGATCCGGCAGATTCCATTGCTGGCCGATCTGAGCCGAGTGGTCGATCGACGCCCCAATCCCTGGGCCAAGGTGATCAAGAATGCACACAAGCTGACAGTGCAGACCGGGCAGAACCTCACATTTGCCACCCCGGTGCTGCGGGCGAAAGCTGGGGAACCGATTGCCCTGACGCTGATCAATCCCGATGTCGTGCCTCACAATCTGGCCCTGATCAAGCCCGGCACGTTGCAGCAGGTCGGCAATCTGGCCAATCAGGTGGTCGGCGATCCCGATGCCCCGGCCCGCCAGTATGTTCCGGAATCGGAGGACGTGCTGGCCTATACCGACATCGTCGATCCCGGTGGAAAATTCACGATCTATTTTCAGGCTCCGGCGGAACCGGGAAAATATCCTTACCTGTGTACATTCCCCGGTCACTGGATGGTGATGAATGGGGTGCTGATTGTGGAATAATCTCCGCGGCAGTGGGAGAGGGTCTGGAGCATGCCCGTGCCGGGGCGTAAAATGATCGCCTGTACAGGAGGTGTGTTCTGCCAGACGATCAGGTGCTCGAGCTGTTTCATCCAGTCATTCAGGACTGGTTTCGTTCCCGGTTTGCTGGCCCGACGGAGCCGCAGGCGGCCGGCTGGGCGCCCATTGCTCAGGGAGCGCACACGCTGATTGCCGCCCCGACCGGCAGCGGAAAAACCCTGACGGCATTTCTGGCTGTCATTGACCGCCTGTTCCGCCAGTCCCTGGCAGGGACTCTGGAACCGGGCCTGCAGGTGGTCTATGTTTCGCCGTTGCGCGCCCTGTCGAACGATATGCAGCGCAATCTGTCGGGGCCGCTGCAGGAAATTCAGGAAACAGCCGAACGGCACGGGCTGACGCCGACTCCGCTGCGGACCGGCCTGCGCACCGGCGATACCTCTGCCAGTCAGCGGGCACAACTGGTCAGGCGCCCGCCGCATATTCTGGTGACAACGCCGGAATCGCTGTATCTGATGCTGACCTCGGAAAAAGGCCGCGCCGCACTCAGCACGGTCAACACCGTCATCGTCGACGAAATTCATGCACTGGTGCGCGATAAGCGCGGGTCGCATCTGTCTCTCTCACTCGAACGCCTGCAGCATCTCACGTCCCGGCCGATCCAGCGCATCGGATTGTCGGCGACGCAGAAGCCGATCACGCGCATGGCGGAATACCTGCTCGGCAGCGGAACCGGCAGCAGCAAGGAAACGTCCGCCGCCCCGCTGGCTGCCCCGATTCAGGCACGCTGTCGGATCGTCGATATCGGGCATTCCAGACAGCTCGATCTGGGCATCGAAATTCCCGCGAGCGAGCTGCAGGCGGTCTGCTCGCACGAGCAATGGGGGGAAATCAATGAACGAATTGTCGAACTGATCCAGGCTCATCGCAGCACATTGATTTTCGTCAACACCCGTCGCATGGCCGAACGGCTGACGCATCAGCTCACGCAGCTGCTGGGAGAAAACGCGGTCGGCAGTCATCATGGTTCGCTGTCGAAAGAGATTCGCCTCGATACCGAACAGCGGCTGAAAACCGGCGAGCTTCAGGCCGTTGTGGCGACGTCATCGCTCGAACTGGGGATCGATGTCGGCTATATCGACCTGGTCATGCAGATCGGGTCTCCCCGGGCCATCGCGGCGTTTCTGCAGCGCATCGGGCGGTCGGGGCATGCGCTGGGGCTGGTGCCGAAAGGGCGTCTGTTCGCGCTCACCCGCGATGAACTGGTCGAGTGCATGGCGCTGCAGCGTGCGGTCCGCGCCGGCCGGCTGGATGCCACGCCAATTCCGGAAGCCCCGCTCGATATTCTGGCCCAGCAGATTGTGGCCGAAGTCGCGCAGTCCGACTGGTCGGCCGATGAGCTGTTCGCGCTGTTTCGCCGCGCCTGGCCTTATCAGACTCTGACCGAAGAACAGTTCGAACGCACGCTCACCATGCTGGCCGACGGACTGACCGATCAGGGCGGGCGCGGACGTTCCTTGATTTATTATGACCGCATTCATCGCCGGTTGCGGGGACGCCGGGCCGCGCGCCTGCTGGCATTGAGCAATGGCGGAGCCATCGCCGAAATCGACACCGTGCGCGTCGTGCTGGAAGGCGAAAACACCGTTGTCGGGTCTGTGGACGAAGAATTCGCGGTCGAAAGCAATGCGGGAGACATCTTTCTGCTGGGGAATTCGTCCTGGCGAATTCAGCGGCTGCGGGGAAATGACCTGCTGGTGTCCGATGCTCAGGGGGCTCCGCCGACCATTCCGTTCTGGCGAGGAGAAGCACCGGGCCGGACGCTCGAACTTTCCGAAGAAATCTCCCGGCTTCGGGAAGAGATCGAACAGCGACTGATTCAGGCCGATCAGTCTCATGCCGATCCATGCACCGCTCAGGCCCCTGCAGATCTTTCACCGGATCCGGAACCCGGGGACAGGGATGGAGAAGGGAAAGAATCCCATCCGGCCCGCTGGCAGCCGATTGTGGACTGGCTGCAGGTCGAAACGTCCTGCTCGGAATTCGCGGCGCGGCAGATTGTGACTTATCTGGCCGCCCAGCGCGCGGCGATCGGACTGGTTCCCACGCAGTCGCGGATTGTTTTCGAGCGCTTCTTCGATGAATCAGGCGGCATGCAGCTGGTGGTGCATGCTCCGTTCGGGGGGCGGATCAATCGAGGCTGGGGGCTGGCCTTTCGCAAGCGGTTCTGCCGGTCTTTTGATTTTGAACTGCAGGCCACGGCCGACGATGACGGCTTCATTCTGTCGCTGGGACCGCAGCACAGCTTTCCGATCGAGTCGCTGTTTCCCATGATGCGGACCGACAATGCCCGCAACCTGCTGGAGCAGGCCTTGCTGGTGGTGCCGATGTTTCATCTCCGCTGGCGCTGGAATATCACCCGTTCGCTGTTTGTCGAGCGGATGCGGAACGGCAAAAAGGTGCCCCCGGCCCTGCAGCGTTTTCGATCGGAAGACATGCTCACGGCGGTGTTTCCCAAGCTGACCGGCTGTCAGGAAAACATCGTCGGCGATCATGAGATTCCGGATCATCCGCTGGTGCAGCAGACCATGGCCGACTGTCTGTTCGAGGCCCTGGACATTGACGGGCTGCACGAGGTGCTCGGCCGGATTGAATCGGGCGAAATCACCCTGATCGCCCGGGATACGCGCGAGCCTTCGCCATTCGCTTATGAGCTGCTCAATGCGAATCCCTATGCGTTTCTGGATGGTGGAGAAGTTCAGGAACGCCGTGCCCGGGCCGTGGCCACCCGACGCTCTCTGTCGGTGGAAAGTGTTCGCGATCTGGGCCGGCTCGATCCGGTGGCCATCGAGCAGGTGGTCAGTGAAGCGCGGCCGGAAATTCGCGATGCCGACGAGCTGCACGATCTGCTGATGAGCCGGTTTCTGGTGCCGGTGGATGCCGCTGCCGGGTCAGATCCCGCTGTGCAGGGACTGGCGCTGCGACGTGAGGACTTTCAATCGTGGATGCAGTCGCTGCATGCCGCCGGACGGGCCGTCGAACTGGAGTATGCCCCAGGTCAGGCAGCCTGGGTGGCCGTGGAAGCCTGGCCGGCCGTTTCGATGCTCTATCCTCAGGCGGCGCAGCAGCTGACCGTTCAGGTGCCTGCCTCGCTGCAGCGCGACTGGAACGCTGTCGATGCGCTCAATGCGCTGCTGCGCGGCTGGGTGGAAACCTCCGGCCCGGTGACTGCTCTGGAACTCGGCGCGCTGCTGCATCTGCCTGCGCAGCGCATTTTCGCAGCGCTGGAAGCCCTGGAAGGCGAAGGACTGGTGCTGCGGGGACGATTCCGCCGTCACGACCTGACGCTCGACAGCCAGTCTCTGGAAATCGAATGGTGCCACCGCCGTCTGCTGGCGCGCATTCATCGCCGGACCATCTCGGGACTCCGGCAGGAAATCGAAGCGGTCGAACCGGAAATCTATCTGCAATATGTGGCCCGCCATCAGGGGGCACTGCCGGGATATCGCAAATCCGGAGTCGACGGACTGCATGAAGTCATTTCCCAGCTGCAAGGGCTCGATATTGCCGCCGGAGCCTGGGAGCAGGCGATTCTGCCGCAACGGGTGAGCGACTACCGCGCCGGCTGGCTGGATGAACTCTGCCTGTCCGGAGATGTGGGCTGGGGACGCTTGGAGCCGCGCCAGGCACGCCGCACCACCACGGCCCGTCCGATGGCCAACATGACCCGCTCCATTCCTGTGGCCCTGTTTCTCCGGGACGATCTGAACTGGCTGCGGGCCCGGGGAGAGCTGCCGCCGGAAGAGGATCTGTCTGGTTCGGCGCAGGATCTGCTTCGCATTTTGAGAAAATCGGGAGCCAGTTTTTCGACCGACCTGTGCCAGGCTCTGCAATGCCTGCCGTCACAGCTCGATGACCTGCTGGGCGAACTGGTATCGTCAGGCCGCATGACCGCCGACGGCTTTGCCGGACTGCGGCAATTGATCAGCAGTGAATCCCGTGAGGCTCCGGCCCGCCGTCGCGGACGTTACCAGCGGGTGCGTCGCAGAAGTTCGGCTCCCGGGCGCTGGACCGAGTTGACTGCACTGCCCGCGGAAGAATCTGACGTCGTGGAGGAATGGGCCTGGCAGCTGCTGCGCCGCTGGGGGGTGATATTTCGCGATCTGCTGCAGCGCGAGCCGCTGGCCCCTGCCTGGTGGGAACTGCTGCGGGTGTATCGCAAACTCGAAGCGCGAGGCGAAATTCGCGGAGGACGTTTTATTCGCGGCGTCGGCGGAGAGCAGTTTGCCACCAGCGAGGCGATTCGCGAGTTGCGGGCGATTCGAACTTCCGGAGACAGTCCGGAACTGCTCGTTCTGTCTGCGGCCGATCCACTGAACCTGACCGGCATGATCGGTTCCGGGCGGCGCATCCCTTCCCAGGCCGGTCATCTGCTGGCCTGCCACGCAGGACAGGTGGTCGGGTGGAAGCGCGCGGACGAACACTGGATCAGCAGTCGGCTTTCAACAGAGGAACAGCAGCGGCTGGCAATGCAGTTTGGAGTCTCCTGGACGTTGCCACCCAATGTGCCGTCCCCTGCTCCGGCCCATTCCGGGACGGAAGCAGAAACCAGGGCGCAGGCAGAAGCAATGACACGGAGAGGAATACGGACAACGGCGCGGGCAGGGACAGGAGCAATGGCAGAAACGGGAACCAGTGCCGATGCCGATGTCACTGCAGGTGCCAATGACAGTGTCACTGCCAATGTCACTGCCGATGTCACTGCCAATGTCGGTGACGGAACGAATGCTGGGGCCAATACCGCGCCGCAGGAGTCATCCGGTCCATGGCCTCCGGTGACTCCCACCCGTCACAGAAAACGGGCCCGGGCCGGAGTGCCGAAGCCGTTTCCGTTCTGATGCACCGTCTGCTGCACGGCTGCGATCTGCCGGGCCGCATGAATCCGTGCGAGAGACAGCCGGCTCGAAAGCAGTCTGGCCATGCGGTGCCGATGCCGGATCGACTGCAATGACTGAATGGCCAGCCGCAGCAGCATCAGCCCGACGGCGACCGACAGGAAGACCTGCAGATGAATGAAGAGGACATGCCACATAGGTCTGCTCTGATCGTGAAGTGTGCTGACAGGGAATCAGGCCCCTGAAATCCGGAACCTGCCGGCCAGCGGCGCAGAAACGCAGGACCGTTCGCGGGTGCTGCCTCTGAACCGGCGAAGATCTGACGGTCAATCGATCCGCACGCCTTTGTCTGAGGAACGGGGACTGATATGCGGATCGAGAATCATCAGGTTCTGCAGTTGTGCCTGGCAGGCCTTACCGCGCACGTCATCTTCGCAGCGTTCACACACATTCAGCAGCCGCTCCAGACAGCACGGACATTGAATGCGGCGCAGCTGGCTGCAGGTCAGCTCGCTGACCAGGTCATAGGCTTCTTCAATCCGTCCCTGCTGATGCAGCACGGCGGCGAGGCCCACCCGATAGGAAACCGATTCCGGATCGAGCCGGACGGCCTGGCGGGCCATGCTTTCCACCAGATGCGGCGGGTAACCGCAGCGCCGCATGTAATAGGCCATTTCGTAATACGTCCGGGCGGTCGGCATGTCGCTGTTGGCGGCTTTGCGGCACACCTGCACGGCCATGTCCGGGCGGCCGAGCCGGTCGAGTCCGGCGGCGGCGGCAAGCAGCGATTCGACGCTCAGGCCCGGCTGTTCGACCAGCGAACAATACAGGTCGCGGGCGAGTTCCTGTCGGCCTTCCCAGGCATAGCAGTCGGCCAGGCGGCATTGCCCTTCAAACGTGAGCGGCACCAGCGAACTGGCGGTTTCGAGCGCCGACAGGGCTTCCCGCCACAACTGGCGGTCGGTCAGGATGAGTCCTGTCAGTTCCCACAGCTGGCCCTGGTCTCCATCTTCACTCAATGAGAGTGTGGCCAGTTCCAGGGCGGCTTCGTGCAGTCCCTGTTCCCGCAGTGTCGACACCGCGGAACAGACGGCGAATTCGAGCGAAAGCATGCGCAGTCTCCAGACGGTTGTGCCGGGCCTGTATTCGAGCAGCCGGAAGGGGCACTGCGATGGTGACGTGGTCATCGCAGGTCGAAGTGTCTTGCGGCCGCAGTGGTCAGGCTCCTGATGTGGAAAGCCGGAAGCGGCAGGACATGTGACAGGTGTTGCCGCTTGGAATTCTTGGGAAGTCAGCTGGGAGTGCGACCTGGCTGAGGCGAGTATATTGATACTGAGACTCAGTGTCAAATGAGTCTGCCACTCACTTTCTCACACCCTCCCGCAGCTCTCCCGCTACAATTTCCGATGTGTCTGGCCACTGGCTGTTTCGACGAGTCAGGCACCTGTCCTGCGACGCTCCTGGCTATGCCCTCCCAGACTCGTGCCTTCCCTGCTGAATTCTTCCGGCGTCTGAAGTCTCCCTCGCGCCGTATGCAGGGAGCACTGCGCTGGGGAATCGTTCTGGCAGTGGTCGAAGCCATGGGTCGGGCGTCGCGCTCCGACGTGACTGACCTGCTACTGCTCGTTGTCCTGATTACCGGATCGGTACTGGTGCAGACGAATTACAACGTCTTTCCGGTGGCTCCGACCTGGAAACGGTTGCAGACTGCGCTGGCCCGGCTGTTCTTTCCTCCCATCCAGATCGGGGTCGATTTCTGGGACTTTCCGCCGTTGCCGCGCGGCATTCCGACCGGCTGGATGCGGGCAATGGGTCTGGCCATGCTGCTGGCTTTGTGCGGCAGCTGGTTCCCGGCCCCGTTTGCGTCCGGGCTGCGTGCCGTTCTGCACCCGCATGCCGCTCTGCTCTGGCTGACGCTGTTGGGGGTCTATTGGTCATGCCTGATCGCGGTGATTCTGTTTTCCATGATTGTTGTCTGGGACGGGGCGCGGGCCTGGTTGGCGCGGCGACGAAACAATCCCCAGGCTCCGGTGCCGCGGGTGAAAACATCATTTGCCCCGGCCGTCTTTCTGTTCACCGTGGCTGTCGGTTGCCTGCTTCCTCCCTGGGTGCTGACGCTGGGCATTGTTGTTCCCCTGATTGGGCTGCAGATACTTTTGCTTTTTGCTGCCCCGGGGCTGATTCTCCTCTGGCGGTTGCGCCCGCAGGGAGTTCTGCAGGCGGTGGACGGACGTTTTCTGATGGGATTTCAGATTGCACTGGTCGGAATCGCCGGACTGAGCCTGACGCTGCTGGCCGATCCGGTACAGGGATGGCTGGCGCCGCCCGGGCTGATGCCAGTGACGATGCCGGTCACCCTGCTGCTGGGACGCATCACTGCCGGCACGCTGGCGCTGGGGATGCTGGCGCTGGGAAGCCATGCGGTGCGATTTGCCCGTCTGGGCATTGTGTTCAACCCGCGCCGGATTGCGCGCCAGCTGGTGCGGCGGGCAGAATGGAAAGATCCGGACGCGCGCCGTCGCTGGGAGATCCGTCAGCGGCGCAACCTGATGCATGGGCTGAAGCGGCTGTTCAAGTTTGCTGCAGGCACCCGGCATGCCGCGGGCATGGGATTCTGGATCGCCCCGCAGCACTGGTACATTCAGGGGCTGACGCGCGATTCTTCTGAGCGGGAGCATGAAGAATCGCTGATCGACCGAATTATCGGCCCTCCGTTTTATCGCGTGATCGCTCCGGAAGCCCGGTTTCATTTCGGGCAGATCACCCAGTCGCTGGCGGTGGATCTGATTCTGGTGGAAGACGGCATCAGCTTTCGCCGTTTCTCCCGGGTGATTCGCGTGCTGTTTGAAGTCTATGACATGCATGGCGGCATGCAGCAGGCGGAAGACCGGCATTTTCTCGGTCTGCCCGGCGTGAAAGTGATGCTGCACGACTTCGATCTGACCTCTGTGCCGGCCTGGGAACGGTCCGATTATCCAGAGCCGGAATACGATGAAGTTGGCCGGGCCCGGGTTCTGCACATTTTCAAGGACCGTGGGGAGTTCGAAGAGCTTTCCCCGGTGCCGGAAGACTGGAAAGGGGTTCCAGTCGGCGGAGCCTGGGGCTGGTAAGCAGCCCCCGCAGACCATGATAGGTCAGCAGTCTGGAAGGGGACTCCGGGAATCGGCCATGTTTCTCTGAGCCGGTGGCAAACTCGTCTGGCAGAGGGGGAACCTGCCTGCCGCAGGCTGGGGCAAAGTCAGAATAGATCCCGGTCAGGGGCCCGTTCTGTGACGGGTTCTCAGTTCATGGCAAAGTCCTGCTCCTGACGCGCTTCCCAGTCGTCGAGAGAGCAGATGACTTCGCGGGATTTCGACCCGTTGTAGTCCCCGACAATGCCATCTTCGGCCATATGGTCGATCATGCGTGCGGCGCGTCCATAGCCGACGCCGAGAGCCCGCTGCAGCAGGGAGCAGCTTCCCCGGCCTTCGCGAATGACCACCTCCACGGCCTGGGCATACATGTCGTCGCGCTCGCGCGGACCGTCTCCCGACGACGGGGATTGTCCGGCGGTTTTGGTGGCCTGTTCGATTTCCGGGCTGTAACGGGTGGGAAACCGGGTGTAGAACTCAATGATCGAGTTCACCTCATCATCGCTGATGAATGTTCCCTGGGCGCGGGTGAGGTTGCTGGTGCCAGGGGCCAGATACAGCATGTCCCCGTTGCCCAGCAGGCGCTCGGCTCCCATTTCATCGAGCACCACGCGGCTGTCGACCCGACTGGCGACCTGGAAGGAAATCCGCGCTGGCAGATTCGACTTGATCAGCCCGGTGATGACGTCGACGGTTGGCTTCTGGGTGGCCAGCACCAGGTGAATTCCGACCGCGCGCGATTTCTGAGCCAGCCGGATGATGTGCGACTCCACTTCCTTGCCCGAAGTCATCATCAGGTCGGCCATTTCGTCGGCGATGATCACGATATACGGCATCCGGTCCGGCACCATGTCCGCTTCATCGCTGTCAGGGTCGATATCCAGCCGTTCGAGAACCTTGTCTTTTCCGAGCTTGTTGAAATTGTCGAGATGGCGCACGCCGACCTTGGCCAGCAGGTCATAGCGCTCTTCCATTTTGTCGACCGCCCAGGCCAGCACGGCCTCGGCCTTTTTCATGTCGGTGATCACAGGATTCATCAGGTGCGGAATCTTGGTATACGGGCTCAACTCGACCATTTTCGGATCGATCATGAGCATCCGCACATCATCCGGAGACCGGGTCATCAGGATCGAAGAAATCAGCGTGTTCAGACACACGCTCTTTCCGGTCCCGGTTCGCCCGGCAATCAGCAGGTGCGGCATTTTCGCCAGGTCGACCACCAGGGGCCGACCGCTGACGTCTTTCCCGAGAAAGATCGGAATCCGCATCTCCTGCGCTTTGTCGCTGCAACTGGCGATCAGTTCCTTCAGCCGGACAGTCACCTGCTTTTCGTTGGGAACCTCCACGCCGACGGTGTTTTTGCCCGGGATCGGCGACACCACGCGAATCGCAGGCACGCGCAGCGCAATGGCCAGGTCATCCTGCAGGTTGGAGACCTTGGAGACTCGCAGACCTTTTTCGAGATCGAGTTCAAACTGCGTCACCACCGGGCCGGTGTCGATCTCGTTGACTTTGACGTTCAGGCCGAATTCGTCGAATGTTTTTTCGAGAGTGGCCGCCGTGGCCTGGGCCTTCTGGGAAAGCAGCTCGAACGGAAACTCCTCTGCCTCATCGAGCATTTCCAGACTGGGGAGCGTGACTTCCCCGGTGACGGTCGGTTCCGGCCGGCTGAAGAACCGCGACATCGGCCGGGACGCCGTTCGTCCGCCGAGTGGCGGATTGACTTTGAATGACCCGGCAGTCGGCGCTGTTGTCGTGGTTTCTGGCGAACGTGCTGCTTCTGCCGCCCGCGCCGCGCGCGAAACTTTGGTCGCCGGCGCAGGACTGACCGGCGGTGTCTCACGGCTCGGTTCTTTTGCTGAGTCAGAGGACCAGCGACCGGACAGCGGGCGCAACAGCAGTTTGAACGGGCCGGTCAGGCAGTGATAAACCAGCCGGAGGAACAGCGTTTCGGTCGCCAGCATGAGTCCGACAATCAGAAATGTGCCGACAATGACGACGGACCCGACGGTGGAGAAATTCTCTTTCAGGTATTGCCGGCCCCAGGCTCCCAGAAATCCACCGCTGCCGATCAATGGAGACAACGGCAGCGTGGGGGCCAGCAACTGCAGCAGCAGGCAGGCTGCGACCAGAATGCCGGCAATGCCCAGCAGGCGCAGCAGAGGATCGCGAATGGGATTGCGGGAAAACAGCCCCATGTCGATAACGATAATGCCTCCCAGCACGACCCAGGCTCCCAGGCCGAAGGCGCTGGTCAGAGCGGCGGCAAGAATGGCGCCGGAGGGTCCGCACAGATTGGTCGTCAGTTCCCGGGGAGGATAAATGAGCGTTGACGGAGGGTCGAGCGGGTCGTAGCTGAACAACGACAGCCCGATGAACAGGGCCATGGCGAACAGCCCCAGTGCCAGCAGATCGGTTTTGAGGCGCTGATAGTCAAGCATGGCCGATCGCTGCGTCCGTCCTTTCTGCAATGCAGAGCCGGTTCGCGCAGACTGATCAGGTCGGCACAGCCGGCAAAGTCGTGTTTTTCGGGGCAGACATCATTCGCTGCCGGAGAGCCAGCAATCTGGTTCACTCCGAGTTGCGTTTGACATCTGTTCCGTTCGCGGCGCCCTGGAGAATGAAAGCGGTGTTGTCATTGTTGCTGATGGAAAAGGAATTCCGTTCGACAACATTGAACACCGTATGCATCACATTCCTGTGAGCCGCGAGACATTCTTTTCGCCGGTCGGTCGACTGTGCTGCCTCAGACGGGGTTCCCTCCTTGAAACCGGTCCGGTGAGCGCAGTTCAGGCTCCCTGCCGGTGATCGGCCCCTGCCTGCAAGAAGAAGGGGCCACATGGAAAACGTACAACATCCCTGACGCGCGGTGGTCAAAAGCCTGCGCGCCAGGTTGATTTTCGGCAACATTGACCGGTCGTGTTTGCGAAATTGTCGAATGGTGGCAACGGGGCGATTGTGCCGGTCTCGACTATGGCGGGGAATGTTTCGACTGCGGCGCAGGCGCGCGACCTCGGCCGGAAGTTCGAATTCCGTCCAGCGTTCGCACTGCCCCGTCCCCTTATGATGCAGCGAGCACTGGAATAAAGGTGTGCCAGCACACTCCGCCCGGCAGTTGCGGGACTCCGGAAAATTCCAGATGCAGCACCCGACGATGATCCCGGCAGTCTGGATCGGACCGACCACTGGAATGGACGAGGAGCGGCCGCATGGCCAGCACGTCTCCGGCCTGCGAAGTGATGGTCGCTTCCGGAAAGCCGTGAATGATCAGGTCTTTCCCGGTGCGATGCGATCCGGTGATCACCTGTAGCGGTCCGTTGCGCAGAGTCATGGGGTCCAGATGAATGCGCAGCGTGAGCATCTGTTCGAGGACCGCCAGCGGCGGCTCGGAATGCAGAACTCCGGCGCGGGGCCGGGGAGTGGAGTAGCCGGCGGCCGGCATGTTATCGGCGACGGCAATCAGCAGGTCTTTGTGCCAGGGAAGCGCCCAGGTCTGTTCCGGCGGCTTGTCGAAGTACAGCGCGCGGACCAGACCGGCCTGCAGGCCGAGATGCCCGGTCAGAAACCGGATCAGGGTCGGGGTGCGCCAGGCAGTGACCAGCTCCGGACACAACTGCAGCACATTGCGCGCAGCATACACGGCTCCATCCCGTTGACGCACGGCTTCAACGGTCTGCTGAGACAGCGGAGCGGTCGCCTGTTGCAGTGCCGCTAACTGTTCACCGGGATAAATGCCAGTCAGCAGTTCCCAGCCGGCCTGTTTCATTCCTGCTGGGATCTCCATCGGGCACGTTCTCCGGAACGGTTGCTTTTCAGGATCAGGCGGAAGAAGACGCAACGGGAGGACGCGGCAGAGCATCACTCCCTGTTGCATCGACTTTCAGACCCGGCCAGAGCCGAGGGCTCTCGCCTGGGCCCGCCGGCTGCCTGCTTTTTCGCGCGAGTTTCCCTTGATGAAACCCCACTCGCCGCATGGCGGAACGCGGTCCCTGCGGGAGTGAAGCGATTCAGGCACTCAGGCCTGTGCGGCGACCGTGCGCAGCCAGGTGTGCGCCATGAGGGCCGCCCCGTCACCTGTGGGATGCACCCCGTCTTTCGCCCAGACTTCAGGCGGAGCGTATTTCACCGCTTCGTCAAAGGCGGTCTGGAACGGGACAAAGAGTGCCTGCGATTCCTCGGCCACCTGTCGGGCGGCCGCGCGAAACTTGTCGAACTCCGGAAACCAGGCGTCATTCACGGCTCCGCAGCGCAGCACGAACGGTTCGCAGATCACCAGTTTCACCTTCGGCAGTGCCGCTTGGGTGCGCTGAACCAGCTTCTGGTAATCCGTCAGATAGGTTTCAACCGTTCCGTCGTATTTCTTGTTGATCTTGTGCCAGATGTCATTCACGCCGATCAGAATGCTGAGCACGTCCGGCTTGAGATTCAGGCAGTCTTCGTCCCAGCGGCTGGCCAGCTGGAACACTTTGTTGCCGCTGATGCCGCGGTTGAAAACTTTCAGTCCCGCTTCGGGAGAATCGACCAGCAATTGCGACCCGGCCAGCCAGGCATAGCCGTTTCCAAGTGTGGACTTCAGGTTCGGAGTTCCGGCGGTTTCACGGCTGCGTCCGGTATCGGTGATGGAGTCTCCCTGAAAGAGCACGACGGCTCCCGGGGCGATCCCACTGGCAGACTTCTTTTCGGCCGCGACGACCGGCGATGACATCATCCCTCCCATGGTCACGGCTCCGGCCATCATGGTTCCCTGCAGAAATTCCCGGCGACTGGCTGACATCTGGCTTCCTTCTTGAATGGAACAGTGTGCGAAACAGACTACGAAACGGATGTGTATGCATGATCTGTCGCTGCTCCGGCGAATTCCGGAAGACCGGAACCTGCGCCTGGGACTCGATTTTCATGCGATGAACCTCGACTTTCAATTCGCTGGCGTCGAGCATAGCATCCCGACAGGGGAGACAGACAGGCGCCTGGACAAGAGGAAGGAACCGCCGGCCCCGGAGGAGTTCCCCGGACCGGCAGCAGGCCCTGACAGGACCGCCTGCAATGCGCTGGCGCTCCCCGGGGTGTTCATCCCGGGTCTTTCTTCCCGTGAGCCGTTTTGTTCGCAGCCAGAAATGTCTTGAACAGGAATACGAGGCAATGACGGGCAGCCAGCCGCCGGCAACAGATTCTGCGTCCGCTCCCAGTGTGCAGCGTTCGCCCCTGACGGTTGTGGAATGGATCTGTGCGCTGCTGCTGACAGTCTTCATTCTGGGGCTGGCAGGCTTTCGGCAGGCCGTGCGGGGGGAAGTCTGGCGCGATGAAACCGCCTGCATTCAGTTGGCGCTGATGCCGACGATCGCGGACATCTGGAACAATTTCGAGCACGAGGCTTTTCCGCCTGTTTTTCACTTTCTGCTGCGTGCCTATCTGCTGACCTTTGGCGTCAGCCCGCTGGCATTGAAGGCCTTCGGGGCGATGGTGCTGGCCCTGCTGATCGCCGCCATGTGGTATCGCGCGTTACTGCATGAAGGGAGGCCTCCCCTGCTGGGGCTCTGCCTGCTGGGACTCAATCCGCTGATCCTCATCTGGGGAGCGACGCTGCGCGGATATGGACTGGCCTGTGTCTTCATTGTGCTGACATTCACAACTCTGGCTCCCGGACCCTGGTGGAACCGCCGGGGCTGGGCATTCTGGGGACTGGTCTGCGCTATCGGCAGCGTGCAGTGTGTCCTGCAGAACTCCTGCCTGCTGTTCGGAATCGGCATCGCGTCGGCACTGGTGTTTGCCGTCCAGCGCGGCTGGAAGAAGGCTGCACTGGTTCTGGGAATCGGGCTGCTGAGTGCCCTGTCGATTGCGCCCTATCTGCCCCGTTATCTGCATGCGGACTGGCGGCAGCTGGTGCAGCAGTCCCAGGGGACGATCGGGGAACAGCTGCAGCTGCAGTTCGATGGATTTCAATTCGTGCTGATGCAGCCCTATCCCTGGGTCTTCGGAGTCTGGGTCGCCATTCTGGGACTGGGAATGATCGCGGCCGTGAGTCCCTGGATCGTGCGTTCCGCATCACAGGCCGAGCCCCCTGTCCCGCTCCGAACCTATGGCTTGCTGACACTGCTGATCGCCTGCGGAGCATTCTTTCTCTTCCTGTTCTGTCTGAACTACCGGCCTCGCCCGTGGTATTATCTGCCGCTGCTGGCCGTGCTGGCCTGTTGTGCCGATGCCCTGTTTGTCCGGCTGGCCCACAAAGATTGGTTTCGCGTGATGCGCCTGCTGGTGGTGCTGGCGCTGCTGGTGCTGATTCCCTGGGGAACGTTCGAACGGCTGAAGTATCGGTTGACCAATCTCGATCTCGCGGCCCGCATTCTGGAAGAGCGCGCCGATCCCGACGATCTGATTCTGGTCTCCCCCTGGTATTTTGCCGTCAGCTTCAACTGGCATTATCACGGTGCCGCACGCTGGGTGACCCTGCCGATCCTGGGGAAACTCGACTTCCACCGCTACGACCTGGTGCGCGCCCGCATGATTTCTTCCCATCCGCTGGATGATCTGGAGGAAGAACTCGAAACCACGCTGAAGTCAGGCCATCGAGTCTGGGTGGTCGGCAGTCTGATGCCGATCCCTGCCGACGGTCCAAAGCATTATGCCCCGGCACCTGATCCTCAGGTGGGATGGAATGAAGAAGCCTATACCGTGTCATGGATCGAACAGATCACGGCCTTTATGAAGACGCACATTCAGTCTGTCGGCGTCGTTGAATTTCCTGATGAAGGCCCGGTCGGCAATGCCGAGGACATCAGTCTGATTCACTGCTCCGGCTGGCGGAACTGACAGACTTCGTGACCGGCCCTGACGGAAATTTCTTCGGCCTCGTGCGAATTTCCCTGGTTCTGATGAAAATCCTCTCCGGACCTCCAAGGGTGTTCTCAGGATTGCCGTTCCCTGTGAATCAGGCGGCCTGTCGGGAACCGTCGGCTTCCTCGGTCGATTCGGGAGCAGAAGCATTCTGACGGCGCAGCCTGTCGGCATGCGGCAGATCGGCCAGTGAGATCAGGCCAAAGGTTTCGAGAAACTGGCGCGTCGTCCCATACAGGTACGGGCGGCCGAGCGAATCATCTTCACCAACAACTCGCACCAGATTGCGTTCCATCAGATTCTTGATGATTTCTGCCGACTGGACGCCGCGAATCGACTCGACATCGGCCCGGGTGCACGGTTGCCGATAGGCGATGATCGTGACGGTTTCCAGCAGGGGGGGCGATAACCTGGTCAGGGCCTGTCGCTGATGCACCCGATCCAGCCAGGTGGCCAGTTCCTGCCGGGCGAGCAGTCGGAAACCGGTGGCCACCCGTTCGATGCGAAATGCGGAATGACTCTGCTGATAAATGGTGTTGAGCTGTTCAATCAGCTCCAGGGCTTCGCGGGCGTCTTCGAGTGCGGCCACCTGGGCGAGCTTTTTGGGCGACTGCGCATTTTCGGCGACGAACAGGGCCGCCTCCAGGCGGGCCAGCTTAGGAGTCCGTGCGGTGGGCGTGGCCAGCACCGGCTGATGCGGGCCTGCCTGCCGATGCTCCAGGCGCTGCCGCCAGCACCAGCCGCTGACAGACGGCAGATTCCGCGACAGCTCCAACGGCGAGCACGGCCGGGAATGCATCCAGATGTTCGGAGAATGACGGTCCCTCATGTCCTGCCTGATTGGGATGTCGAACGTTTCGGGCGCGACCGCCGGCAACTGTGATGAACCGACGCGGTGAGAACAGAATTCCCGCCCCGGACCCATTCAGGGACAGGGGGAGACTTCCCCGGGCCGGCGAAGAGACTCAGCGCAGAGCCGTGCCGGAGCTGGAGAGATTCTGTGAGCGATTCGGGAAATTGGACTGCGCGAAGCGGGTCTGCATCCAGCCGTCGAGTTGCTGCAGCACCTGGTTGACGGCCATCAGCGGGTCTTCGGCTTCGGCTTCAAAGCGATGGGTCACCTGCGGGGCATCGCCGGGCGTAAACACGCACACAAACAGGAAGGATCCATCGGTGGCCCCCCGTTCGAGATGGTAATTCTTGATTCCCAGTTCAGTCAGCCGCAGCGAGGCCTGTCGCCAGGACAGGAACGGTCCGTTCGAGCGGGCTGCCGGGGCTGCGCGGGACCCCGAAAATGCGGCCGCGGCCGACTCGGCATGTTCAAAGGCCTGCACGGCGGACGTCCGTTGCGCCGGGGCGCTGATGTTGCCGGCAGGTCTTTCATCCCAGTGGGCTGGAAACTGAGAATTTTCAGGACGGCCATTCGACATGGCGGACATGCCCCGGGGCGCCGGGCCGTCGCTGTCAGGGAACTGCCGGGCGGATGCCATCAGGGAAGAAGACGGTCCGTTCTGTTCCAGACCCTGAGCCGGTCTGTGGCTGTGATTCTGTTCGTCATCATGGTCGGCAGAATGCCCGGACAAATTTTCGAATGCCGAGGGCATGGCCGTGCTTTGCGGCCGGGTGTCAAACTCGGGGGCATCTTCATAAGCCGGAGCAGAGGCCGGTTCATTGCTCGATTTTCCCCAGCGCAGGGCCTGTCCGACATCACGCAGGACCTGCACCCGATCCGGTCCAGCTCCCGCCGGCACAAGCTGGGGAATGCCGAAAACTGCCATCAGGCCGATTGCCGCCAGGGGCACGGACAGAAGCAATGTTGCCAGAAAGCTGGCGATCTTGCCCATTGTTCGGGTCTCCTCACAGTAATCTGGTCTGGCAGGGATGTGTTGCGAATTGCCACGGGCCGGCGAATTTCGCTACGGAACGGGCGGGAGACTAACCGACCGGCAGGAATTGCCACAACATCAGTTCTTCAGAATCGATTCCCGGCCGGGCTTTGGTTAGGCTGCATTGCGAAATGAGAGTCTGATGACGCCGGGGCATTCAGGACCTTGCCAGGATTCCGGACGACGATGCACCGGATTTCAAGAAATGCAACTGTTTTCAGAAACGTCCTTTATCATCGACGGACCCAAGGGGAGAGAGAACGTGCGATTTCGCTGCTTGACTCTGTTGATTGCATTGCTGCCGGCTGCTGTCTGGGCAGCCGACCCGGAACTGCCTGCCGGATTCCGGCCATTATTTAACGGCCAGGATTTCACCGGCTGGCATGGCATGCCGCATTTTGATCCAGTGGTTCTGAATGCCATGCCTGAGGAGGAACGGGCGGCACAGCTGAAGAAATGGAATGACGATATTCCCCTGCACTGGAAAGTGGAAAACGGGGTCATCATCAACGACGGCTCCGGCGTCTATCTGACCACGGACGAGTCCTTTTCGGATTATGAACTGCTGGTTGATTACAAGATGCTTCCGAAGGGAGACAGCGGCATTTATCTGAAGAACAATCCCCAGGTCCAGATCTGGGATTACACGGAAGCCGGCGGCAAATGGAAACTGGGGGCCGACAAAGGCTCCGGCGGATTGTGGAACAACTCACCTGGCGCGCCAGGCAAAGATCCTCTGGTGCTGGCCGATCGCCCGTTTGGTGAATGGAATTCCCTGCGAATCATTCAGGTGGGAGCTCGCACCAGTGTCTGGCTCAACGGGCAGCTGGTGGTCGATCATGCCCTGATGGAGAACTATTTCCATCGGGATCGTCCGCTGCTGCCGTCCGGGCAGATTCAGCTGCAGACACATGGCTCCGAAATCCAGTGGCGGAACATTGCCCTCCGTGAAATCGGCACCGAAGAAGCCAATGACTTTCTGCGCGCCGCCGCCGGAACCGGGTTCCAGTCGATCTTCAATGGAAAAGACTTCACCGGCTGGCAGGGAGCCACGGAAAGTTATGAAATCATCGACGGGGCGATTCGTGGAAAAGTCGGCAAGGGAGACGTTCTGTTCACCGCCAAAGAATATGGTGACTTTGACGTCGCTCTGGAATTCAAGCTGCCGCCCGCCGGAAACAACGGGCTCGCCATCCGTTATCCTGGCGAAGGCAACGCCGCTTATGGTGCCATGTGTGAATTGCAGGTACTGGATTCCGAGCATGAAAAATATGCTCACATCGATCCGCGCCAGGCACATGGTTCCGTTTATGGCATGGTTCCGGCCGCACGGGGATATCTGCGGCCGACCGGAACGTGGAACTTTGAATATGTCCGCGTCCACGGGCCCCGGATCACGGTCGAGCTGAATGGATTCCAGATTCTGGATGCCGACGTTTCCAAGGTCACCGAATTCATGGCCAATTCTCCGCATCCCGGAAAAGACCGGACGTCCGGCTACTTCGGCTTTGCCGGACATCAGGACCCTGTCGAATTCCGCCAGATCGAAATCCGGGAAGAGACTCCCTGACAAACCTGCCCCGATCCGCTCGCGGAAAGGAAATTCTCTTCGCTGAGAGAGGCATGATCCACGGCATGACAGAGTGTTGGGGCTGACTGCGTGATGGACTGTCGCAGGCGGGGGAGTTCTGCTCCGCCGCCTGGGCGGTGTGAATGATGCCAGAATGGAAGCGGTGCCGGAGCGTAACCGGTGCCAGAAAAGGCCGGACCTGCGGGCAGAGCCGACCTCTGAGCCGCAGGCCGGAATGCGGCTCTGCGACGTTGAGCTCTGTTGAAATCGGGGCCAGGAATCGATGCAGTTTTGTGTGCCTGTGCCGGCGCGCATTCGCATCTTGCCCGATTTCGCAGGGTCTGACACAATTCGCGGCATTCCATATTTCCTCAAAATGCCAGTGAGGTTGACCTGCAGATGACGGATTGCACTCGCCCTGAAAATGGCGCATGGATGGTTTTGTGCGTTGCATGTTCTCTGATGGTCTGCATTTCGCTGGCCGGCTGTCCTTCCGGGGCCGGCAGCAAGGCGCTGAATTCTTCTGGTGTGGCCGCCGATGAGGCTCACCCGGGAGTGGAGGCTTTCGATCCTCCGGAGCTGGCCAGTCTGGATGCAGATGCCAAATGGGAAGACCGGCCTGTGCTGGATTCGATGGCGATTTTTCGCAAATACAAGGCCTCGCAGCCGCAGACCACCACTGTGGAAGAGGCCCTGAAACTGCGGAACAATTCGACCGGCGACAATCAGAAGATCCTGAACGCGCTCGGGCGTCCGCCTGCCGATGACAAACAGGTCAATTATGATGCCGAAATCAGGCGGCGTCTGAATGGGGACATCAACAGCACCAACCCGCTGCTGATGAGCTCGACTTCGGACAATGATGTGAACTCTCTCACCGGGCTGGGCTTTTTCAGCTTTGACTGGGATCTGAAGCCATTCGCCCCGGCCGAGTATGTCGTTTCCTGGCAGACCAGTGCCGATCAGCTCTATGACAAAGTCGTCATCCGCGACGATCTCTACTGGTCCGACGGCACGCCGATTACCGCCCATGACGTGGAGTTTTCATTCTTCACGATCATGAATCCCGAGATTCCCATTCCGGCGGTCCGCACGGGCATGGATCAGGTGAAATGGGTCAAGGCCTATGACGATCACACCTTTGTGATTTTCCACAAGCAGTCGCTGGCGACGAATGTCTGGAACTGCAATTTCCCAGTCATTCCGAAGCATATCTATGAACAGTCGATCCAAGAGGACACCACTCTGACCGATTCGGATTATCACCAGAAGTATGAACTGAATCCGGTCTGCGGCGGCCCGTTCAAAATCGTCAAGCGCGTGAAAGGGCAGGAAATTCTGCTGGAGCGGCGCGAAGACTGGTTTCTGCAGAATGGCAAGCAGGTGCGCCCCCGCCCGAACTTCAAACAGATTCGGTTTCGGGTGATTGAAGACCCCAATACCGCACGTCTGGCCTTGAATGAAGGACAGCTCGACGAAATGGAGCTGCAGGCCCAGCAATGGGTCCAGCAGACCAATGACGATGCGTTTTATGCCCGCAATACCAAGGTCCGGGGCGTCCAGTGGCTGTACTTCTACTTCGGCTGGAACATGAAAACTCCATATTTCAGTGACCTGAAAGTCCGGCAGGCCATGTCGTATGCCGTGAATTACGAGCAGATTCTCGACAAGCTCTGTTACGGGCTGTACGAACAGGCCACCGGGGAATTCTGCGAAGGGAACTGGGCGGCCCCGGTGAAACCCCGCACGCCCTATAAACAGGATCTGGCCAAGGCCGAGCAGTTGCTCACGGAAGCCGGCTGGGTCGATACCGATGGCGACGGTATTCGCGATAAAACCATCAATGGCCAGAAGGTTTCGTTCGATTTCGGCATGATGTGTGCCAACGATCCGAGCCGGGTCGATATCTGCAGCTCCCTGGCCGAAAGCCTGGGCCGGCTGGGAATTGTCTGCCATGTTCAGCCGACCGAATTCACCGTGATGCAGCAGCGTGCCGGAGATCATCAATTTCAGGGGATGTTCGGCGGCTGGGGTTCAGGCACCGATCCGTTCACGATCGAAAATATCTGGAAGACCGGTGAAAGCCGGAACTACACCCAGTTCTCGAATGCAGAAGTGGATGAACTGTTTATCAAAGCCATGAAAGAATTCGACCAGGAAAAACGGGCCGAATATTACCGGCGGATCGATGAAATTCTCTGGGAGCAGCAGCCGTATACTTGGCTGTATTTCCGGTCGGCCTTCTATGGATTCAACAAGAACCTGCGGGGATATATGTTCAGCCCGCGGGGACCATTCCATTACAGTCCCGGATTCGATTCCGTCTGGAGCGTGGCGACCCCGTAGCGGGAAGCCGGGGTCTTTTTCCTGCTGGCAGGCATCGTTTGCCGGCAGATTGTCCGAAGCTGAACCCGCCTAGCAGGTCAGAGAACGCCCTTTCATGACTTCATCATGCTGACGTACCTTGTGCGGCGAATTGCGATTGGCGTGCTGACGCTGCTGCTGATCACGTTCGTCATTTATGGGCTGATCCGTAATATCCCTGGAACACCGCTGACGGTGGCCCAGAACGAGATCGATCCCTCTAAGCAGATGTCGAAGGAACGGATCAAGCAGCTCGAGGCCATTTATGGACTCGACAAGCACTGGACCGTGGCCTATGTCCAGTGGATCGGCAACGTTCTGCAGGGAGATCTGGGCCGGTCCTTTTCACGCAAGCAGGCCGTCAGCCGGATCATCAGCCAGCGCATCGGGCCGACGCTGCTGTTGTCGGTGCCGTCGCTGCTGCTCAGTTATCTGCTGTCGATCCCGTTAGGACTCTATTGCAGCGCCCGGGCCGGCCGGACGGATGAGCGGGTGATCAGCACCCTGCTGTATGTGCTCTATTCCTTTCCGGCCTTCGTCGCGGCTTTGTTTCTGCAGCTGCTGTTTGCGGTGCGGCTGGGATGGCTGCCGCTGTTCGGCATGGTCAGCGATCACTACGAACAGATGAGTCTGCTGGGCAAAACCTGGGATCTGTTTCTGCATTCGTTCATGCCAGTGACGGTTTATACCTATGGGGGACTGGCATATGGAGCGCGGTTCATCCGTTCGAATATGCAGGAGGTGATGCGCCAGGACTATATTCGCACCGCCCGCGCCAAAGGTCTTGGTCCGGTCAGCGTGGTCTGGAAGCATGCCTTTCGAAACACGCTCATTCCGCTGGTCACCCTACTGGGGCTGGAACTGCCGGGTCTGTTGAGCGGCTCGGTGGTGATCGAGCAGATTTTCACCTGGCCGGGCATGGGGCGTCAGTTTTTCGAATCGATTATCGAACGCGACTATCCCACGATCATGGGATTGACACTGATGTTTTCCGTCCTGACGCTGGCGGCTCAGCTGCTGGCCGACATTTTTTATACACTGGTCGATCCCCGGGTGCGGCTGGATGAGAAGTCCTGACCCGGCACCTGCGGCAGGGAACAGGCAGGCATTCACCGGCCTGGTTCTGCCCGAATTCCCTGGCGATTTCGCCCGTCACCGCGACGAACAGGACATCCCATCAGAGAAATTTCTTCTGACATGACAACTTCCGATGCTGCTCTGGAGACGCTGAAGAAATCCCCAGGATTCTGGAAAGAGTCCTGGCTGCGCTTCCGGCGGCGCAAGCTGTCGATGCTAGCCGTGAGCGTGGTGGTGCTGCTGGGGGTGGTGGCGGTGCTCTCTCCGGTGATCGTAGGGACCAAGCCGATCGTCTGCCGGTATCAGGGGAAGCTCTATTTCCCGTGTCTGGGATACTACAGTCCCCGGTTCGAAGCCGCCTTTGCCGGGGCTCCCTTTTTCAAACGTTATCCCCGCATTCTGAAAGAGTCTGATCCTCACAGCTGGGCCATCTGGCCGCTGGTCTATAACGATCCGGCCCGCGCCGTGACCGGTGACGAAAAGCCCGGCCGTCCGGCCAATCCGCAGAATGGTCCCCCTTCGCGAACCAATTTCTTCGGGACCGATTCGCGGGGGTTTGATGTCTTCGCCCAGATGGTGCATGGAGCCCGCACTGCCCTGCTCGTCGGGTTTGTTTCGATGGGCATTGCCGCCCTGATCGGCCTGACCCTGGGAGGAATTGCCGGCTATTTTGGCGGCTGGACCGACGTGCTGGTGAGCCGGCTGATCGAAGTGGTCATGTGTGTGCCGACGCTGATTCTGATTCTGGCCATGATCGCCGTGATCGAAAATCCCAACATCTGGCACATGATGGCTGTCATTGGTGCCACCGGCTGGACAGGCATCGCCCGACTGGTACGGGCAGAATTTTTGAAACTCAAATCGATGGATTATGTGGCCGCCGCCCAGGTGCTGGGGGCCAGTTCTCCCCGAATCATTTTCCGGTATCTGCTGCCGAATTCGCTGGCCCCGGTGCTAGTGCCGATCACATTCGGAATCGCAGGCGCGATTCTGATCGAAACCGCCCTGAGTTATATCGGGTTTGGTGTTCGTCCTCCTAACCCAAGCTGGGGTCAGTTGTTACGTTCTGGTCAGTCCGATTATCGCAGCTGGTGGCTGATTCTGTTTCCCGGATTGGGGATTTTCCTGACCGTCCTCTCCTATAATCTCATCGGAGAAGGATTGCAGGAAGCGACAGATCCCCGACTTCGGGAAGGAGGGCGCTGAGACGCAACAAAATGGGAAGTCATTTGTTGCGCCAATTTCCGGTGAACCGAACCCCGGCCGGTTTTCGCGGTGGCGCGCTGCCCGTTGGCCGGAAAGCCTGCCTTCATTCTGTTTTGCACATCGCCCGGCAGGTCGCCAGAATAGACTCCGGAAGAGACCATTGGCTGACTCGGCGCAGATTCCGCCGAACGTCCTGCTCATTCCCGATGAAAAACAGTCGAACCTGTCAGGGGCCGGGAATCCCCGGTTCGGGTCGACGATCAGCGCCTGATCCAGGTAAATTAGGGGGAGCTGTTCGACCGTGAGCCTGCAGGACACATGCGTCCGAAAGACCGTGAATTGGCGGAAGACCGGAAAGTTTTCAGGCCCGACATCAAAATCCCGTAAATCTGGCAATCGTCATCGAGACGGACTGCGCGCCGGCTGGCCGTATTGACGACGAAACTGGAAGGCAGTTCCTGCCGTTGCAGGGCAGCATGTCTGCCGGGGAAAACCGGCTGCCGTGAACATCAAAAAAGTGAATCGTATCCCGTGTGCAGGTGGAATTCCAAGGCGGTCCTTCCGGACAGCCAACGCATTGGAATTCCATTTGACAGACAGCCTGACAAGGCACTTCTGAAAAATGACGTCTAACGTGCAGAAACGCAAAATTGCAATTACAGGCATCGGAATTTTCTCACCGATCGGCATTGGCTGCGAGGCATTTTCAGACAGCCTGAAGGCCGGCCGTTCCGGGATTCAGCAGACGATTCATTATCACTGCACGGCCACGCCCGGGGGGATTGGCGGCGAGGTGCGTGACTTTACCGATGAATCGGTCAAGAAGGAGTATCTGAAGTCGCAGCGCAAAAGCATCAAGGTGATGTCGCGGGAAACACAGCTGGGCACCGCCGCTGCCCTGCAGGCCATGGCCGATTCCGGACTGGATCAGGCCACCTTCGACCATCAGCGCATGGGAGTGCTGTACGGGGCCAACCTGATGTTCTTTCCGCCCAGCACCATGGCCGATGCCGCCGACGCCTGCAAAGACGAATCCGGCGAGTTCCAGTTCTCGGACTGGGGCGACAAAGGCCTGAGCAAAATGGAACCGCTGTGGATGCTGCGGTACCTGCCCAACATGCCGGCCTGTCATATTGCCATTTTCCTCGACGCCCGCGGGCCGAACAACTCGGTCACGCTCGATGAAGCCTCTCCGGGCGCGGCCATTACCGAAGCGATGAACATTCTGGAGCGGGGAGCGGCCGACATCATGCTGGTCGGCGGCACCGGCAGCCGGATTCATCCGGTCCGGGCGATTCATGCGCGCCTCATTGATCCACTGGGGTATGATGAAGCGAATCCAGCCGCCAGCTGCAAGCCGTTCGATGAGCGCCGGAATGGTCAGGTCGCCGCCGAAGGGGCCGCCTGCCTGGTGCTGGAAGAAGAAAGCCATGCCCTGGCGCGCGGGGCGAAGATTTATGGATACATGCTCAGCGGCGGATCGTCATGCGTCTCGCATGCCGACGGCGATGCCGATGTGACGCAGGCGGTGCTGAATGCCTCCCGGGCCGCTTTGCGCCGGGCAGGTGTGCAGGTCAGTGAGTTGAGCCATATCAACGCCCATGGACTCGGAAGCCCTGACGGAGACCGTCAGGAAGCCTCGGCTCTGCGGCAGCTGCTGGAAGAGGCCCCGGTCTCTGTGACGTCGATGAAAGGCTACTTCGGAAACGCCGGTGCGGCGGGCGGTTTTCTGGAACTGATCGGCAGCCTGCTGAGTGTGAATGCCGGACAGGTGCCGACCACGTTGAATACGGATCATCCCGATCCGGAACTCGGCCTGAAGATCGTCACCGGGGAACCGGCTGCCAGCCAGGGCAAGATCTTTCTGAACGTCAACTACACTCGGGCCGGACAGGCCAGCGCCGCCGTCGTTTCCGGCGTTTAGAGCGCCATCATCCTGCATAGGCCGCGTTCCGCCACGCGGCGTACTCAGCTCCGTAGAACTCGAAGTCTCTTTCAGGGCACGAAACGTCAGTGAGTGCATCCGGAAAGTGCCGACGTTCAGGCACATTGCGCTCTCTCCTGTCAGAGGGCGAAAACCTGTCCTGGGGGGCAACTCCAGGGGTCCATTCGGCCGGCCGGCGATGTTGCCGCTTTGCAACATGTCCTTCGGACCGTTCTCTCTGGCCGTCGCCTGCCAGGCAACCGGCTCTCTTCCGGCAGGTTCCCGGACCTGTCACCAAACTGCGGCGTAGAGTCTGGCAACGTCATCAGTCTGGAACGTCTCACTCCCGGGTGGGCCGCGTTCCGCCACACGGCGCGTGGCATTTTACCAGCGGAAACATGCGCTGCGCGGACTCAGGCGAGAGACATCTGCTCTGGCCGGGGCGTCTGGTCCAGTTGGCAGAATCGAAATGACTGCTGCAACCGGCGTGGTCGGTGTGTCAGAAGAAGACCGCGAGAGCAATTTCGGAAATGGTCTGTCGGCTTCTTTCTCTCCTGCGCTTTATGAATGACCAGAAGCAGAGGACCGGAACGAGCCGCGCCGGATGACATGCAGTTCGCCACATGGTGAAACGCGCTCCCTGCGAAGAAGTTGCGCTCTGAATAAGGCCAAATGTCTGATGTCCTGGAAAGCCAAAGCCCATGCCCTGGCTCTGCTGAGCCGTCTTCCCGGCGGACGCCAGATGTATCATGCGCTGCAGCGCATGGCCGGCACAAACCGCCTGCAGTTGCGACGGGATCTGGACCGCGCCTATGAACTGATCACCCTGACGCACCAGGCGCGCGGGCGCATTGACGGGGCCAGCTGTCTGGAAATTGGCACCGGCTGGCGTCCCCTGATTCCGTTTGTGCTGGCTCTGGCGGGAGCCCGGCAGGTGATCACCATTGATGTGAATCCCTGGCTCACGCTGGATTATGCCCTGGAAACATGGCGCGCATTGAAAGACCAGCTCGATGAAATCGCTGCTGTGGCCCAGCTGGATGAGCAGACGGTTCTGCGGCGCTATCAGGCAGTGCCGGCCAGACCGGCGGTACTGTCGGATCTGTTTGATCCGCTGGGCATCCACTATGTCTATCCGGGGGATGCCCGGGCGACCGGGCTGGCGGATCAGTCGATCGATCTGATCGTCAGCTCCAACGTGCTGGAACACATTCCGGCGGAAGTTCTGGAGGAAATTCACCGGGAGTCATTTCGGGTTCTTCGCCGGGATGGCCTGAGCGTGCATCGGTTCAACCCGCAGGACCATTATGCGACGGTCGATTCCTCCATCACGCATGCCAACTTTCTGCAGTATTCCACACAGGCCTGGCACTGGTATGGCGGCAGCGGACTGGCTTATCACAATCGCCTGCGGGCACCGGATTATCGCCGCCTGTTCACCGCTGCCGGTTTTGAACTGGAGATCTGCCGGGAACGGGTCGACCAGCGGTCTCTGGAACACCTGCAGTCCGGAAAACTTCAGGCGCATCCCGAGTTTCAGGGGTATTCCTTTGCGGAGCTCGCGGTGGATTACATGTGGGTCGCCGGTCGTAAACCGGCCTCGACGGAAGCCCGGCCCTCTGCAGGGCCGGCGTTGCCTGCACTGCAGCCCATGGTTTGAGAATCTTCAGGCAGACCTGTTTGCTTCCGGTCCTTCAATATTCTGTTTCCGGTCGATTCCCATTCGGCACATGGCAGGTTTGATCTGCGATGCTGTGGTGTGAGAGCTGCCTGAAAAAACTGTCTTTGCGGGGAATCTCAGGAGATCTGCGACATGGAAGAAACGACAGCCATCGTTCTGCAAGTGATCTTCTGGTCCGCCTGCGGGCTGATCGTTTATGCCTATGCCGGCTATCCGGTCCTGCTGGCGATTCTGGCCCGGCGCAGCCGTCAGCCGGTCAGCCTGCCGTCGGAGCCGGTGGAATGGCCGAGTGTGTCGCTGGTCATCGCGGCCTATCAGGAAGAGGCCGTGATTCTTGAGCGGCTCCAGAATGCCCTGCAGATGGATTACCCTGCCGACCGGCTGGAGATTCTGATTGGCTGTGACGGGAATGAAGATGCCACGGCAGATCTGGTGCGCTCGGTCGATGATCCACGCATCCGGCTGCTGGCATTTCCGCAGCGACGCGGCAAGCCATCGGTCCTGAACGACTGCATTGCTTCCGCGCAGGGCAGCATCATTGCCTGTTCTGATGCGAATACCTTCTGGAATCCGGAGGCCCTGAAACAGCTGGTCCGCCATTTCGAAAATCCACAGACTGGCGGTGTGTGCGGACAGTTGATTCTGACCGACCCGACGACCGGGCAAAATGCCGATGGTCTGTACTGGCACTATGAAAACTGGCTGAAAACCTGGGAAGGCCGGATCGGGGCCTCGCTGGGATTCAATGGCGCGATCTATGCCATCCGGCAGGCTCTCTGGCAGCCGATCCCGACAGACACCATTGTCGATGACTTTCTGATCGGCATGCGGATTTCGCTGCTCAGGCAGCAGGTCGTGTATGAACCGGCGGCAATTGCTCATGAAGAATCGGCCCCTTCGATCGGTGCGGAATTCAAACGGCGGGTGCGGATCGGAATCGGCGGCTTTCAATGCCTGCCTGCTCTGGCGTCTTTGCTGGCTCCGCAGGCCGGCCGGGTGGCCTGGGCGTTCTGGTCGCACAAAGTGCTGCGATGGTTCGGCCCGCTGTTTCTGCTGCTGGCATTGATCAGCAATCTGGCCCTGGCCGGGCAGCCGGTCTATCTGGGACTGCTGCTTGTGCAGCTGGCATTCTACATCGGTGCACTGGTCGGTCGCTCGGTGACCGGAGGCTCATTGCCGGCGAAAGCGCTGCGTCTGAGCTCGATGTTTGTCGGCATGAATGCGGCGCTGGCTGTAGGGTTCTGGAAATGGCTCTTTCAGCGCCAGTCCGGAACCTGGTCACGCACGGTCCGTTCACAGGAGCTGGCGCTTCGGGAAAGAGGCCTTTCGGCGCAGATTTCCGGAGCGCGCGGCGATTGATTCTGCCAGGGCATCTGCTGGCGTTGCGTGTTCTGATGAAGCCCCTGCTGCCGTCTTTCGCTGGCCGTGCTGCTGCCTCAGGCAGGCCTGCATCCAACAAAAGGGGGGCGCTTTGAGAAGCTCTGCGCGGAACAGATGTCGGCAGGCTCCTTGGTGAGCCTGCCGGCAGTCAGTATAGTCGAGTCATGAATTCGCCTGCGCAGGATGACAACCCCGACCCGGCGTTTCCGGCACCGATTCCACAGGCTCACTCTGTGGATGCCGCGCGGCAGCAGCGGCTGCATGATCTGACACAGGTCACGCTGCTGGGCATCGGAATCCGGATGTTCATCATTGTCGCCGAACTGATCGGCGTGGCCTGCTTTCATTCGGCGTCTCTCTTTGCCGATGCCGTGTCCAGCCTGTTCGATGTGGCCGCCAGTCTGGTGCTGATTCTGGCGATCTGGTTTGCCGCTCGCCCGCCGGACCAGGACCATCCATTTGGTCGAGGGCGGGCGGAGCCACTGGCAGGCTTTCAGCTGGGATTGCTGCTGCTGGTGGCCGGTTTCTGGCTGGGCTGGCAGAACCTGCTGCCGCTGGGAAGAGGGGACGGTTCCGGGCCTCTTTCTGCCTGGGCCTGGGTGATTCCGGCCGGGGCGACCCTGCTGCTGACCGGGGCGCGACGCTGGATTCTGGCCGTGGGAATCCGCACTCAGAGCAGCGCGCTGCAGGCCGAAGCCATGCATTTTCGCAGTGATGCCCTGACCAGTCTGCTGACGGCAGTGACGCTGATCATTGCCGCATTGATTCCTGCCTGGTCGTCCACGGCCGATCATCTGGGGGGCGTTCTGCTGGCGCTGGTCATGGTCGTGCTGGGAGTCCTGGCCATGCGCGACAATCTGCATCAGCTGCTCGATCGGGCTCCGGAGACGGAGAACTTCGAACGGGTGCGCCGTTCGGCCCTGAAAGTTCCGGGGGTGATGGATGTGGAAAAACTGCGTATCCAGCATGCCGGCCCCGATGCGCATGTGAATATCGATATCGAAGTCCGGCCTGAAATTTCGGTCGACGAGTCCCATCGCATCGCGCAGCAGGTGCGGGCGCGCATTCAGACGGAATGGCCGTTTGTCCGCGATGTGGTGGTGCATGTGGAACCTTATTATGCGGGCGATCACTGAGACCCTGATACCCGGAGCACGCCGGCTGCTGCAGGACGGGGGGGATTTTCTTTATCCCCCGGCATGCCTGTGGTGTCAGCGACAGTTGAATCAGATCGATGAGCAGGGAATTCAGCTGTGCGGAGCCTGCCGCGATCTGCTGGCCCCGGAACGGCCGCTTCGCTGCCATCGCTGTTCCGCCCCGATCGGGCCACATCTGGATGCCGATGCTCCCTGTGTGCACTGTCGCCGCGAGGTGCTGCACTTTCGGCAGGCGATCAGTCTGGGAACATATGACGAGGCATTGCGCCGGGCCTGCATTCAATGCAAACAGGCCTCGCAGCGCCCTTTGGCCACGGCACTCACTCGTCTGCTGTGCCTGCGCAGTGATTCCCGACTGCGGGCCTGGAACCCGAACCTGATTCTGCCAGTGCCGCATCACTGGACCGAACGATTCGTGCATCCCAATCCTTCGACAGAGGCCATTGCCGAGGCGCTGGGAGCTTACCTGTCTGTGCCGATGGACCGGCATCTGCTGAGCAAGCGGCGGCGCACAAAACGCCAGCACGACCTGCCGGCCAGTCAGCGGCGACGCAATCTGCAGGGGGCATTTCAGGTCTGTCGGGGAGCCACGCTGGCCGGACTGAACATTCTGCTGGTCGATGACGTTCTCACCACCGGTACGACGGTGAACCGGAATATCCGCGAACTGCAGACGGCCGGGGCGGAGAACGTTCATGTGGCCGTGCTGGCACGTTGCCTGCTGACCTGACATCATGCGTGAGACCATCCGGGATCTCAGGAGAATCATTTGTGAGCAGTTCGTCGGCGAGTCTGGTGCGTATCGCCACGCGGGAAAGCCCCTTGGCGCTCTGGCAGGCCCATTATGTGGCCGGGGAAATTCGCCGGACCAGTCCTGACGTGACGGTCGAGTTGGTGCCGCTCTCCACATCAGGCGACCGGGACCGGATTTCGACCCTGTCCAGCATGGGGGGGCAGGGAGTTTTCACCCGGGAAATTCAGCGCGCAGTCCTCACCGAGATCGCCGATCTGGCTGTACACAGCCTGAAAGACCTGCCCACGGAACCGACGGCAGGGCTGCTGCTGGCTGGGGTGCCGAAACGGGCATCCCGATTCGATGCGCTGGTGCTGCCGGCCGGAACAACCGGCACCCTGGAGCAACTGAAACAGGCAGCCCGGGTGGGCACCAGCAGTCCCCGACGCCAGGCTCAGTTGTTGCGCTTCCGCCCTGATCTGCAGTTGCTCGAAGTGCGGGGAAATGTCGACACCCGCCTCGCCAAACTCGATCAGGGAGACTATGACGCCATCATTCTTGCGGCGGCCGGGCTCGAACGGCTCGGGCTGGGGTCGCGTGCTTCGCAAATGCTGATGCCGCCCGTGATGTTTCCGGCCGTCGGCCAGGCCGCGCTGGGAATCGAGTGCCGCAGTTCCGACATCCGCTGCCAGGAATTGCTGAAACGCTTTTCCGATCCCGGGACCGGGGCCGAAGTGCTGGCCGAACGGAGCTGTCTGGCCACATTGCGGGCAGGCTGTCATGCCCCGGTCGGTGTGCTGACCCGGCAGGCCGGCAGTCTGCTGCATCTGGAGGCGGTCGTGTTGAGTCTGGATGGCCGGCAGTTCTGGAAGGCCGAAGTTTCCGGATCGTCTGAACATTCTGCGGCAGTCGGGGCTCAGGCGGCGCAACAGCTTCTGGATCAAGGCGCAACAGTCGGCGGATGAATGCGTTCTTCCGGAAGGCGGTCGGCTTTTTTCGGACAGAATCCCGGGAATTGGCATGTCCGCTCGCCGGATTCTGAACCTAAAATAAATGAAGAAGCAGGGCTGTGCCTGATTCGAAATAAGCGGTGCCATCGGGATTCCGGCGCAAAGAAGGCCGGTGGGTCGAAACTGTTTCTGGAGGTCCTGTCCGTGATCATCGCACGGTGCCCTGAAACCTGTCTGCTGATCGCCGATGACGACGAGGCTTTTCGCGAAGCCGTGGTCGAAGTGGTGGAACCGTATTTTGAAACGATTGCGGTTCCTTCCGCGGAACTGGCGATTCAGGTCATTGAAACACAGTTCGTGGCGCTGGCCCTGTTCGATCTGAACATGGAGACCCTGAGCGGGCTGGATGCCATTCGCTGGATGCGGGAGCATCGTTTCAGTCTCCCCTGCATCCTGATGAGTGCCGACGTGACCGATGAAATCGAGCGCCAGGCCCAGCGGCTGGAAACTTTCAGTGTGCTGCGCAAGCCGGTGCCGCGACATCAGTTGCTTGATACCATCCATTGCGCCCTGGAGTTATAGTAGCCTGCCGGGTGTGGCGGGGGCTGCCAGGCAGTCGCGGGCATATCGGCAAGGCGACTCTCCTGCCCCGTCGACAGGCTGTGTGGCAGATGCAGGGAACTCAGACGCATCGACCTGGGGGCCTGGCATGTCGCCAGGTTCGAAAAGCAATCTTTCGGCGACCTCGACGGGATCGGCCTGAAGAGGGCTGCCTGCCGATGTTCAGGCCGGCAACGACACACAGGCCCGGAAGGGCCTTCCCTGGCCGGTTGTGTCCGCCAGAATTTGAATGGACCACTTCAGCAGAGCTCAGGCCGCCTGCCGCAATCAGGAGCCTGCTGCAAAGTCACGGGATTGATTGAGCACGTATGACTCGAGTCACGTTTCAGGTCGTCGAAGGACTGGAATCCGGGCGGGTATTTCGCGATGTCGCGACACCGCTGACGATTGGCCGCGAAGAAGACAACGACGTTCAGTTGAATGACGAGCGCATCAGCCGCTTTCACGTCAAAATTCAGGAAAACTCCGGCCGGATCATTCTGACAGACCTGGAAAGTACCAATGGGACCCGGGTGAATGGACATCCGGTGCGGCTGCGGGTGCTGCAACCCGGCGATCTGATTATGGTCGGGCGATCGGTTCTGCTGATGGGCGGGCCTGAGGAGCTGCAGGACTTCCAGCGGCATCTGCAGTCCCGGCAGGAGGAACTGCGGTCTCTCGTCGCACAGCACGAGAATCTGCCGGATGCCACAATCGATGCTGCGGATTTGAACGAGGCTTTTCCGCACGGCGTTCCGCCGGTGCCCGCGAAACTGACGCCATTGCAGATCGCCGAGCTGAGCAATGTGCTCGATTACCTGCGGACGGAACTGCTTTCCAGTCTGAGCGTGCCGACCGATGAACTGATCATTGGCGATGGACAGTATGTCCGGGTGTCCCGCGCGGCCTGGGTCCGGCTGGAATCACTGGTTCCGGAAATTGCCCGCCTGATCAACTCTCTGACTGCAGAGCGCGACACATAGAGCGCTTCACTCCCGGATGAGCCGCATTCCGCCACGCGAGGGGGCGTTCTTTCGCGCTCTGATCACCCCCGAATGAACCGGGGCATGAGCTGATGCCCGGCCTGGATGACATCGCCGGTTTGCTGTGCGGCGATTTCATCATAAGTCTGTGCGCCGCAGGCGGTGATTCCGGTGCCGCACATCGCGAAGGGAACGTACCCATGACTATGAGTTTTCGTCCGGACAAAAGTCGGATGATCCGGACAGACCAGCAGGCGATAGTCTCCCCTTGACTGCAGGCAGGCATGGACCGGGCCGACAATGTGCCGGTCGATTTCTTCCAGGGCAGTCACTTTCGCGTCCGCATGGCCTTCGTGACTGGCTTCGTCCGTGGCCTCGACATGGACCACGACAAATTCTGCTCCCTGCCGAAGAGCCTCGATGGCCGCCCGGCCTTTCGCGGCATAATCGGTGTCGAGATAGCCTGTTGCTCCGGCGACTTCGATGACCTCCCAGCCGAGGAGTCGCCCGATGCCGCGCAGCAAATCCACGGCCGTGATCACGGCACCGCGGACCCCGAATCGCTGGGCAAACGGTTCGAGTGCCGGGGTGCGTCCCTGTCCCCAGAGCCAGGTCTGCGTGGCGGCCAGTTCTCCCTGTGACAGACGCTGCGCATTGGGCGCGGCATTCGCAAACAGTGTTTCACTTTCCTGCATCAGCTGGCGCAGCAGGTCGGCACCGGTTCCCTGCGGCAGCCAGGGCTCGATCATCTGGTCGGTAATGTCGTGCGGAGGAGTCGTCAGGGTGTCGGCACCAAACGGTGCCGGGGCCGTGTGGTTTTCAGGACGATAAATCAGCAGATTGCGGTAACTGACGCCGGCGTGGTATTCCCATTGTGGGCGAGCCTGTGCCGCCTGTTGCAGCAGTTCGATCAGGGGGCGTGCCGTCTCGTTGGGAATCTGGCCTGCGGTGAAACTTTTCATGCGGCCCTGATCCACGGTGACCAGGTTGCAGCGAATGGCCCAGTCGTGAGGACCCAGGGAGATCCCCTGCGCCGCGGCTTCGAGAGGAGCGCGGCCGGTGTGATATTTCAGCGGGTCATAGCCGAACAGATTCATGGTGCCGACATCGCTGCCGGAAGGCATGCTGACCGGAACATTGTCTGTCAGCCCGAGAAGCCCCTGCCGGGCCACGGCATCCATGTACGGCACCTGTGCCGCCTGCAGCGGGGTCTTCCCTCCCAGCGTTGCCTGCGGTTCATCGGCACAGCCATCCGGAATTACCAGCACATATTGCATGGGTCTGCAGTATCTTCAAGTGGGGGCCGCAAGCAGGCACGGCCAGGGGGAATGGAGGGAGTTCAATAAAAATACCTGCCGACATGTGCCGGCAGGCATCTGTGACAGACAGGTCGACCTGTTCCGGCCGCCTGGGCCCACGCGGCCATGTGGGAGTGAATCGCTCCAGCCCGTCCCGGAATTCTGTCAGAGCCGGAAGGGCTTCAGACTCTGTTTTTCAGAACGACTGCCCGATGGCTTCGCGGCCGTTGCGGGTACACAGTGCCCAGAAGGTCGTTGTGTCAATATTGTTGGCGATCGGCCGGGCGGAACCGTCTGTCATGCAGAAGTTGACAACGTCGGTGTGGAAACTGCCGAAGCTGAAAAAGTGAACCGAGGCTGTCGGAGTGATCGTGCAGTTTGGTGTCCCGGTCCAGTAGCGGTTGAATCCCGGCTGGTCATCCCGGGCGCGGGCGACGCTGGAGTAATGATCACCCCAGAATCCGAACAGGGATTCCCCGAACAAAATGGTGTTCGACATGCCGTCCGTCACGTCCCGGTCGCCGAGTCCGCTGTTTTCGAAGAACATCCCGTTATTCAGGGGAGCATTCACATCGGCATTCAGCCAGGCTCCCATGTTGCCACGATAATTGCTGTAGCCCATGTTTCCGGGGCGCGTGGGAGGCATGGCGGCGCTGGGACAGATATAGGCCTCGATCGGCACGCGGATGTATTCGTAGTTGCTGTCAATCGGGTCTGGAGGGCCGGTCTGCTGGCGATTGGTTTTCGGCAGGTTGAAGTTGATGGCGATATTGCCCTGTTCCAATTGCGGCAGCAGCAGGGCCTGCCAGTTCCAATAGGCCCCATAGGCCCAGTCGGTAATGTAGGTCATCTGGGTCGAGGCGTTCGCCCCGCTGGCGGAGCCATTGTTGTTATTGTTTCCATTGTTGGCCTGCTGCGCATTGGTCGCAGGGACAGTAATGGGCGAGCCGGTAAACGGGCTGGGCTGTACTGCGAAGTCGCACACCGTCATCCCGTTCGTATCGTGGCACCAGCCAGCGGGAAACACGCGGTGAGCGCTCAGATAGTTCTGGGCAGCCAGTCCCAGCTGCTTCATGTTGTTCAGGCAGGAATTGCGGCGGGCGGCCTCGCGGGCCCGCTGCACTGCCGGCATCAGCATGGCCACGAGCAGCCCAATGATGGCAATCACCACCAGCAGTTCGATCAGTGTAAAACCGGTGCGATTCTTCTGTCGGAGACGAAGTCTCACGTTTGAATTCAACATGTTGGCCTCTCCCTGTCTGGGGCAATATTCCAGTCGATGGTATCAGGCAGAAATCATGCAGGCAATTTCGGATTTCCGCGATCGGCATCCTGGAATGAAATCCGATCTGTCGCAGGCGATTGAACAGGCCGCCCGGCACTGCGCAGGTCCCTTCTGGAACGGGGAAGGTGCCAATCCTTCTACAGTCAATCTTCCGTTAATTTTGAGGAGTTGTATCTCCCCACCGCCGCATCAGTTGCGTCGACACTCCCAGGTGATCGCAAATGCGGGCCACCACAAAATCGACCAGGTCGAGCAGGCAGCGGGGCTGATGATAAAATCCCGGCATCGCCGGCAGAATCACCGCTCCGGCTTCCGCCAGCGTCTTCATGTTCTGCAGCGGAATCGTGCTCAACGGGGTCTCGCGGGGAACAACAATCAGCTTGCGGCGCTCTTTCAGGTGCACATCGGCCGCCCGGTGAATGAGATTGGTCGAAATCCCGCTTGCCAGACTGGCCAGTGTTCCCATCGAACAGGGACACACCACCATTCCGGCGGTCTGAAACGACCCGCTGGCGATTCCCGCCGAATAGTCGCCCGGATGGCAATAGTGCAGCTTGCCGGTCGGCACCTGCGGGGAAAGAGAGGGGACAAGAGCCTCGGTTTCCGCCGGGCGGGCTCCTGAAGGCGGATGACCGGGTTCCCGGAACGGGTCCAGCGATTGCAGCAGGGGCTCCAGCTGAAAGTCATCCAGACGCACCGGCAGCCGCAATTCTTCTTCAAACACCCGCACCGCCGCCGGACTGATGGTCAGGTACACTTCGCAGCCGGCCGCCAGCAGCACCTCGAGCAGACGGACGCCGTAGAGGGACCCGCTGGCACCGGTAATAGCCAGAACGACCGGTTTCATAGATGCTGACCTTTATGATGTTCCGGGGGAACAGGGAGACCGGCAGGGAGCGGAGAACCGGATTCCCGGCCCGGAGCGCATTGTTTTCGTCGCCTGTCCTTGACGAATGCCTGCCGATGGGGAATGGTGATGAAGATTCCGAAGATCATTTCACACTGCCATTCTGATGAATTGATGGCCCGCTTGCATCGTCAACCTGAAGAACATCGATTTTCCGGGGTCAGATCGACGGTCGTTCAGTGAGCGCCATCCGGCAGCAGCTTACAGCTACAGGAGAGAGGGAATCGTGCAACGCAGGATGCTGGGAAAAACTGGTCTGTCGCTTCCAATTCTGAGCTTCGGAGCCTCATCCCTCGGGCAGGAGTTTCGGGATGTCGATCTGCAGGAGGCATTGCAGGCCGTGCGGACCGCGCTCGAATGCGGGATGAATTTTATCGATACCTCTCCCTACTATGGGCGCGGAGCTTCGGAAGTTCTGCTGGGGCACGCCCTGCGCGGCGTGCCGCGCGATGCTTATCTGCTGAGCACCAAACTGGGCCGGTATGCGCCGCAGCACTTCGATTTCTCCGCCCGGCGCGTGCGCGAAAGTATCGACATCAGCCTGGAGCGCATGAAGCTCGATCATATCGACATTCTGTTCTGCCATGACATCGAATTTGTGGACTTGCAGCAGATTGTAGATGAGACCCTGCCGGCCCTGCGGAAAGAGCAGGAACGGGGCACGGTCCGCTTCATTGGCGTCAGCGGCTATCCCATGAAGATGTTCCGGTTCATTCTGGACCAGACCGACCTGGATGTCGTGCTGTCTTACAATCACTACACCCTGCAGAACAACATGTTCGCCGAGCTGATTCCTTATCTGCAGGCGAAGCAGGTGGGCGCCATGAACGCTGCGCCGTTTTCTGCCCGGCTGCTGACGAATGCCGAGCTGCCGGTCTGGCACAAGGCGACTCCCCTGGTGCGGGAAACCTGTGCCCGGGCCGCGGCCTATTGCCGGCAGGCCGGCGTCGATATTGCCCAGCTCGCGTTGCAGTATTCGGTTGCGAATCCCGACATGACGACCTGCGTGACCGGCAGTGCCAGTGCGGAACGTGTGAAGAAATGGGCCAGCTGGGTCGAAGCCCCGCTTGATGCCGACCTGCTGTCGGAAGTGCAGGAGATTCTGAAGCCGATTCACAACTGGTATTACACGGAAGGCCGCCCGGAAAATAATGATCCTCCCTGTGCCATCTGAATGGTCACGGCGGTCTGTCGGCTTCAGCCGGCAGGCACTTGCTCCTCATGAATCCAGAAAAGGGCTGAGATGTTCAGGTTGATGCTTTCGCTTCTGGCTGCGGTCTGCCTGTCGGCGCTGCGGCCGGTTCCACTGCAGGCTGACGTTCCCGAGTTCCCGGGTGCCGTCAGCGACTGGCATGGATTCACGGCGCACAACTTTGAAATCGCAGGCAAGCCGGTCATTGTGGTCAGCCCTCCGGCGGCCGCCCCGGGCCGGCCCTGGGTCTGGCATGGAGAGTTCTTCGGACATAAGCCGGAACCGGACATTGCCCTGCTGCAGCAGGGGTTCCATCTCGTCGCCCTGAAAATTCCCGATATGCTCGGCTGCCCGCAGGCCGTGCAGGACTGGAATCAGTGCTACGCGGAACTGACCGGGAAATATGGCTTCCATCGCCAGCCGGCGCTCGTCGGACTGAGTCGGGGCGGGCTGTATTGCTACAACTGGGCCATTGCCAATCCTGACAAGGTTGCCTGCATTTATGCCGATGCTCCGGTCTGCGATTTCAAAAGCTGGCCCGGCGGCAAAGGGGCCGGACCGGGCAGCTCGAAAGACTGGCAACTGGTGCTGCAGCGCTATGGCTTCGACAATGAACAGCAGGCCCTGGAGTATCGCGGCAATCCGGTCGACAACCTGGCGCCGCTGGCCAAAGCCGGCGTTCCGCTGCTGCATGTCATCGGCGATGCCGACGAGGTTGTTCCCTGGCAGGAGAACACCGGGCTGGTGGCCGAGCGCTATCGCGCCCTCGGCGGGCAGATTGAAGTCATCGTCAAGCCCGGCGTCAAACATCATCCCCACGGGCTGACCGATTCCACACCGATCGTGCAGTTCATCGCGCAGCATGCCGGTGGCCAGGCACAGACACAGACACAGACGCAGGCACAGGCAGAGCCACAGTCTGCGTCCCCTCCAGAGTTTCAGACTGTTGAGGCGCAGCTGGTGCAGCCACGCACCGGATTAGGCAATTTCTTTCAGAAACTGAAGTCCGGGAAAGACGTCAAAATCGCCTACCTGGGAGGTTCCATCACCGCAGCCAATGGGTGGCGCGTGAAAAGCCGCGAATATTTCGCCCGGCAGTTTCCGAACTGCAAAGTGGAAGAAATTCATGCGGCCATCGGCGGCACCGGCAGCGACCTGGGGGTGTTTCGTGTGCAGCATGATGCCCTGCAATACAACCCGGACCTGATGTTTGTCGAATTCTCTGTGAACGACGGCGGGGCGCAGCCGGAACAGATCTGGAAAGCCATGGAGGGAATTGTCCGGCAGGCCTGGGCCCATGATCCGCGTCTCGACCTCTGTTTTGTGTATACCTTCGCCGTCGGGCAGGAATCCGCGTTGCGGACAGGAGAGTGCCCGCGTGCGGCATCTGCCATGGAACTTCTCGCCGAACACTATGGCATTCCTTCGGTCAACTTCGCATTGCGGGTGGTCGAAATGGAACAGGCCGGAAAGCTGATTTTCAAGTCAGACATGCCGGCTCCGGCCGGAGTGATCCGCTTCTCGCAGGACGGAGTGCATCCGCTGGATGAAGGCCATCAGATCTATCAGGATGTGCTGGCGGAAGCCTGGCCGTCGATTGAAGCGGCTGGCCCGCCGCTGGATCATCAGCAGAAACTGGATCGGCCGTTTGTGGCGGACCACTGGCAGGCGGCGAAGATGGTGCCGATCCGTCAGGGCATGCTGACCGGAAACTGGCAGCAGCTGCCCGACGACACCGGGCTGGGCAAGTCCTTTTCGAAACGATTGGGAACGCTCTGGCAGGCCAATACTCCAGGCGATGCGCTGAAATTCCGTTATCGCGGAACACTGGTCAAGCTGTATGACCTGGTCGGCCCGGATGGGGGGCAGGCCATCATTCAGATCGACGGCCAGGCCAAACCCAAGCCGGTCCCGCGTTTCGACAGCTACTGCACGTATCATCGTCTGTCGACACTGTTCCTGGATCAGTCCAGCAATCCGAATGAAGAACATTCGATTGTCGTGCAGGTGCATCCGGAGCAGCCGGACCGCCACCCGGTCGCCTTTCGGTTGAAAGATCCGGAGACAGAATTGAAGTCCCCCAAATATCAGGGAACCCATCTCTGGGTCGGGCAGATCCTGGTGATCGGGGATGTGCTGCCAGACGCCGGCGAGAGTCAGTGACTGTTCTCGCCACGCGGCGAACGAGATTTTGTCAGAGCACACACGTCAGCGAATGCATTTTGTAACGAGCGGGCACTGCTGTGTGCCTTGGCTTTGTGTGCCCTGGCGCTGTGAGCCGGGAAAATGACCGAGAGCCACCGGCGCTAAAAAGCGAGGCCGGAGCGAATGAGTCCGGTGGCAGGCTGGTTGGCGTTTCCGATTCCGGAGAGATATTCCACTTCGCGGTTGAAGGCGAAGCCGGCTTCCACGAGCCAGCGGAAGACATCTTTCTTCACGGATTCATATCCGGCGATCAGCCGCAGATCCCGGTAGGAAAGGACATCATTAACGCCGTTGGCCCGCTGCACGGCCCACGAACCGCCTCCCAATTCTCCGGCCAGATAGATCCAGCGTTCCTGGTTCTCGCGCTGGCTGAGCCGGTACGAGATTTTGGGGCGGGGAAAGAACAGGTCAATTTTCAAGTCCTCGCTGGGGCGATAGAACACCCCGGCCGCCGGGATGGCCCGAATATCTTCGCGGTCCAGATAGACGAAGCCCAGGGCGAATTTTGTGGTCGGAGTCCACTGATACATTCCCAGGGCCAGGCCGGTGGTCCGGTAAGAACTCGACGTGACGTTCTGCCCGTCGGTGAAGATGCTCGGGCCAATGGTTCCGGTCAGGGACCATTTTTCCGCCAGGGGAAGATAGACGGAGACATCGAATCCGGCATCATACAGCTGTGATGGAACATCGGTGCTGACAGGCCCGTTCAGCAGGTGCCAGCCGAAGCGCGGGGTCATCTGCACGATCGGCAGGCGGGCGAAATACATCGTGCCGCGCACATCGAGCGTGGTGATTCCCAGGTCGTCTCCCCCGGCCGGCAGTGTGGTGACAATGGCCGAAACTTCCTTGCGTTTCAGGCCGTGCTGATCCTTGAGCAAGGCATCGAGCTGCGACATCAGATGGGGAAACGGATTCCAGCGCGGTTCCGCATATCGGCCGGCCGGATCTTCTTCCCGGGCGGCGGAATCCACCAGGGGATACTGCACCAGCTCGATTTCCTGCCCCGGGGTGCCGTCGGCCGTCGGATCGGCCGGCAAGGTGCTTTCAAGCGAACGGATGCCGGAGGAAATGGCCTCGAATTCCGGGAAGTCTGCCGGTCGCAGGGCCGGATCTTCAAAGACCTGATCAGCAGTCCCGGGAGAAAACAGGGCCGGCGGCAGCGTGACGGTGCCGGCCGGGGGCTCATCCGCAGCGCAGAGCAGGCTGGAGGAGAGCGCAGCGAAGCAGCCGGCGGTCAGAATGATCGCTCCAGTGCGTCGCCACATGCTGCGATCCATTCCCAGGGTAAGTGAACTGACTCGTGGAATCTGGCGCCGCCAAGGAGAGCCGGCACCGCATATCGATAATCTGTCGAGCATGACGAAACGCAGGGGCGGCAGGTATCCTGAATCAGAAGCCAGCGGTCAAGAGGATCTGGGCGCGGCAGCCGATTTCCCATTCCGAACCGGCAGAAACTGCGGCTGCAGGGGGCCGGCGTCTGTCTCAGCAGATGAACTGTCTCAGCAGATGAAACAGTGCCTGAAATCTCCTGCCGAGCCGGTGGTTCTCACCGGAAATGCATGTATGTCGACATCAGAAGCACTACCGCGGGAATTGCAGGACCAGTTCCGCCAGTTGCGCGCGCGGCTGCGGGGCCAGGCCCTGATCGTCGGGCTGGGACGCACGGCCTTAGCGGTTGTTCTGATCATCTTCAGCCTGCTGCTGCTCGATCTCTGTGTCGAGCTGCCGGGGACGTTCCGCATGGTTCTGCTGGCGGCTCTGGCAGGAGCGACGCTGGCTGCATTGGGAATGATGCTGGTGCGGCCGGCATTGCGGCATTATCGTCTGGAGGAACTGGCCGCCGCGGTGGAACTGGCCTGGCCTGAGCTGCAGGGGCGCCTGCTTTCGGCAGTACAGCTCGCAGGGGAGAACAGGGAATACCCCGGCAAAATGCAGGCGCTGCAGAAACGGAATCTGCAGCACCTGGTCGACTTTGCGGCGAGTCATCCGTTTGCCGGCATTGTCTCGGTTGGTCTGCCCAGACGCACCGCCTGTCAGGGAGTGCTGGCCTGTGTCGCCCTGCTGCTGCCTGTCTGTCTGGCTCCCGAGTGTTCACGGCTGCTGTTCGCTCGACTGATCCACCCCAGGGGGAATTACGAACGGGTTGGGAATCTGCAGCTTCTCGTGGACAGGACCGATCCTGTTGCCGGACGAGGAGACGATGTTGTTCTTCGAGTGCGACCAGCCTGGAGACTGTTTGCAGGGGTGCTTCCCCGACAGGTCTGGGCCGATGTGCTGATCGCAGGGGAACCGGTGCAGTCGCGGCGGATGGACTGGAATTCCGCAGAGAATGTTTTTGAAGCCACCCTGCCGCAGGTGCAGGCTTCGTTTCGGTATTCCGTGCGCGCAGGCCGGGCGCGCACAGCACATCATCAGATCTCTGTCATGGATCGACCGGAAATCGTCACCTGCCTGCTGGAGGTGACCCCGCCGGAACAGTCTGGCCTGCCGCCTGTGCAGTTCACTCCTTTTTTGAACGAGGCTGTTGTGCCGGAACAGGCCTGGCTTCGGCTGCAGGTGCAGACACGCTCGCCGATTCAAACGGCCAGCCTGGTCTGGGATCAGCCTGCCTCGGCTGCACAGGAAGCCGGGAGTGCAGTGGGGAACCGGGAGAAGAACAGCGCGCGCGAGACGGGTTTGCCGGGGCAGACAGTCAGGCCGATGACGCTCGATTCGACGAAGCGGCTGGCCACACTGGAATGGCAGGTCACGCCCGAGATGCCGACCGGCCGGTTTGTGATTCAAGTGAAGAATGCGGCCGGGCTCACCGCGCGGCAGGCGCTGATGCGGCGAGTGACTGTGCAGCAGGATCAGGCTCCGCGAGTGGAATTCACTGCGACAGACACGTTGTCGGTGATCCGGCCACAGGACCTCCTGCGCATCCCGGTGCAGGCGACCGATGACGGTGGATTGTCCGCCGTCGAACTGCATCTGCAATGGAGACAGAACGGTCAGGAGAAGACGCAGGTGCTCTCTGCGTTGCCAGAGTCCGGTTTGACCCGGCACCTGCGGACGGAATTCGCCGTCGATCTGCAGGCGCTCGGGCTGGCTTCAGGCGACAGACTGACCTTTCAGGCGTGCGCGCGAGATCGGCGCCTGAGTCCCGGGCCGCAGGTTGGCTGGACGGAATCGCGCAGCGTGACGTTGCATCCGTCGGCTCTCCCGGCCGGTGCCGAGTCCCTGGCGAGACATCACCGTCAGCTGCATCAGGAAATCGACCGTCTGCAGGCTGATCTGGAACGTCTCCGACGCCGGGCGGCTGCCAGACAGGAACCATCTCCCAGTCAGCAAGAGACGCCGCAGAATTCCTCTGACCAGTCGGCCGCCAGTGAACTGGCTCTGGGAATTCGCTCACTTTCCGATCGGATGCGCCGGCTGGAAGCGGAGTTCCGCCCCCGGCATGTCACCCGTTCTCTGGCCGATCAGGTAGGACATCTGGCCGACCACACGCTGCGGCTGGCAGGGGAGCCGTTACGACAGAAAAAGGACATTGCAGCGCCTGATCCGGCGGACTTTCGCGAAGTGGCTGCCCGGCTGCAGCAGGCAGGAGAGGAACTGCAAACCGTGCAGACGGATTTTCAACAGCTCGCGGTGAATCAACGGGATTTTCTGGAATTGAATGGCCTGGGCGAGCAGGTGGAACGGCTGATCACGCAGCTTGAAACTCTGCAGACTCGGCCTGCGTTGCCCGCCTCTCAGGGCGACGCCGCGACGCAGCAGGACCGGCAGGAACAACTTCACCCGTGGCAGGCACGCCGGGATGAAACGGTCCAGGCACTGGACCAACTGCTGCAGAACCATCCGGAATTGCTGGAGGCTGCGAGAGACAACATCCGGCAGCGTCTCTTCCGGCTCGGTGAACAGGCCGACCAACTGGCGCGGCGGCAGCAGGGCCTGATCCAGGCGGAACGGCAGGGAGTCCATCCTTCACAGGAGCCCGCTCCCTCGAGCGAGTCTGCTTCCTATTCAGCGGAATCCGGCAGCAGCGAGCAGTCGAGTGTCCAGAGCACACTGCTTGAGCGCCAGCAGCAGGTGCAGCGTCAGGCCCGATCTCTGGGAAAGCAGGTGCGTCTGTTGAAGTTGAAGAATGAACAGGCTCTGCAGGGAGGTTGGAAGTTTTCGGATGCGGCCCGGCAGGCGGCCGACGCCTTACTGGAGTGGAGAATTGCGGACGCCGGGAACTGCGCACGAAATGCAGCGACGCAGTCCCGGGCCTGGAGCCGCTGTCTGGCACAGGCAGTGCCTGGGATCTCGGAAGCAGAACTACAGGCTGTCCGGGAGGTGAGTGCGGCGCAGGGGGCCATCGCGGCCGAACTGGAAACGCTCGCCCTGTCTCCTGCTGCGCAAAGCACGCTCGCCGGACAACTGCAGGTGCAGCAGCTGGACGCCGCGCTCCGGCTGGAACAGGCACTGACAGAACAGACGGCCGCACTGCGGCTTCTGGAGCCAACCAGCCTCAAGTCTGCCAGCCCCATGCCCAACCATGCTGAAGCAGGCACTTCTGAGGCTGACAGCCTCAAATCGGACACACCTGAAGCTGACAGCAATCGGCCAGCCAGCCAGCTGCCGGCGACGCAGGTGGAGGAGGCCGCCCGCCAGGTCCGACAGGCACTGGAGCACCTGCACGCCGCGCAAAGCCATTCCCGTCAGGGCAGTCACGACAGCGCCATCCAATTTGGGGAGCAGGCGGTCACACAATTTCACCGTGTCAGGCGTTTGATTCGGCAGGCTGCTCAAGTGCCGAACGTCGCGGAGAGTTCAGAGCCTGCAGCCGCAGGGGACATTGCCGGGCAGCTTGTCAGGGCTCTGGATCAGTTGCGGAATGTCACTCCGATGGCCGATTCCGAAGAAACATTCCCGGTGGAGTCTCTGCGCAGAGTGGCCGATCAGCTGCGCCAGGCCGCCTGGCAGATGGGGGTGTCAGCCAGTACTCCCGGCGAGACTCCTCTGGCCCGGCAGCAGAGCGGACACGAGAGTGCATATTCGACCAGCAGCGATGCCCTGGCGTCTCCCTTCCTGGGGGAAGTGCATCTGTCCCCGCGGGAATCCTCGTTCTCCACCGGCTCCCGGGAAGCCTGGGGAGAGTTGCCGGCCGCATTTCAGACTCAGTTGCTTCAAGCGACTCCCCGGCAGAGTCCCCCGGATTATCGCCAGTGGATTGAACGTTATTTTGAGACGATCACCCGTCACTCCCCGCTCAGTGCACCTGAGGACAGATACCGCAAGTGAGGCGCTGTGTGCCCCGGCTCTGTGTGCCCCGGCTCTGTGAGCCGGGAAAATGGCATGCGACCGGCTGCGACACGTGATGAATTCTGGTGCATGATGTACCGGACGTGCATCGCCGAATTGAACATGTGACCCACGGAAACGCATCATCGCCACTTGGAAGACGGCGGAGATCAACTCCGCCGCTCGTCGGGTCGCTGAGCGTGATGGGCCGCAGCGTGTGATGGGCCGCAGCGTGTGATGGGCCGCAGCGTGTGATGGGTCGCCACATGTTGAATGGGCGTGCATTCCCATTCCTGAGCGGCGGGATTCAGTCCCGCCGGCATGGCTGCTTGAGAGACATGGTTTCCATTGAGCCATCCCGACAAACGACCGGGAGCATTCGTTACGTTCGCACGGGCGGACAAGCCGCCAATGCCACCCGGCGCCGGGAAAATGGCATGCGACCGGCTGCAACACGTGATGAATTCTGGTGCATGATGTACCGGACATGCATCGCCGAATTGAACAGGTGACCAACGGGAACGCATCATCGCCACATGGAAGACGGCGGAGCTCAACTCCGCCGCTCGGGGGGTCGCCAGCGCGCCTTTTTTCTGATGAAATACCACTGGCCGTGTCATGGAACTCGGCTCCTGCGGAAATAAGGCGCTCCATGTCACGGTTGTATCTTGGAAATTTTTCGTTCGAACAGGGGAGCGACCCTGCGTTTCAGGTTCCGCAGACCATCCGTCGTTTCGAAGCGGAACTTGCCAGTGTCTGGTGGAGTGTCGCCGAAACCGGCGATGCCATTCTGTGCCTGGACTTGATCCCGGAATCCGACCGGCAGCGCCTGAATGCTCTGGCCGGGCAGCAGATCGAAGTGCTGCATCCGGAGCAGGTTGCGCCGGGCCGGTTTCGTGAACTGGTCCCCTGGGGCTGGACTCAGGCGGCACGCCAGCTGGCCGCGCGGTGGAAGATCCCTGTGTCCGCTCCGGAGGATGCCATCATCTGGCAGGCGAATTCCCGGGTGACCGCGCTGGAAATTGCCCGGCAACTGGACTGCGCCCTGCCGGACGAAACGGTCATTGCCTCTCTGATCGAACTGATGCCTCGACTGCAGGCGGTCTGTCGAACCCATTCCGGCTGGATTCTGAAGCCGGAGTTCGGGCAGGCTGGGCGGGGTCACCTGCGGGGAAAGGAGCCATTTCTCTCAGAAGCTCAACTTGCCACCCTGATTCATTTGTTTTCCAAAGGCACCCGTTTTACGCTCGAACCGCTGCTTCTGCCGATGGCCGAAATCAGCGGCCAGTGGAAAATCGATGTGGACGGAACAGCACAACTTATTGGTATAACAAAGCTTATTGCCGACGAACAGGGGCGGTACCGGGCGACCGGAACAAACTTGGTTGAGATTGAGGCGGCGGCGCGGGAAAATATTGTGCAGAAACAACTCCAGGCAGTGCAGATCCTCGCCCGGCAGGGATATCGCGGTCCTGTCGGAATTGATGCCATGCTCTGTCGGGAAGGATCCAGCGTGCCGATTCGTCCGATTCAGGATATCAATGCCCGCTGGACCATGGGGCGCCTGGGCTGGGAATGGGGGCAACGTCTGCGGCAGCAGGGAACCTGGGTCCACGCCTCGAATGTGGAAGGGCCGGCCCTGGCGATGTCTCCGGAAACAGTGGGCGGCATCCCCTGCCGCTGCCGGACCTGGTGGGTCAGCGGAGTGGGTCAGTGATGTCTGGCAAGCATGAGCAAGACCATGGAAACCGTCAGTCAATTTGAATCCGTCATGACCGACGCCCGGTTGCGCCAGGGATATGTCATTGTCCTGCCCGGCATCGAAGGGACCAGCTGGCTGAACCGGCGAATCGTGCAGGGATTGCTCGACGCGAATGTCCCCTATGCCATCGAGATTCATGACTGGACCTGCCAGTGGCCTCACTTTTTGTTCAACCTTCGTTCGCGCCGGCTGCATGAAACGCAGGCGCTGCAGATCGCCGGCAAAATCACCGATTATCAGCTCGCCTGGCCTGACCGTCCGGTCTATCTCATCGGGCATTCCGGCGGGGGAGCCATGTCGCTGAAGACGCTGGAAATGCTGCCCTTCGGCAAATCGATTTCCGGCGCGGTGCTGCTGGGGGCGGCCATGTCTCCCCGCTATGACCTGCGAGCGGCCCTGCAGCATGTCGACCGCAAAATCTGGAACTTCTCGTCCTGGGGAGATTTCCTGTTTCTGGGGGCCTTTACATGCCTGGCCGGCACCGTGGATGGCCGGAACTGTCCGTCGGCCGGAATGATCGGGTTTCAGTGCCGATCTCTGTGTCGCGAAGAACGCGAGCGATATCAGGAAATGCCCTATCGGCTGACCTATTCCCGGGACATGCATCTGGCCGGGCATTTTGGATTCACCTCGCGGGGATTCATCTGCAACACCGTCGCTCCGCTGCTGCTTTCCTGCCCGCTGCCGGAAGCCGTGCCGGATCAGGACCAGACAGACTGCCGGCAACTGCTCTCCACGGCCCTGGCATAAGGCGCCGGACCGCGCATGTTGTATTCCTGTTGCGACTGGCGACTTTGCCCCTGGAGCGGGCTGGTTCTCTCCCCTGTGCGGTGCGTTTGATCATTCGGAGTCTTCCATTTCACAGAGTGATCGAGACCTGGAATTTCCGCAGCCGCGTGCCGCTTATGTGCATGTGCCGTTCTGTATTCACCGTTGCGGTTATTGTGATTTCACGGTCATCGCCGGACGCGATGATCTGATTCCTGATTATCTCCGCTGCCTGGAGCAGGAGCTGCAGACAAAACTGGGAGTCCCGCATCCGGTCGAAACCCTGTTCATCGGCGGTGGAACTCCCAGCCATCTCCCCTGTGCCGACCTGCAGCGGCTGCTGGATCTGCTGCAAAACTGGCTCCCCCTGGCTCCTGGCGGTGAATTCTCGGTGGAGTGCAACCCTGACGGACTGACCGATGAGCGGATTGACGTGTTGCGCCGTCACGGCGTCAATCGGGTCAGCCTGGGGGTGCAATCCTTCGACACCGGAGAACTTTCGGTTCTGGAGCGACGTCACACTCCCGAGGAAGTGGCGGAAAGAGTGCGGCAGCTGCGCGAGACCGGAATCAGCAGTATTTCACTGGATCTAATCTTCGCGGTGCCGGGCCAGTCGCTGGTGCAATGGGAGCGCACGCTGCAGGCGGCCCTGTCGCTGTCACCTGATCATCTTTCGACCTATGGCCTGACATATGAACGGGGGACGGCCTTCTGGTCGCGGCGGCGGATGCAGACCCTGATTCCGGTTCCAGAGTCAGTCGAGCGCGAAATGTATGCTCTGGCCATGACTCTGCTTCCAGAGCAGGGATACGAGCAGTACGAACTCTCGAACTTTGCCGCGCCCGGCTTTCGCTGCCGCCACAATCAGGTGTACTGGCAGGCGCAGCCGTACTGGGGGTTCGGGCCCGGGGCGGCCGAGTTTGTGATGGGGGAACGCCGCCTGAACCACCGTGCGGTCACCACCTGGCTGGAACGTGTGCGAACCGGACAGTCACCTGTGCAGGAATGTGAAACCATCGATGCCGACCTCGCAGCGCGCGAAGCGGTGATGCTCGGCCTGCGCCAGATTGAAGGTCTCTCACTGGGTGAGTTTGCCGGCCGGCATGGACACACGGTCCGGGATCTGTCTCCGGAAAGCTATGACCGTTTTTTGCGACAGGGATTCTTGATGGTCAGCGACGGTCAGCTGCGACTCACCTGGGAAGGTCGCTTTCTGGCCGATTCGGTCGTGGCGGAGTTTCTGTAAAGCCGGCGGCAGCCGCTCGATGTGCCGGCCTGATGACTCTGCCCCCTGGTTGACACCCCGCGCGGCGCAGGCTCCCGTCTCCTTCCCGTCGACACCGTTTCAAATGAACAGGGGCCGGAAAGCTGAAGAGGAGCCGGAACAGGCAGCCTGGCGTCCTATTGAGCCCAGTAGTCGACAACCGTGGCCTCTTCGAGGAGCGGCATCAGTTTCTGCACAAAGGCCTGATGGGCCGGGTGGACGAGATAAGCGTCCCGGTCGGCGGTCGAGGCGAAGGTCACCAGAAAACAATGGGTGAAGCCTTTGGAGAGTTTTTCCGGGCTATTATCCGTCCCCCATTCAAAGTCGCGGATCTCATGAATCTGCGGCGGGAGTTTCTGGAATTCCTGGACCAGTGCCTGAATCTGCTCCTGCGTGGCTTCCGGTTTGAACTTGAACAGCACCACATGGCGCAACGGGCTGTCCTTCTTTTTGTCGGCCCAGCTGGTGTTCAGCATGACGATGGACAGCAGCACAAGGACCAGTCCCAGCGCCAGCAGGGTGATTGTCTTCATGGTATTTCAATCCTTGTCAGGAAGTCGGCAGGCAGGGGGAATGGAACGGGAATATCGTAACCCGTTCGGGTCTCCGACTGCAACTGTGCGGCTGTAACTTGTTGCTGGGGAACAGCTTTCGCGACTCTGGAGGGCCATGACACTGCCGTGACAATTCTGGCGCAAGTTTGACTGAAGTTTTCCCATCCTCTGACAGTGTTCCCCCGAAAGATGTGTTACAACGCTGGCCAGAAATCACCTGGCGCGTCTATTCGCCCGGGTGCCGGCAGCCGGGTGCTGCCTCGGAATGGAATGCCGATCTGGTCTGACATTGGTTCTGTGTAAGAAAGCTCATCAGGCATGTCTCAGCCCGTCTTTGAATCCGTGGAACTGGACTCCGAAATCGCGGAGCCCCTGACGTCGGATCTGGAATCTTCCGTGGAATCTTCCACAGTCACAGGGGACACCCTGATCGACAATGCGGATTCTGTTTCCGACACCGTGGTTTCGCCGGCGCTGCCTCCTGTGGCCCGGCCAGTCAGCACGGCTGCCCGCGAACGGGCGGAACTGCTGGCGTACTTTTCGAAAGAGAATCTGCACCTGCGGAATGTCGACTGGATTGTCGCCAGCTGGATGCTGGCCATGCATGTCGGCTGCCTGGCAGCGCCTTTCTTTTTCACCTGGCAGGCGGCGGCGACTGCTCTGGTGCTGCACTGGGCCACCTGCAGCATCGGCATCTGCCTGACTTATCACCGGTGCCTGTCTCACCGTTCGCTGAAGCTGAAAGGGCCGGCCAAATTCTTCGGTCTGCTCTGCGGCTCCATCGCCGGAGAAGGAACGCCACTTATGTGGGCAGCCACTCATCGGGTGCATCATGGACATTCCGACGAAGTGGGCGATCCGCACTCTCCGCTGGAAGGCCCCTGGTGGGCTCACCTGTGGTGGATGATGGTGAAAAGCTCGGAGCGGAAAAAGCAGCTGCTGTACCAGTATTATGCTCCGGACCTGAATCGCGACCCGATGCTCCGCTTTTTCGATCGCACATTTGCACTCTGGCTGTGGGCAGCCGGCCTGGGCCTGCTGATTTTCGGCGGCTGGTCGATGTTTCTGTGGGCCATGTGCGTGCGGATGGTTCTGGCCTATCACAGCACCTGGTTTGTCAACTCGGCTACACACCTGTGGGGCTATCGGAACTATGAAACAACCGATGCCAGCCGGAATCTGTGGTGGGTGGCCCTCTTTGCATACGGAGAAGGCTGGCACAACAATCACCACGCTCATCCCCGTCTGGCCCGCGCCGGCCATCGCTGGTGGGAATTCGATATGACCTGGTGGGCCATCTGCGGCCTGCGGGCGATCGGTCAGGCGACTGATGTGGACGACCGGATTCCTGCGGAAAACGCTCCGGCGACCGCGATGTAAAATCCTGCCGCCTTCGGCATCTGTTGCATCTGTCTTCAGCCGCTTCGATTCGTCGAGGTGGCTGTTTTTGCTCTCAGACAGAGCGCCGTGTGCCCCGGCTCTGTGCGCCGGGAAAAGACGCGTCGCCGACTCTTCCGTGCGTCCGACGCTTGGAAGACGGCGGAGATCACCTCCGCCGCTCGGAACTTATGAAGCGGCCAGCGCCTGGACCAGCGGGGCCAGTCGCTGCATCCCTTCTTCATACGAAACAGCGGGCCGGTAGCCAAAATCCCGCCGGGCTTTTTCCGTGGAGTAACAGTGGGACTGGCTGAGCTGCGAGGCGAGAAAACGGGTCATCGGCGGTTCTGCCGTACGACGCAGTACTCCTGAGGCCAGCTCGCAGCACGCTCCCAGACCCCAGGCCAGATTCGCCGGAATACGACGGCGGACAGGGGGGAGCCCTCCCAGTGCCAGAAGATCGTTCACCCAGCCCCAGAGCGGCACCGGTTCCAGCTCATTGATGAAATAAGCCTGCCCGGCACAGGCGCTGCCTGGTGACAGGGCATCGTGGGCCTGCAGATGAGCGGTGGCCGCATTCTCGACATACGACATCGAGACCAGATTGCTGCCATCTCCCACCTGCACCAGCCGTCCCTGACGGGCCCGGGCAATCAGACGTGGAATGAGATGCTGATCGCGCGGCCCCCAGATCAGGTGGGGGCGCAGTGCCACCGTCTGCAGGCCATCCACTCCATTGGCTGCCAGCACCGCCTGTTCGGCCAGGGCCTTGCTGTGCGGATAGTGACACAGATAACGCTGCGGATAAGGCAGCGATTCCTCGGCCTGCGAGTGCGGCCGTCCGTCATATACGACGCTGGGTGAACTCGTGTAAATCAGTCGGGCGACGGAATGTTTCCGGCAGGCCTGAATGACATGTTCGGTGCCGAGGGTGTTGATTTCATAAAACGTCTTCCAGGGTCCCCAGATCCCGGGGAGTGCCGCCACATGAAACACTGCGTCCTGCCCGGAGACCGCAGGCTCCAGATCCTTCGGCTGTCGCAAATCTCCCCGAAAGACGGTTACGCCCTGAGTGGTCAGTTCGGGGTAATCTCCCCGGGAAAAGATGGAAACGGTGTCTCCCCGCGCCTGCAGCTGTTCGACCAGAAACCGCCCGAGAAATCCGCCGCCGCCGGTGACTAATGCGCGCATGGCACTGTATGTTTCTTTCCAGGTCGCGAATGAAAACGGCTCCAGGGATGAAGAGTGTTCCCTGGGGGCGGGTCGCGGAATGTGTGAGCGGAATCTGTGGTCAGGGACTCTCAGGCAAACTGGTTCATCTGTTCCCGGGTGAGGTTGCCGCCGTTTCGCAGCACGGCTTCCGACAGCTGCAGGGCCCAGTCGGGAATGCCGGTCGACTGCATCTGCCGGAGAGTGGCTTCGAGATCGTACTCGACCCGATGCAGACTCACCTGCCCATCTTCGATGATGGCATAGCTGGCCTGCCAGTTGCCGTCGCGTGGCTGTCCGACACTGCCGGGATTCACGACATGAATTTCTCCCAGGTCCAGGTGAAATGGAATGTGGGAATGCCCCACGCAGACGAATCGGGCATCGACCTGATCCAGACGCTGCCGCCAGGCCTCTTTGTCGTTGGTCAGGTACTCATCCATCGGGTCTCGAGGGGTGGCATGGATGAGATACAGGTCCATGCCTCCTTCTCGAAAATAGGTTGTCACCGGCAGGCGGGCCAGAAATTTCATGCGGGCCGGGTCCAGCAGTTTCCAGTGCAGGGGACGTGACACGGCCGCCAGCCGCCGATACCCGGACAGCCCGACTGCCGGCACGCGCTGGGCAACGGCATGATCATGATTGCCCCGCACTCCGGCCGCCGCATGCCGGCGTACCCAGTCAATGCAGGGGACCGGGTCGGTGCCATAATCCACAATATCCCCCAGGACGACGCACCGGTCGAAATCGAGCGGAATCGCCTGCAGGGCCGGCCAGTTCGAATGAATATCGGCGACAACCAGAATTCGCATGGGAAATTGTCGAAACAGATTGACGCTTGCACAACCTGTACGGTTACAATGTGTCACACTATGCAGGATGCGACCTTTGGACGCAATTCATCGAATGTGCGTGGCCGTTCGGCATAACTCCTGTCTGCTGCAATTCCTTCAGCGGAATTGCAGAGTCGGGGACACGTAGGAAGGAGAACGTGTTCCAGACGGTCGATCTGAATCCCTGTCCGGGAACAGACTCGACACATCCAGGACAGTCGTTCCTTTCAGATCGCATCTCAGATCAACACGGAATTTCAGATCGACACGAGAGTTTCGTCGTACAGCGTTTTTCGTCAGACGGACTCTTTCTGTCGCCCGGTTCCACCGGGTGCGGCAGACGGATCGATGAATTTTCTGGCAGATTTTCGAAATTCATGGAACCTGCAGACAGCCAGGCAGGTTCTCCACATCACGGCTGTTCCGATTCAGCTGGTCGTTGATGATGTCTGAACTTGAATTTCAACACGGTTCCGGCTCCAGCAGTCAAGGGTTGACGTTTGTCCGACCTTTGCCACAGGCCCGGGTTGCGCCCGGTCCGGAGGCCGGAGACCGGTCTTCGGTCAAGGCGGCGCAGCTGGGATTGATCGACCGCCTGTTCCCTCCGCGCTCGGACGACGATTCCGAATCCCTGCCGCCTGTGACCGGCGTGGAGATCGGCCACTTCATTGTCGAGGAACGGATCGGCCGGGGAGGCATGGGAGCCGTCTTCCGCGCGATCGATCAGCGGCTGGACCGGGTGGTCGCCCTGAAGGTGCTGTCGCCGGAGCATTCCCAGGACCCGGATGCCGTGCAGCGGTTTCAGAACGAGGCCAAAGCCGCCGCCCGTCTGGATCATGACAACATTGCCCGGGTGCATTATATCGGGGAAGAGTCCGGCATCCGGTTTATTGCTTTCGAGTTTGTGACGGGGACGAATATCCGCACCCTGATCGCGCAGAAAGGCCGGCTTTCTCCGGCGGAGGCGGTAAATTATACGCTGCAGATTGCGGAAGCTCTGCGGCACACCGAAGCCTCCCATGTCGTCCATCGCGACATCAAGCCATCCAACCTGATTGTCTCTCCGACCGGACGGGCCAAACTGGTCGACCTGGGCCTGGCCCGGCACAACGATTCCCCGATCTCAAAAGACCTGACGACGGCCGGCACCGCTCTGGGAACATTCGACTATATCGCTCCGGAACAGGCGCTGGACGCGCGGAAAGTCGACGTGCGCAGTGACATCTATTCGCTGGGCTGCACGCTGTATCACATGCTGACCGGGTCTCCCCCGTATCCGACCGGCACCATGTTTGAAAAGGTGATGAATCATCACCGCGCTGCCCCGCCCAACCCGCGCGATCTCTGTGCGGCCGTCAGCGCGCCACTGGCCCACATCGTCCAGAAGATGATGGCCAGCAACCCGGATGACCGCTATGCCTCGCCGGTCGACCTGATCCACGATCTTTCCGAGGTCGCGCACTCGCTGGGACTGCAGCCGTCGATTCCCGAGACGATGGTCTGGACGCCGGCGCTTCCTCCGGTCCGCCGTTCAATCTGGGAAGGGGCTTCCACCTGGATGGCGGTCGCCCTGCTGCTGGTGGTGCTGGTGATTGCCGACCGCCTGCGCCGTCCGCAAAGACAGCTCCCTTCCGACGTGGCGACGCCTTCTTTGGGAGATGCCAGTTCGTCGCTGCCTGATGTCGCCCCGGCCACCCAGCTGCCGCAGCCTCTGACTGAGAGTTCGCCTGAGCAGGGGATCACACTGGTTCCCACACTCGGAGAGTCGCGGAAAATGGCACCGGCATTTCCGGAATTCTCCGGAACCGTTCCCCCTCCGGTCCCGGCCCCGGCCGGATCGGAAACGACACTCCCCAGTCGGGTGCATACGCCGGAAGAATGGTGGAATGAGCAGTTGCTTTCTCCCATTGCGACCCTGGCCGAACAGCTGGCCTCATCATCAGGATTCATGGGACAGGATTCTGTTCCGGCCCCGGCCACACCAGATCGTCCGCCTGAGGCTGCCGGCCTGCCGCGTGAAGCGCCTTTGATCAGCGCCAATCCGAATTCCCGGACAGCGCCGGATCTTACGCCGGTGCCTGTGACCGGAGATCCGTTCATCGTCGTCAATCCGGCGAATGATGAGCGCATCGGCTGCTCCACCCTGGCAGTTGCCTGCGCCACCGCGAAAGACCTGTGGGCCATTGAAGTTCAGCCTGCGGCCGCGGAGATGGTGCAGCAGGAGCCGCTGACGATTACCGACAAGCGGATTCGCATTCGACCAGGGCGCGACTACCAGCCGACGCGCGATCGGCGTCCCCTGCTGCGGTTCGACCTGGCCAAGCAGCAGATGATGGGCTCACTGACCTCTGGAGCCGAAGTCATCCGGCTCAATCGCGGGGCTGTGGAAATTTATGACCTCGACCTGGAACTGCAGATCGATCCGGCCTCGATTCTGGACTGGTCCCTGGTGTCGCTGCAGAAAGGTTCCCGGCTGACGGCTCAGGGAGCCGCCCTGACGATTGTGAATCCTTATCGTGTGCCGACCACCCTGGCTTCGGTTCCGCCTGAGGAATCGGAAGAGCTTCGAGACCTGATGCCGGACCGCATGATGTCCCGGCAGAATTCCATCGAACTGAAAGACTGCGTGGTGCGCGGGCAGTTCGATCTTGTCTCGCAACGCGCGACGGACGCTTTGAGTGTCAATCTGCAGAATACCGCCGTGGCCATTTCCGGGTGGCTGATGAAAGTCGACGGATCAGGCACTTATGCCGCCAGCGGGTTTGGAGATGACGCCACGCGGCAGGTGTCGCTGCAGCTGGATCATGTCACCGCCGTGACCGGGCTGGGCCTGCTGCAGGCGACCTCCGGAGAGCATGGAGTGATTCCCCCTTTGCGGCTGGCCATTGCCAACAGTGTGATTCGAGTGGAACAGGCCGGACAGCCGGTGCTGGAAATCACCGGACATGAAGATGCCGATCTGCTGCGGGAGGCCCTGCAGGTCGATTCGAACCGCGACCCGAGTTTCCTGCAGGTGCAAGGCCCGGTCTGTGTCATCGACTCGACGACCTCCATTCTGGGGGACACCAGCCGGGAACTGACCGCCGAGCAGATCGGTATCGGGACGGCCGAGAGAGTCACCGACAATCTGATTATGCTGCGTCCGCTGCCGGAAAGCGGGGCCTGGCATCGCATTCAGCCCTCTGACCTGGAACTGCGTCCCAGCGACGACAATCCTGCCATCGGGGCCTCTGGCGACCTGCAGAATGCCGGGGTCAACTGGCAGTCCCTGCGACTCCCCTTCTTTCTGGGGAGTCTGCGCACGCCGGGTTCCGTCCGTTAAATTTCGGTTCGTGAATTCCGTGCCCATCGCCAGGCCGGTTTTGCAAACGGCCTGGCCAGGTGCTGCTCTGTGAGAGGTTCTGTTCCCGGGACGGATGGACAAATTCCGGGGAATGCCCGACGATTCGCTTTCCGTCGCGCAGCTGGCTGACATCCGGCCTGCTGCTCTCCGCGCCGCTCCCTGTTCAGACAGCATGTTCATGACGCAGTATTCCAGCAGTTCGATCGAATTTCGTCACACCCGGCTTGAGAATGGTCTGGAGATCATTGCCGAAATTCAGCCTCAGGCTCAAAGCGCAGCCCTGGGGTTCTTTGTGCAGACCGGAGCCCGGGATGAAGACCTGGCCGTTTCCGGCGTGAGCCATTTTCTGGAGCACATGGCCTTCAAAGGGGACAATCAGTATTCGGCGGAAGACGTGAACCGGATCTTCGACGAAGTCGGTGCCAGCTATAACGCCAGCACCAGCGAAGAGATGACCATTTATCATGCCGCCATTCTTCCGGAATATCTGGAACAGACCTTGTCGCTGATGGCGGCCATGATGCGTCCTTCGCTGCGGGAAAGTGATTTCGAAGTCGAGAAGAAAGTGATTCTGGAAGAGATCGGCATGTATGAAGACATGCCGGCTTTCAGTGCCTATGAACAGGCCATGCTGCAGCATTTTTCCGGCCACCCGCTGGGGCAGCGCGTGCTGGGCACGACCGACAGCATCACCGCGCTGACCGCCGCCCAGATGCGCAGCTATCACGCCGAACGCTATGGGGCTGGCAACCTGGTGCTGTCCGCGGCCGGGCAGGTGGACTGGGACACCCTGGTGCAGCTGGCCGAGAGAAACTGCGGACACTGGCAGACCGGACGTCCGGGCAGAAACCGGCCGGCCTCCTGCCCGTTGACGAGCAGCCAGTTTCAGGTGCGCCCCGAGTGGCATCAGGAACATGTCATGGCATTCGGCGTTGCTCCCTCACTGCAGGACCGGCAGCGGCTGGTGGCCGAGATCGCCGCCTCGATCATGGGGGACGACGGAGCTGGTCGGCTGTACTGGGAACTGGTGGAAACCGGCCATGCCGAAAGCTGCGACCTGGGCTACAACGAGTTCGACAGTACCGGAGTCTGGTGCAGCTATCTGTGTTGCCAGCCCGAAGACACCGCCGCCAACCTGCGCCGCATTCAGACACTGCATGAAGAGTTCAACCGCACCGGGCCAGGGCAGGAGGAATTCGAACAGGCGCGAAACAAGATCGCCACGCGGCTGGTGCTGGAAAGCGAGCGCCCACTCGGCCGCATGCTGGAAATCGGAACCAGCTGGTCGACACTGCAGGAATTTCGCAGCACAGTCGATGATCTGGCTCTGTTGAATGCCCTGACACTGCAGGACATCCGGAAGCTGCTGCAGGCCTATCCGCTGACTGCCGTGACCACGGTCGGGATGGGTGCGTATTCCGCCGGTGAAAGCCGGTGACCCGTTCTCGTGCCCGCGCACTTGGAAGACGGCGGAGCTCAACTCCGTCGCTCGTCGGGCCGCTGAGCGTGATGGGACGCAGCGTGTGAGAGATCGCCGGGCGTGATGGATCGCAACGTGTTGAATGGGCGCGCATTCCCATTCCTGAGCGGCGGGATTCAGTCCCGCCGGCATGGCTGCTTGAGAGACATGGTTTCCATTGAGCCATCCCGACAAACGACCGGGAGCATTTCGTTACACTCGCACTGGCGGACAAGCCGCCAGCGCCACCCGGCGCATGACAGAGTGCATGCTGCTGAAAATGCAGAAAAATGTACTTGCTGACGTGGCGTGCTCGGAAATCCGGATGCACAGCCTCGCCGGGAACATGACGCGTGACCGACTCTCCGGCCGGCTTCGTCGCTCCCGACCTCTCGCCTGCATGAAATGCGTGACTGACCGTGACGTGTGCAGTTCCGTCGAAGAATTTCGCATCAGCCGGCTTTGATGGAGTGGCAGGCGCGTCCCAGAGTCGATACGCTGGCCGGCACATGTGGCCGCGTTCTGAAACAGACCGCCGGCAGGCAATGACCGGCACTCTTAAACACCTGCGCAGTCCAGGCAACAGGAGCATGGCATGGAGTCGAATTCAAACTGGAATGTCAGCCGCCGTGTCTTTCTGCAAGGGGCAATGGCCACGACTCTGCTGGGAGCCATCCCTGCGGCCCAGGCCGTCGCCGCCAACCCGATCACCCGGCGCAACGGTTCCTATATGAAGCTGTCCCTGGCTGCCTATTCCTTTAATAAGCAGCTGGGGGGGCGGAACTGGCCGAAGCCTTCCAACAAGCCGGGCACCATGACGCTGAGCGACTTCATCGACTTCTCGGCCGATCAGAACGTCGATGCTGTAGAGCTGACGAGCTACTACTTCCCCAATCCGCTGTCGAAAGAATATCTCCTCGGAATCAAAGAGCAGACGTTCCGCCTGGGGCTGGATATTTCAGGCACCGCGATTGGCAATGATTTCTGTGTTCTGCCGGGGCCGGCGCGCGATGCCGAACTGCAACTGTGCCGGCAGTGGATCGACTTCGCCGCCGAAATGGGGGCACCGGTGATCCGTATTTTTGCGGGAAAAATTCCGGCCGGCAAAACCGAAGAACAAGCCATCGAATTGTGCGTCGACGGCATCAATGAATCTCTGAAATATGCCGCACAACGGGGAGTGACCCTGGCACTGGAGAACCATCACGGTATCACCTCGACTCCGGCCCAGCTGCTGTCGATCGTGAAACAGGTCACGCCATCTCCGTGGTTTGGCATCAACTTCGACAGTGGCAACTTTCTCACCGCCGATCCTTATGGCGATCTGGAACAGATTGCTTCTTATGCCGTGAATGCGCAGGTGAAAGTCTCGATCAAGCCGAATGGCGGCGCGAAGCAGCCGTCGGACCTGGGCCGGGTCGTCAAGATTCTCAACGCGGCCGGATATCGGGGATATCTGGTGCTCGAATATGAAGAGCCGGAAGATCCGCGCGTGGAAGTCCCGAAATATCTGGACCAGTTACGGGAACTGATTCACGCCTGAGGAGATGTTTCGACATCTGCCTGGCTGGGGAGTGTTCCGGAAATCTGCGGCGAACGAAAACAGCAGGGGGGAGCCGATGACGCTTCGTGACGCAGTCCGCCATGTTGTCCTGTGGAGTGCCGGGGTGTGTCTGCTGCATGTCGGCTCCGTGGCGCAGGCGCAACCGGAGGATTTTCAGGGCATCGTGGCGACGGACAAATATCAGGTGATTTACCTGCCCGGCCGTAACGCTCCGCTCAATGGTCAGTTCCGCAAAAATTCCAGTCTGATCGCGATGCCGGAACTGGAGTTCACCGGCCCGATGCCTTCGCATCCGTTTGTGCTGGGGAATTTCTATGCAGACGGCAGCTGGGGCATTGTCGACGGCATGGTGCAGGTGATAGACGGCAGGAATGCCGGGCTGCAGCTGGCCTGGGCCGATTCTTTTGAGCTCGAAGGAGTCATGGAGCTCACCGGGCTGGGCGGCTGGTTCATGCTTCTGGGGTGGAATGACGGTCGCGGATTCTCCGTCCACAACGTCACCATGCGAGACAGCGGCAGCCCCTGGTTTCTGACAGAATATCGGGGAAATAAAGCGGTCGAAGGGCGCAATCAGGAGTTTGATCCTTTCGAGTGGAAAGGCCTGCAGCCGTTTCGACTGGCCGTCATCGACCAGAAGCTGACGCTCGATATCGGACGGCATCGCGTCTTCCATGAGCAGCAGCTGGAAGGTTACTCCGCCGGCCGGATCATTCTGGGAGTGTATGATACGAAGTACGGTCCTCGTTCTGTCCGATTGAAGTCGGCGCGGATTCACATCCCCAAGTCTGCGCAGAAAAAATGATCTTCCCTGCCCCTCCTGCGCGACAATGACGCCGGGAAAGACGACGGCAGCAGGCAGGGTGCCGCGCTCCGTCTGGCCTGTGGACGACGCGATTCTGCTGTGAGGCTCAGGCCTCATCGGCCGGCGGAGGGAGCTCTTCCCGGCTGCGATCCACCAGGGCCGCGATCACGCCGGCGTGCAATCCCAGTGGAGGGCAGAGCCGGCAGTCGCAGTCGGGATGGGCGGCAGCAAATTCACGCCGAAATCGCTCCAGGTCCCGTGTCACATGGGATCCGGCAGACAAAAAATAAGGGAGCAGGCGGATCGAAGTGGCACCCTGATCGATGCAGCGCTGCAACCCGGCCGGAATCGACGGTTCTGCCAGTTCCAGATAAGCCGTTTCGACCAGAACAGGCTGAACAGAGGGCCGCAACAGGGCCGCCGCCTGCTGCAGATCGGCGTTCGCTTCCGGCCTGCGGCTGCCATGGGCAATCAACAGAATGGCGGTGGTCATCGGAGTTTCTTTCGCGAAATCAGTCCCTGGCTGTCGACCACAGTGTAAAAACGAGGCACCTGCCGGGAGGAGTGCGGTTCTGCACCCTTCAGGGGGCCTGCCGGCCTATTCTGCCGTCCGACCGGCCTGCGGTTCAACCGCCTGCCTGTCATCTGCTGCCTGCCGCCGGTTGCCGGTTGCCTGCCGGTTGTCATCGATTGTCCGCAGCCTGTTGGCAGTCACCAGTTCCCGGTCACCAGTCGGCCTTGTCCCAATTGAGCCGTTCCCGCTGCGGCATTAAACTGGGGCTGATCATTCTGGTCTGGTCATTCCGGGGCAGCCGCCCAGGTCCGGATTCTGTTGTCCTGATCCCTGTCTGGCGCAGCCTGCGCCCAGTTCCTTTTTCAGCATTCCACAGCCTGTGACAGATCCTCAATCGAACATCGAGCCGTCTCCCCGTCTTCCGAGCCAGATCGGAGACTATCGGATTGAGCGGGAGCTGGGCTCCGGCGGGATGGGAACCGTCTATCTGGGAATCCATCAGGGGACCGGGCAGCCTGCGGCGGTCAAAGTGCTGCCTGCCTCCATGGCGCGTGAGGAAGGCTTTGTCGCCCGGTTCGGCCGCGAAATCGCTGCCATGCAGCAGCTGAAAAGCTCACACATCGTCGAGCTGTATGAAAGCGGCGAGAGTGAGGGGACCTATTACTATGCCATGGAGTTTGTGGACGGGGAAACCCTGACCGACCGGCTGCGCCGGGTTCGCCGCATTCCCTGGCGCGAGGCCATCGAGATTGCCGTGCAGGTCTGCCGGGCACTGAAGGCTGCTCACAACTGCGGCATTGTTCATCGCGACCTGAAGCCCTCGAACCTGCTGATCGGGCACGACGGCACCGTGAAGCTTACCGATTTCGGCATCGCGCAGGTATTTGCCTCCTCGAAGCTGACCGTCACCGGGGGCATTCTGGGGACGGCGGAATACATGTCGCCGGAACAGGCCCAGGGACAGCGGGCCACACGGCAAAGCGATCTCTATTCACTCGGGGCTGTGCTGTATGTCATGCTCACCGGCCGGCCTCCCTTCGTCGGGAAAACGACGATGGAAGTGCTGCAGAAGCATCGGTTCTCCCAGTTCGACAGCCCCCGGCAGATTGTGCCCGACATTCCTCACTGGCTGGATGAAGTCGTCCGGAAGTGCCTGGAGAAGAAGCCGGAGGATCGCTATCCCGATGCCTATGTGCTGATGCTGCGGCTTGAGGAGATTCCGCGCAAAATCGACTTCAAGGCCGCCGCCGAGGAAGAACCGGACCCGGATTCCGAAACGCTCGCCGCCACGGTGGCAGCCCCTGAAAAATTGCGAATTGGCGGCACGCTGGTGCGCGATCTGTTTCGCGCAGAGGCCGAAGCGCAGGCCCGGTCCGACGGCTGGCTGCGAATTTTCGACAACCTCTGGGTCTTGATCGGGGTGCTCCTTCTCTGTCTGGTCGGTGCCTGGGCAGCCTGGCGCGGCACCCATCTTTCCCCTGAAACCCGTTTCGAACGGGGAGTCGCCCTGATGGAGCAGCCGGAAGGGACAGCCTGGGAAGAAGCTCAGGAAAAGTATTTCAATCCCCTGCTGCAGCTCGATGCGGACACCTGGGAACCCCGGGTGGCTCCCTATCTGTCGCGCATTCAGCTGTACACCCTGAAGCGACAGCTACTGGGACGTGGTCTGGCCCGCGACCCGTTGCCCCGCTCAGAGCCGGAAGCAGTGTTTCGTCAGGCTCTGGAACTGCGTCGGCTGGGGCGTCTGGCGGAAGCTGAACAGAAAATTTCGGCTCTGAATGTGCTGATTGCAGAAAACCCGGACCTGCAGCCGCTGCAGTCGCCGGTCGCCCGGCTGCGGGAAGAACTCGTCAAAGAACAGTTGGCGCGACGGTTTGATTATCTTCGATCTGCGCTGCAGCGTGCGGAAGATCTGCAGCAGGCTGGCCAGGTTTCAGAGGCCCAGGCAATTTGGCGCAGCGTTCTGGAACTGTATGATTCCGATCCTGATGCGATCGAATGGACCACGCAGGCCCGCAACTCTCTGCAGTCAGCTGTCCCGGCCGCTCCGTCTTCCCGTCTTCCAGCTGAAAGCCGATAACATGGACCTGCGCGACCATATTCGTGATGTGCCCGATTTCCCCCGGCCAGGCATTCTGTTTCGCGATATTACACCGCTGCTGGCGCATCCGCCGGCTTTTCGCGAAGCCATTCGCCAGCTGGCGGACCATTACCGGGATGCGGAAATCAAGGCGATTGCGGCAGCGGAAGCCCGTGGCTTTCTGTTTGCTGCCCCTTTGGCCCTGGAACTGAATGCCAGCTTTGTTCCGGTCCGCAAACCGGGCAAGCTGCCGTTTGAAACCCAGTCGTTCCATTATGAACTGGAATATGGCACGGACACGCTCGAAATTCATACCGATGCGTTCTCTGCCGGGGATAAGGTGCTGCTGGTCGACGATCTGCTGGCCACAGGCGGCACCATGAATGCCTGCGCCCGGCTGGTCGAACGTTCGGGAGCCGAAGTGGTCGGCTGTGCTTTCGTTGTGGAACTGTCGTTCCTGAAAGGCCGCGAGCGGCTGGCTCCCTATGAGGTGTTCAGCCTGCTGAACTATGACGGCGAATAGACCAGTCGACCGGCCCTGACTTCGGAGGGGGGCGACAGTCTGGCCTGCACCCGGTTTGAATCTGTGATCGGAATGCGACCGGCTCCCCTGCGGGCATTGGCTCCCCGGTGAAATGGGTTTGGCCGCTCTGATTTTTGTTCTGTCACCGGAAGGTGAGAGTCCCTGTGAATGAATTGACCGACGAGCACATTCTCTGTGAAGACGGCGCGGTGATTGCCGTCAACAAGCCGAGCGGGGTCATTACGCAGGGGGCTCCCCGGGGAGTCGACAGCCTGGGGGAACTGGTCAAGCGCTATCTGAAGCGGAAGTACAACAAACCGGGGAATGTCTATCTGGGAGTGCCGCATCGCCTGGACCGGCCTGTCTCCGGCGTGGTGGTGTTTTCCCGCAACTCGAAATGCGCGGCGCGACTGTCCGAACAGTTTGCCAAACGCCAGGTGCAGAAGATCTATCATGCGATTCTGGACCGTCCGCCGGAGCCCCGGGCCGGGGAATGGGTCGACTGGATCTATCGTGTTCCGGATCATTCGCAGGTGGAAATTTCCTCGGAATCCAATCCGGAAGCCCGTCGGGCTGTGCTCAATTACCGGACGCTGGCGGTCGACCGTGGCCGGGCCTGGGTGGAGATTCAGCTGGGGACCGGCCGCATGCATCAGATTCGAATTCAGTTCGGCAGCCGGGGTTGTCCAATCGCCGGGGATGCCCAGTATGGAAGTCGCAAAAGTCTTCCCGGCGTCAATGCGGCTGATCGTCTGACCGCCCCGATTGCGCTGCATGCGCGTGAACTGACCCTGCTGCACCCGGTGCGTTTTGAACCCTTGAAAATTGTGGCCCCCTTTCCGGACATCTGGCGAAAGTGGTTTCCGGAGCTGCCCTGGGACGACCCGACGCAGACTCCTGAAGTGTCGTGAAGCCCCGGGGGTCCCGCTGCCTTGTTTTGGGAATCATGGCAGTGAACCTGGTGTAATATTCTGTTAATAAATGCCTTGCGTCGATTGAGGTACGCTGCGAGCGGAGAATTCGGGCAGGAGCAGTGGTCGTGCCAGTCACTTCGGACGGTGCTGGAATCCTCAAAGCGGCCGAGCCGCCGCAGTCTTGCTCTCGATGTCATAGACATCGCAAAGACTTCGGGATTTCACAAAATCAAGGTTTGTGCCACGATACGACCACGGATACAGTGAAGAGACTCGCACAGTGAAGGGATTCACATTGAGCCTGTCGGGCTGAGGTGAGTCCCTTTTCCGAGGCGGGCTCCGGTTTTCCCTGGCAATGATCGACAGGTGGCCATGTCTGTCGACGCTCCTGGCGGGAGAAGCCTGTGGACAGGTTGCTCGGTGAGCAGCTTCCTCAGGACATTCTCCGGACCGTTGCCTGCGCTGAGTCCCGGTCCTGCACATGCACACACAGGGCGGCTCCGTCCGCATGTGCCGAATCTCGAGTCGGGACAATTTTTCAAGTACAAGGATTTCAATCTCCATGGATGTGTCTTCCCGTGTGTCACGTGCCGGTCAGGGTGTCCGAAACAGTCAGAATTCATTTGCAGGCGCCGGTACCGCAGAGCAGACGTGGAGCGAAAATCAGCCTCGCCCCCTTTCTGGCGGGGCGTCTGCACAGCCTGTCAACGTCACACTCTCCGGGTTGTCAACGGCTGTCCCGACCCATTCGATTTCCCAGGATCACGCCACTGATCTGTCGTTTGATATCGGGGTGACCGAAAAGTATGTGAAGTCGCTGGAAACGCTCTATCGCCGGTCTGGCGTGCAGCGCCGCTACAGCGTCGTGCTGGATTCGACTTCCCAGGGAAGCGAGGCCAGCGTTCAGAACTTCTATGGCAAGTCGAGTGACGGGGGGCAGTTCAACCCCACAACCGAAGAACGCATGCAGCGTTATGAGCAGGAAGCCGACGGGCTGGCGATTCATGCCGCCCGGAAGGCTCTGCAGCAGGCCCAGGTGAAAGTCGAAGACATCACCCATGTGGTCACCGTCTCCTGCAGCGGCTTTGCTGCCCCGGGGGTGGATCTGGCGCTGATTGAACAGCTGGGTCTGCCGCGCGGCGTGGAGCGGGCGCATGTCGGCTTCATGGGATGCCATGGCGCTCTCAACGGCCTGCGCGTGGCCAAAGGCTGGGCCGCCGCCGATCCTTCGGCCTGTGTGCTGCTGTGTGCCGTCGAACTGTGCTCCCTGCATTATCAGTACACCGACAATGCCCAGCAGCTGGTGGCCAATGCCCTGTTCAGCGACGGGGCGGCCGCCATGATCGTTCGTCAGCAGCCGGCCCCGACCACTGCCGGATGTCGCGTCGTATCACAGGCCGCCTACATCATTCCCGATACCGCGGACATGATGTCCTGGAGGATCGCCAATCATGGCTTTCAGATGTCGCTGTCTCCCAAGGTGCCGGAAATCATTCTGAAAGTCCTCCGCCCCTGGATGACCGAATGGCTCGCCAAATATCAGCTGAAGGTGGAAGACATTCAGAACTGGGCAGTGCATCCGGGCGGTCCCCGCATTCTGGCCGCCACTGCCGAATGTCTGGAACTGACCCCGGAACAGATCGGGCACTCCGAGGCCATCCTCGCCAGTCATGGCAACATGTCCTCTCCGACGGTCATGTTCATTCTGGAACGGATTCAGTCCCAGGCCCGCAGAGGTCCGACCGTCATGCTGGGCTTTGGTCCCGGTCTGGCCATCGAAGCGGCCCTGCTCGACTGGTGAAACGGATCGATCCGGTCGCAGGCGTTTTCCAGTGCCGGCCTCGCACAGCGCCGGCCCTGTGAAGACGCCCGGAAGCCCTGACACTCCAGCCGGTGCCAGGCTCCGCTTTCGGAATCAGCTGTCAGAATCAGGCAGCGGAGGTTCCGGGATCTGATCGGTCGACAGGGGGAGCCGGGCGCGATCGAGATAGGACTGCAAAATGATCTGGGCGGCCACCATGTCCAGCCGGCGCTTCCGCTGCTGTCGGGTCATGTCGGCCGCCAGCAGATAATCATCGGCCACGCAGGACGTGAAGCGTTCATCCCAGAAATCGACCGGCAGCCCGGTCAGCTCACCCAGCCATTGGCCATATTGCCGCGCGGCCCGGGCCGAGGCCCCTTCTTCCCCGTTCACATGCACAGGCAGACCGACGATGATTCCCTGCACGCTGTAGTCTGCGACCACCGTGCGGAAATAGCGGGCGTCCAGTTCCGGATTGCGGCGCTGATAGATTTCCAGTGGGCTGGCGATCGTATGGTCCGGGGTCGCCAGAGCAATGCCGACACGTTTGGTGCCGAAGTCGATACCCAGCAGCCGTCCGGTGGGGGGAATTCTGGCGGAAGAGGAAGCAGCGCTGGCATTCATGCCTGGACTGTAGGGCGCACCGGCTCCCTGCGGAAGCCTGTCGCTGTCTCAGGCGAACGACATTGTCTGTCGCCCGGTGCCTGTCGCCATGGCGCGGCTCAGGCTGCCTGTCCGGCAGCCGCCCGGGGCAACAGCCAGCTGGTCCAGAGAATATTCGCAGACCCTTGGCGGAGCCTTCTTTCGCGCCTTCGCGGAGTTGGAGGAAACGCCCGCGCAGAGCCCGACTGATTTATGTCCAGGCCGTGCCTGATTGATTTGTGTCCAGGCCGTGCCTGATTGATTTGTGCCCAGGCCGTGCCTGATTGATTTGTGCCCAGGCCGTGCCTGATTGATTTGTGCCCAGGCCGTGCCTGATTTATTTGTGATAGCCGAGCGAGACCATGACGTCGAAGAGTTCTTCAAACGTGATGAACCGTCGACGGTGCAGCAGCTTGTAACGGTCCACCGCCTTGGCCAGTTCATCGACTTCCGGCCGGCCGGTCTGACGCGAATCCGAAAACTGACGCCGCTCGAGCCGCCCGGCCGCTTCGCCCTGGTTCTGGCGACGATCCACGAACGGGAGATCCTGGGAAACGGAATTCTGCATGGTCGACTCTCCTCGAAACAGTGACTCTGTTCAGGGCAATTCCCAGGACCTGACGGTCTCTCTCCATGCTGACAACCCCAGACAGAGAGAAACGGAGCCGGAATTCCTGGACAGACTCCTGAGTGCCGTGCACAGAATCGCTCGATCGAGGACGAGGTTTTCGCCGGGAGTGGATCGAAACACATTCTGTGAACAGTTTTCAAAACCTAGATCGACAATGTTTGGCATGGCGGAGAATTTCACCTTCCACCTGCCGGATGACCGCTTCTGGCCTTCAGGGTGTAGCGGTTGCACTGGCCGGGCGGGTTGTGAGGGGGCGCGGCAGGCAGCTGCGGGAAGTGGCCCTGCCCGGCGCTGGGCAGGCGATTGTCAGGAGGACCGGCAGGGGCGTGTCTCTTCGCCTGCATGAAAAGCAGGAACATGGTCTAATAACGGCCCCCGGGACCGGAAAACTGCGTGACGAACCGGCCGGAACACCGCCTGTTCTTCTGGAGGCGGATCCTGGCCAGGTGCAGATTTCGCGGTCAGACACAGATGCACATCGACAGACGGATCAGCGATGCCCTCAAAAGTGACAATCCTCGGCAGCGGAGCCATGGCCACAGCCTGCGCGATTCTGCTGGCCGAACATGACGGGCAGGAGGTGACTCTGTGGACCCGGACAGAAGAATCGGCCCTGCCGCTGCGCCAGTCCCGGCAGAATGCACGCCTGCTCCCTGGCATTCCCCTGCCGGATCACGTCCAGATCACCCATGACATCGGCTGTGCGGTCGAGAATGCGGAACTGCTGGTGGCGGCGATCCCTTCGCAGTATCTGCGGCAGACACTGGCCCGACTGTCTCCGCATCTGACCGGAAATCAGCCGGTGATCAGCGTCGTGAAAGGTCTGGAGAATGGGACGTTCCTGCGTCCCAGCCAGATTATTGAAGAGACACTGGGGAGTCGCCCTGTTGTCGCACTGAGTGGTCCCAGCCATGCCGAAGAAATCGGGCGACGGCTTCCGGCCAGTGTGGTGGCAGCCTGCGGAGACGTGACGCTCGCCCGGCGTGTGCAGGCCATGTTTTCGACCGATCGTTTCCGGGTATACACCAATCTCGATCTGGTCGGTGTGGAACTGGCCGGGGCGCTGAAGAATGTGATCGGGATTGCCGCTGGAATTTCTGACGGCCTGGGCTATGGTGACAATGCGAAATCGGCCCTGCTGACCCGGGGCATTGTGGAAATCACCCGGTTCGGGGTTGCCCTGGGGGCGGAACCGGAGACCTTTTCCGGACTGGCCGGTATCGGCGACCTGATCACCACCTGTGTCAGCCGGCACGGGCGCAACCGCATGGTTGGCGAACGTCTGGGGCGCGGGGAATCGCTGGACGAAATTCTGTCGACCATGAATTCCGTGGCCGAAGGAGTGACGACCTCCCGGGCGGTGGTGCAGTTTGCGGAACGGCAGGAAATCGACATGCCGATCTGCACGCAGGTGTATCGCGTGCTGTTCGAAGGAGCCACTCCCCAGGAAGCCACCGATTCCCTGATGAACCGTCCTATGCGGGAAGAATAGGCCAGCCTGGCCGTTGTTCTGTCCTGTTCGGACCTGAATGCGCAGGGGTTGATCACGATCTGCGCGAGACAACATTGACAACGTCGCTCCGGAGTTATCCGTCTGCCGGTCACGGCAGCATCAGGGCTGAATCCGTCCCAGTACTGCGGCGGCGACATGGCCTCCGAATCCCAGGGAGACCTTCAGCATCCGGTCCCAGGGGCCGGGCCGGGGAGTGCTGGAAAATTCCAGCGCACAGTCCTCTTCCGCCTGCTGATGAGAAACGGTCGGGGGGAGCACGCCCTGCTGGAGCGCCAGAATCGCGGCGGCGATTTCCACGGCCCCGGCGGCTCCCATGAGATGCCCGATGCCCCCTTTCAGGCCAAAGCCGGGGAGTCGGCGTTGATTCCGCGCGAGCGCGGTGCGGAGCGCGGCGTTTTCCGCCTGATCATTGAGTCGGGTGGCCGTGCCATGCAGGCTGACCGCTGCAATGCTCTCCGGTGACAGGTCATTGCGACGCAGTAATCGGCGAACGCATTCGGCCAGGGTCGTGCCGGCCGGATCGATCAGGGTCAGCCCACTCGGATCACTCGCCAGTCCTCCATCGATCCATTCGGCCAGTAACGGCGCTCCGCGGCGCTCGGCATGCTCCCGGTCTTCCAGAACGAGCGCCGCGGCCCCTTCCCCGACGGCGAACCCCTGCCGCTGCCGGTCAAAAGGCCGGCAACACTGCTCAGGCTGCGTTCCCGGACGGGCCAGCACTCCCAGCCGGCGATACGAAGCCAGCAATCCGGGATGCAGCGCTGCATCGCTGCTGCCTGCCAGCACGACGGAGCAATCGCCGCAGCGAATCAGTTCGGCCGCGCGAATCAGGCTCGCCAGTCCGGTTGCACAGGCCGCCACGGGACTCAGAATTCCTGCCTGACACTCAAATTCCGCCGCCAGATGCCGGGCAATGGAACCTGCCGACAGAATCGTCCAGGGATCGATTGGCGCGCACGGTTCGGTCTCGCCGAGCGCCTGCGACCAGCGGTCGAACTGCTGCATGTCGATCTTGCTCGTCCCGAACACACAGGCGGTCTCCTGCAGCAGGGGGCGTGTCAGGCAGGCCTGTTCAATGGCCTCGGCGGCCGCCGTGCAGGCAAAAGCGATCTGCCGTCCCGGACCGGTTGTGATTTCCGGAACCATCGCCCCGAACGTCTGCAGTCGCGGGGGATGTTCTGTGCGCTGTGGCTGACCGCTGGCGTCGAAATCCAGCCAGCCAATCGCGGATTGGCCAGCGAGCAGCCCCTGCCAGGAATCATCACGGTTCCGGCCAAAAGGAGTCACCAGTCCGAGCCCGGTCACCACGACGCGGCGCGGAATCATCGATCGTTCTCCGGAACGGTCCGGCCGGTCGACACGGCAGTTTTCAGACCGTTCGCCCGCATTGCAACATGAGCCCATCGGGAGTTCCGCAGCATCCGTCACACCCGATGGCTGCCCCGGCAGACCACGAACAGCGCCAGCCCGATGAGGGTCACCGTGATTCCTCCGTCGATCCACATGGGCCGTCCAGGAGCGACCGGTGCTGGCAAGGGGGCCGCCCCGGGCTCCTGGGCCAGAATCGGGACACCGGTCCAGACGACGAGCAGACAGCCCAGCAGCAGAATTGCCGTAACAAGTTTTCGGTCACTCATGCCCGTGACAATCCTGCGCTGTGGAGATTCCGGAATGGAAAGAGGGATCAGGTTCGGCACCTGGGCCGACAGGGGACTATTGTCGGGATTCGTGGCCGTTTTGCAAACCGTTGGTCGCCGGGTGTGATGAATCGCAACATGTGGAATAAGCGGGTGTCCCATTTCGAGCGGCGGGATTCAGTCCCGACGGCATGTCTGTTCGAGAGACGCGGGCCCACAACTGGTCGGGTGCCCCGGCTCTGTGGGTCTCTGTGAGGCGGGAAAGTCATCGGATGTCCCCGCTTTTCCCCTCACACCCGGAAATCCGGAAGAAGACCCAGGGAGCCGGCTTCGTCTCACAGGACTTCGAACAGGGGCCGCCGCAGGCGTTCGAACTCCCGGGCCGGCAGGGCCACCGTCTCCCAGCGGGGAGAAAAACAGTACATGGCCGACTGATAATCGCGAGCCCAGACACCATAAAACGCATACCGCCGTCCGGCAATCTCCCAGGTCAGGGCATGCTGGGAAATCGCCCGGGGAGCTGTGACATCGTAGGCGAACAGCAGCAGGGCGCGAAAACGCTCCCCGAACACCTGCTCCCATTTCATCAGGCTGTGAATATCGTCGGCGGTGGCCCAGTTGTCCCAGCTGCGGCAGCCGCCCGGCAACCGGCGGCCTTTGACATCGATCAGCAGATTGCAGTCGTGGGGCGAATAGACGATGAAATCCATCGATTTCAGCGACGTGTCCCGGGTCAGGCTGCGCCGGGTTTCATTGACCGAGACATACGGACGCCGCAGTTGCCGCAGCAACTCTTCGAACGCCACGTCATAGTGATTCCGCCGCAGAGCCATGATTCTGCCATTCTGCAGCAGAATCGGCCCCGGAACAAGGGGGCGCTCTCCCTCCCGATCCGGAAGCAGAACCTGACGGCAGGGAATGCGGCGCGGGCTCAGGCAGGAGCCGCCGGCTCTGGAGCGGCGTTGCAAATGTTGTCTCGTGCAGAGCTTGATCAAATCCCTGCGAATTCAGGTCCGAGCAGGACAGGACAAAGACCAGACGGGTCTATGCGAGAACAAACTCGCGGATCGTTTTGAATTCTGGTTTCAGCGCCCGGTAGAGCTGCTGGTAAATCGGATAGGCCTGCTGATAACGGGCCTGTGCCGCGGTGTGCGGCGGCGTCTGGCTGGCGAGAGAAATGGTCGCCTGACAGGCTTCTTCGATGCTGGAATAGACGCCGGTGCCTGTGGCCGCCAGCAGGGCGACGCCATAGGCCGGGCCTTCGCTGGCATTGATCGTGGCCACCGGCTGCCCATAGATGTCGGCCTGCAGCTGCCGCCAGAACTCGCTGCGGGCTCCACCTCCGGAGACCCGGATTTCCTCGACCGGAATGTGCAGGGCCCGGACCACGTCCAGGCAGTCCCGCATGGCGAATGTCGCCCCTTCCAGCACGGAGCGAACCAGATGCGCCCGGCCATGCCGCCAGCTCAGCCCGATCCAGGCTCCCCGGGCATCCGGATCGTTGTGAGGGGAACGCTCTCCGGTCAGATAGGGCAGAAAGAACAGGCCTTCTGAGCCGATCGGAGCCATGGCCGCTTCGGCGGTCAGCAGCGTGTACGGGTCGATCCCCATGGCCCGGGCCGTGGCCTGCTCCGATTCTCCCAGCTGGTTGCGATACCACTGCAGGCTTCCTCCGGCTGCCAGGACACAGCCCATGACGTGCCATTTTCCGCGAACGGCATGACAGAACGTGTGCACCCGTCCGGCGGGATCAATCTGCACCTCGTCGCTGTGGGCGAACACCACGCCGCTCGTCCCCATGGTGGCCGAAATGACCCCGCGCGACACAATGCCGTTTCCCACGGCTCCGGCCGCCTGGTCCCCTCCTCCGCCGACGACGGGAATTCCAGCCGGCAACCCCAGCTGCCGGGCAATCGAAGAGATCATTTTGCCGCTGATCTCTTCGGATTCATAGACCTGGGGAAGCCAGGCCGGATCGATGTCCAGCTTTTCCAGCAGCACCCGGCTCCAGCAGCGGTGCCGTACATCCAAAAGCAGCGTCCCTGAGGCATCGCTCACTTCGGTGGCATATTCCCCGGTCAGCCGGAACCGGACATAGTCTTTCGGCAGCAGCACCTGCTTGAGCTGTTCATAGTGATGCGGCTCATGGGTGCGAAGCCAGAGAATTTTCGGAGCCGTGAAGCCTGTCAGCGCCGGATTGGCCACCAGTTCAATCAGGGCCGCGCGGCCTCCGGCCCGGGTTTCAATCTCCTCGCATTCCCGGGCGGTCCGCTGGTCATTCCAGAGCAGCGCCGGACGGATCACCTGCTGATCCCGGTTCAGGAACACGCTCCCATGCATCTGGCCGGACAGCCCGATGCCCCGCACACTGTCAGGAGAGATTTTCCCGACATCCAGCACCGTGCGGACTCCCTGCACGGCGGCCTGCCACCAGTCTTCCGGATTCTGTTCCGACCAGCCGGGATAAGGAGTCGACACCGGATATTCATAGGTCGCCGACGCAAGAATTTCGCCGTCTTCCTGGACCGCCAGGGTCTTGGTGCCGCTGGTGCCGATATCAATCCCGAGGTAAACGCTCATGGACAGTTGCCTTGATCAGAATGCAGAAGACGCAGCCCGAAGACTCTGGTCTGTCAGGACCGGAAATCAGGGTAAGACAAGCGCGTGCGTCTCACAACAGAGGACATGGCCGCCTGAGAAGCACGGCCCAGGAAGCGTGGAAGCCGGCCAGAAGACCGCCAGCCGAAGAGACACTCGAACGAGAGACCGTTGAATGGAAAACCGTCGGATGAGAGATCAGCTTTTCTGCACGGCCCACCAGAAGTGCCAGTCCCGTTCGTTGAAGCCCAGGTTCTGGCCGGTCAGCCGCTGCAGGGCCTCCAGCACCGGAGCATTCTTGAAGTCTTCGGTGACCATCACCGGGCGCATGACCGGCTGCGAGGCCGCGTCTCCCTGAACGGTGAATCCATAGGGCAGCTGGCCGGTCCGCGAGGCAATCTCGACGCTGGGGGGAACCAGACCGGAAAAAATGCCTGAGTTGCTGGTCGTCATCCGGACCCCGTAATCCGGCACCTGAGTCTGATAGGTATGCGTAGTCACCAGCGCGTCAATCAGGGCCGGCACTGCCCGCCGATCACCCAGTTCTCCCAGCGCCGTCGCCGACCGGCAGACGACCAGATTGGCCTTGTGTTTCAGGGCGGCCAGCAGCAGGGGGAGCGCCGTTTCCACGCGCGTCGGAAGCAGGGCTTTCAGTGCCGCCTGCCGAATGACTTCGCTGGGATCGAGCAGAATGCGGTCGACCAGCGGACCGGTGGCGCGGGTTCCGTCGATCTGCGTCAGCACCTGAACCAGCAGCAGCCGGATGTCGTCGGCCGGGTGTCCGGCCAGGAAATGGGTCAGAGCGAACACCGCATCCGGGTCGGTCACCCGCCGAAATTCCGCCAGTCCATTCATCCGCCGGTCGGCCCGCCCGCCAGTGATCCAGCCCAGCCAGAGCTTGATTTTGGGCATCCAGGCCAATTCGGCCTTCCGCTGCACGGAATTCGATTCAATCAGTTCAAGTTCCTGCCGGGTGACCCAGCGGCCACGATAGCGCAGATAGCCCCGCTCCTCCATCACGTCATCCTGGGTCATCCAGCGGCCATGATGATTGACATAGCCCAGGATCCGCCGCGCGTCCGGATGGTCAGGGTCCAGATCCAGCACCTGCTCCAGCTGCTCTTCCCGCTGCGGAAGCAGCCCCTGGATGCGGCACCATTCCGCCAGTTCCAGATGCCCTTCAATGGTCGGAGCAATCTTCCGGGACCGGGTGACATAGTCTTCCATCTGCGAAGACCGCCGGGAGACAAATTCGACTTCCTCCGCAGCGATCTGCACCTCGGCTCCGCTGCGTGTCCGGATGGAGACCGGTTTCCGGTCGGTCGTTCCGCCGGGGCTGGCTCCGGATTCGATCAGCACGCCGCGGACTTCTCCGCCGGCTCGCAGTCGTACCACATCGGCCTGAGCCAATGCGCACCAGCAGGCTGCCGCCATAATGCCGATCAGCCGCCGCGCCACGCGCCAGCCCTTACCGTGCTGACTGAGCCCATCATGACAGCGACTGCCCTGACAGCGACCATCCAGGCATCGGCTGCCAGAAAAGGTCCTGTCACAGCGCGCGCTGTGCAGATCGGACAGAATGAAAAAACGGGCAGGCATGACGATGTTTCGGCTTTCTGTTTTGATTCTATCGTTCCCGGTTCCAGTGACTCAAACAGAATCCGGACCCGACATCGCATTCCCGGGCGGATTGTTGCCGTCATCCGGAGATCCCAGTAGGATAGGCAAAATTTCATTGCTGGCGTCCTGGATCAGACTGCGCGCATGGCTGTCCCTGCTTCGGATTCAATTTCACTGCCGACCTGGAATCGACGGCATCTCCTGGGATTACAGGAACTCGAGAGCGCCGAAATCGAAACGATTCTGGACCATGCCGCCGAATTCAAACGGCGGATGCAGCAGCGTGTCCGGCTCGATCCGCTACGGGGAGTTGCCGTCGCGAATCTGTTTTTCGAGGCCAGCACCCGCACCCGGACCAGCTTCAGTCTGGCCGCCAAACGGCTGGGGGCCGACGTGGTCGACTTCACGGCCAGCAGCAGCAGCCTGTCGAAGGGGGAAACCTTTATCGACACGGCCCTGACGATCGAGTCGATGGGGGTCGACCTGATGGTGATCCGGCACAGCTCTCCCGGGGCACCGGAAATGCTGTCCCGGCACCTGCGCTGCGGCATTCTCAATGCCGGCGACGGCACGCACGAACATCCGACGCAGGGCCTGCTCGATGTCTTCACGATGCGCGAACAGCTGGGCTCTCTGGCCGGAAAAACCGTCACGCTGGTGGGCGACATCAAGCACAGTCGGGTGGCCCGGTCCAATATCTGGGCATTGAAGAAACTGGGGGCCAACATCATTGTGTGCGGTCCCGGCACGCTGATTCCTCCCGGCATCGAAAAACTCGGTGTCCGCGTGGCCCACCGGTTCGATGATGTGCTGCAGGAATCCGATGTCATCAATCTGCTGCGCGTGCAGTTCGAACGGCAGCGGGGCGCTTTCTTCCCGTCCATTGCCGAATATGCCCATCTGTTCGGGATGAATGGCGACCGACTGCGCCGCGCCCGGCCCGGCGTGCTGATTCTGGCCCCGGGCCCTATCAATCGGGGAGTGGAAATCACGCCCGACGTCGCCGACGGACCGAACTCGCAAATCCTGCATCAGGTCACCAATGGGCTGTTTATCCGCATGGCCTGCCTGCATCTTCTCGCCGGTCAGCAGCTTTCTCACGCGCAGGAGACCCGATGAGCACGCTGCTCATTCAGAATGGACGCCTCATTGATCCGGCCCGGCAGATCGACCGGCAGGGCGACCTGCTGATTGTCGATGGACGGATTGCCGAAGCCGATCGCCCGGACCGGCCGGCAGACATTGTGATTGATGCGACCGGCTGCATTGTCGCCCCGGGCCTGATCGACTGCCACGCCTCGTTTGGGGAGCCGGGTCGGGAAGAAGACGAGACCATTGCCAGCGGCTCGGCGGCGGCTCTGGCAGGCGGCTTCACCACGGTGGCCTGCCTGCCGACCACCCTGCCCGTCATCGACAGTCGCGCTGCGGCAGAATTTATTGCCCGTCAGGGAGAGCGGGCCGGACAGTGCCGCGTGCTGCCGATCGGTGCCGTGACCAAAGAATGTGCCGGGGCCGAACTGGCCGAGATGGGGCAGCTGATTTCCGGAGGGGCGGTCGCCTTTTCCGACGGCAAACGCCCGATTGCCAATTCCGAAATCATGCGCCGCGCCCTGCAGTACACCCGCATGTGGGACAAGCCGATTCTCCATCATGCCCAGGTGCCGGAACTGGTGCAGGGCGGCATCATGCATGAAGGCTTTCAATCGACTCTGATCGGGCTGCAGGGCATGCCTGCCGCCGCCGAAGAAATTATGGTCCGGCGCGACATCGCCCTGGCCGAGACGACCGGCGGACGGGTCCACCTGATGAGTCTGTCCTCCCTGCGCAGCGTGGATGAGCTGCGGCGCGCCATCGCCCGGGGATTACGGGTGTCCGCCGACGTCACCCCGCAGCACCTGCTGCTGACCGATGAATGCCTGGTCGGATACGACACCAATTACAAGGTCGACCCCCCGATTCGGACCGCCGAACATCGGGAAGCCCTGATCGACGGACTCAAGGACAATACGATTTCGCTCATTGCGTCCGACCATCAGCCGGTGGCGCTGGAGAAAAAACTTCGCGAAATCGACCAGTCTCCCTTCGGGATCGTCGGTCTGGAAACGCTGCTGCCGCTGTGTCTGGAAGCTCTGGTGCAGCCCGGCCATTTGAGCTGGATGCAGCTGCTGGCCAAGCTGACCTCGGGACCTGCGGAATTACTCGGTCTGTCTGCGGGGACCTTGCGCCCCGGTCAACCGGCTGACGTAACCATCATCGACCCGAACGCCCGCTGGCAGATCGACGCGACGCAATTCCGGTCGCGGAGCCGCAACACGCCGTTCCATGGCCGTCAGGTTGTCGGGCAGGTGCGATACACGCTGGTGGGGGGAGACGTGAAATTCTCGCTCTCCTCCCCCGGGAAATAATGCTGCCGGCCGCGATGTTGCGGTCTGTACTGTGACAGTCTGCACAGTCTGCACAGTTGCAGTTCATACTGTTTGTTGCAGTTCACGATGTGCAGCAGGCGATGCGATGTTCCGCCTGAAATCTGCTGCGGGCGCGGCGCACACTCTGGCCGGGCGCACACGCTGACGCTGTGCACATGCTGACGCTGTGTGCCCTGATAATATGTCGCTCATCGCGTTGCAGAACACGGCCCATGCGGCGCCTGCAGTCAGGCGCTTTACGGAGCCGGTTTGACCGAAGCAGGCGCCGGCTCTGCCGTGGCGTCTTCAGGTTTGGCGGTCCCCGGTTTGGCAGGCTTCTGAGCAGCAATCTTGCTATTGGGCATCAGCAGCATCGACATGGCCCGGTTCCCTTCCATGCGGGGGGGCTGCTCGACTGTCGCACAGTCAGCCAGCATATTGATGATTTCCTGCAGGAGATCCCGACCCCGGTCATGGTGCGCGTTTTCGCGCCCCCGGAACACGACGTTCACTTTGACCTTGTCTTTCCGGGACAGGAATTCGCGGGCTTTGTCGACCTTCACCTGAATATCATGCTGGCCGGTCTTCGGCCCCAGGCGAATCTGCTTCAACTGGCTCTTGTGCTGCTTGGGACCGGCAGATTTGCGCTGCTTTTCGTACTGCGCCTTGCCGAAGTCCATGATCCGGCAGACCGGCGGCTTGGAATCCGGACTCACTTCCACCAGGTCCAGGCCGACATCCATTGCCATCTGCAGGGCGACTGACGTTTCCAAAACGCCAAGCATTTCTCCCTCGGCGCTCACTACCCGAATCGGCGAGATTCGAATCCGTTCGTTCATCCGTGGAAGATTTGACGGCGTGCGAGAGGTGGGCTGCGGTGGACGGGAAATGATATCAACTCCAAAAACACGAAAACCGGAAATTTCTGACCTTAATATAGTTGACTCCCCGGCCACAAGTGTACTCCGGGTTTCACAATTTTTTTGAATCTCCCGGCTCCCTGTCCGGCCCTTCGTCCTGCCCTTCCGGATCTGCGGGGGAATCAGAGCAACTGCCAGAGATCCGCGGCCGGACTGCGGCGGGGCGTTGTCGGGCCTGAAGCCTGCCCGGACGAGGCCTCGTTCACGATCAGCCGCCGGCCCCGCAGTGAGCTTCCGTTCAGGCGGGTCATGGCTTCGTCGGCATCCTCCAGCCGGCTCATATTGACGAAGGCGAAGCCGCGTGGCCGACCGGACACCCGATCGGTGATCAGCCGCACATCCGACACCCGGCCGAACCGCTCAAACGCACTGCGGAGATCGCTCTCCGTCGTGTCATAATCCAGATTTCCTACATAAATTCGAGTCATCTTTCACTTCTTTCTTGTTGCATGGTCACAGGAGCGCTCCTGATTAGGCCGGGCAGAACAGACGCCCGGAAGCCCAGGGCATTTCACTTCAGCGCCCTGTCGCGCTTCGCCGTGACACGGCATGATTTTCTGAAATCGTTTCTGCTGACCGACCGGCGGCACGCTCTGGCCGGCCGGGATTTTTCGTTCGGTCGAGCCGACAGAAGGACGTGCCTGCCGGCTCTGATGTCTGCAGGCAGACAGGTGCGCCTGCTCAGGCGTGAATCGGCTTCGCCCGCCAGAAAGCGGGGAGCCCGGGGATTTCTGATTCCGGAAGATCAGAGAAAACGTCACTCATTTCCGACAGGGAAATGTTCCGGACCGGGTGTCTCCCGCTGGAGACACATCGGGACATCCAGCCGTGAAAACCGGCGGAACGCCTGGGCAGGGACAAAACGTCTCCAGCGACAAAGGCTGGACCGGATCAAATCTGTGCAGGGCAAAACCGGAGAGCGGAATGCTCCCCTGAAATCAGGGAAGCTCAAACAATCGGGCTATCCTTCCCTTTCGGGGAAGGTCCATTTTCTGACCAGTTCACAGACGTCTCCAGCAGGAAGACGCGATCTGAAAAGCAGAGGGGAACGCGAATGGCACGCGTTCCGTCAGGCTGTTGAATTGCCCGTCAGCCAGAACAGCCGCATCAGCATTTCTGACGCGGAATTTCAATCACTGTCAGGCCAATTGTACACAATTCCCGGCCGTCGGGGCGATTTTTCTGGCGAAAATCTTTCGGCCATCGGAGTTCTCGAGGAGCCGGACGGCACTCGGAGAAGCGAAATCTTCGCCGGGGACGGCACTTCCTGCCGAAGTTGGCATCTTTAATCGTCCAATTCCATGGCAGAACTTTGATTCCTCTCCGCACAGTCCGGCAGTTTCGCAATATTTCCCGCGATCCTCCCCTGGCCTGTCCAGGGAGTGCATCGATGTCCGGAGTTTTCATTCCCCCTCTCATTCGCCTATGTGGACTGTCCCATGCCGCAATCCCGGCTGAAGACACTGAGCCGATTCCTGGCATATGTGGCCATTGTGCCGATGCTGTTTCCGGCTCCCTTTGCGGCTCGAGCCGACGAAGCTGCCGTGGCCCGGCCTCGAGGATCGGCCACGGCAGCCTCCCGCAAAGCAGCCAACGGCTCGCACGAAACCCAGTGCCGGCTGAACTATCTGCACAAGCCCTGGGGGGAAGTGCTGGAACAGTTCGCCGAAGACACCCAGTCCCGGCTGGTGATGCCGGAAGTTCCACCCGGGCACTTCACCCGGGCCGATATCGAACGGCACACGCGCGAAGAAGCCATCCGGATTCTGAACCGCGATCTCGAAAAACAGGGCTATCGCATCGTCGCGCGGAATGAAGTGCTGGAAATCATTTCGACCAAAAAGAAAACCCGCGAGTTCGAGCGGCATCAGGTGCAGCGCGAGACTCCCAAACCTGCTCCGGAAACCGAGGCCACGGATTCCACGAAAACGTCCCGGTCGCGGGACCATGGAATTGTTCCGGCCAGTCACGAAGCTCCGGCGTCTTCCCCGGCCGCGCCTCCCGTTTCCAGCGTCACGCTGCATCCTCAAAACCGCTCCGCTCTCGATCTGGCCCGGCAGCTGCATGCCACCTTCAAACAGCGTTCCCGGCTCGAAACGACCGGACCGAATGGTCTGCCGTCACTGGTTGTCGACCACTTTGAGACGGCCGCCGTAGAAGCCAAGCGTCCCCTGTTCGTGCTGGAAATCGACACCACCAACAATTTGCTGATCCTCACCGCAGAAGATTCCGTGCAGGCCGGCCTGAAAGAACTGGTGGCCAAGATCGACGTGAATCCTCTGGGAACAGACGGCACGCCGCAGCTGATGGCCGGGTCAGGCAACACCGCCGAAGCCGGCCGAAAACTCAGCCAGCCCCTGTCACTGATTGCCCAGGTGCGCCAGCAGCCCGGTTCCGCCGCGCCACGCACCGATGGCGATGCCATTCCGGCCCCGCCCCCCGCTGCCGAAGCTGCTCCTGCCGGCACTCCCCCTGCCGGAACCGCCGTGCCGCTGCCGGCCCTGCTCGGGAACCTGAAAGGGGATGTCTCGATCGAGTCCCTGAACGATCTGGACCTGCTCATTCTGCGAGGAAATGAAAAAGACGTTGAAGCGGTGATGCAGGTGATTCGCGCCGTGGAACAGATGGCTGTCGGCAGCCTGCCGGAAATTCACCTGCTGCGACTGCGTTATGTCGATTCCCAGTCGCTGGCGCAGCTGCTCAATGATGTTTACACACGCATGACCGAACTGCGCAGCAACAATGCGCAGCAGAATCAGGTGGCGGTCCGCGCCGTGCCGGTCGTGGTGCCGAATGCCGTTCTGATTCTGGCTCCCTCCAATGCCATTCAGGCGGTGCTCGACCTGGCGGAAGAACTCGACCAGCCCATCGATCCGTCGCACGAAGTGCATGTCTTCCGTCTCAAGCATGCCGTCGCCGCATCGGTTTCCGAAATGGTGACCAATTTTTACACCCAGCCCCCTGTCGGGCTGGGAACCCGGGTGAAAGTCGCCGCCGATCCCCGGACCAACAGCATTATCGTGCAGGCCACCCCGCGCGACCTGTCGGAGATCAGCGAATTCATCAAGGGAGTCGACAGCGACCAGGCCGGTGCCATCAGCCAGATGAAAATGTTCCCGCTGAAAAGTGCCGTGGCCGAAGAACTCGCCGCCTTTCTGAACAATGCGCTGCTGTCGGTTCTGAATCCGGCCCGTGCCATGTCGACCGGCACAGGCGGAGCGCAGCTGCAGCAGCAGAATCAGACCGGCACCGCCAATCAGGTGGCCAAAGCCACGGTCATTGAATTTCTGCGTGAAGGAGGAACGGAACTCATTCGTTCCGGGCTGCTCAACGACATCCGTTTCAGTGCGGATCCGCGCACGAACACGCTGCTGGTGACCGCGTCGGAACAAAGCATGCCGCTGGTCGAGGAGCTGATCCGCATGCTGGACCGGCCCAGCTCGACAGTTTCTGAAATCAAAATCTTCCCGCTCAAAAATGCCGATGCCACGAGTGCGGCGACCCTGCTGCAGGAATTGTTCAGCTCGACCTCGCAGGGCAGCGGCACGCAGGCGAACCGGGCGGGTCAGTCCGGAGCACTGGGAATCGAACTGGTCGGAGCCGAAGGGACCGGCAGCAGCCTGGTTCCGCTGCGATTTTCGGTCGATGCCCGAACGAACAGCGTGGTGGCGGTCGGCGGGGGCGAAGCCCTGCGGATCGTCGAAGCGATTCTCTACAAGCTCGATACGAACGATGCCCGCAACCGTCAGACAACTGTGATCAAGTTGCGCAACAGCCCGGTGGCCGACGTGGCCGAGGCGATCAATGAGTTCCTGCTGGCCCAGCGCAACCTGGCCACGCTGGACCCGGACCGCATCAGCACAAGCCAGCTGCTCGAGCAGGAAATCATCGTGACGGCCGAACCGGTGACCAACAGCCTGCTGATCAGTGCCACCCCGGCTTACTTCAAGCAACTGGAAGAAATCGCCCGCAAGCTCGATGCCGAGCCGGCGCAGGTGGTCATTCAGGCGATGCTGGTGGAAGTCACGCTCGACAATACGGATGAATTCGGGGTCGAACTGGGATTTCAGGATCCGGTGCTGTTCGCCCGCAGCGTGATTGATGCGGCCAGTCTGGTGACCACAACGACTTCGACGAACGTGCCGGGTGTCGGAACGACGCAGACGACCAATGTGATTTCGCAGTCGGCCAATCCCGGCTTCAACTTCAACAACAATCAGCCGCTGGGGAACAACAACGGTTCCTCTTCCAGCCCGAACATTGTCGGCTCGCAGGGGCTTTCCAACTTCGCGCTGGGACGGACCAATAACGATCTGGGCTATGGCGGGCTGGTGCTTTCCGCCAGTTCCGAGGCCGTGAACGTGCTGATTCGTGCTCTGGCGGCCCGACGCACGGTCCGTGTGCTCAGCCGGCCGCAGGTGATTGCCCTGGACAATCAGACCGCCCAGATTCAGGTTGGCCAGATCGTTCCGGTTCCCGATGGCGTGAACGTTACCGGCACCGGCATTGCCCAGACCGCGGTGCTGCGTGATGCCGCAGGGATCATTCTGACGGTCAGTCCCCGCATCAGTCCGGAAGGACAGATTGTGATGGAAGTGGCCGCCGAAAAAAGTGCCTACCCGAATCTGACCAGTGGCGTGCCCATCTTCACTGATGCCAACGGCAACGTCATCACGTCTCCGGTGAAAGACATTACAACCGCCCGGACCTCGGTCAAGGTGCCGGATGGCCAGACGGTGGTGGTCGGGGGGATGATCACCAAGAACGATTCGAACGAAGAACGCAAGGTTCCCTGGCTGGGAGACCTGCCGCTGGTCGGCAAGGCCTTCCGGTATGACTACGTCACCTTCAAGCGGACCGAACTGCTGATCTTTCTGACCCCGCGCATTGTGCATAACGATGCCGACGCAGAAATGATCAAACAGATTGAAGCCGGACGCATGCACTTCTTCCAGGATGATGCGGAAGCGATTCATGGTCCGATTTTTGGCGAATCGCCTGAGATGGCGATGCCGGTGGAAACCAGTCCGCCGCTGGATCTGCTGCCGACGGAACCTGGCCAGATTCCGCCGTTGCCGACGCCTCCCATCACTCCGGACATGATCAATCCGACCAGTGCCCGGGCGATGGAACCGGCCGGCCGGAAGAATTCCGTTTCCCGGCTGGGCGACACGACCGAGTAAAGCACGACTGAAGTAAAGCACGCCCGAATCAGGCTTGCCGAGTCGAACGCAACCACGTCACACGTCCTGTTCCAGATGTGTGTTCACAGAGTTGATTCCCGTTTTCCTTTTGTTCGAGTCCTGTTGCCTGGGCCTGGCCCTGCTGGATGATATGACGCATCGCATGCCGGGGCCGTTCCTGTTTTTCAATCCGCAGACGGGTGAGACCGTATGTGTCATTGCCGGCAAGGAGAGCCGACCATGATGAAGTTCCGCTTCGCCCCGGCCGTTCGCACAGCACTGACCCTGCTTCTGATGCTGACGACCGGCTGCCAGAGCGCCTTTCTGATTCCTCACGACAAATGGCACAAGGTGCCGACTCCGTCGGATGAGCATCCGGTCTATGAGATCATCTGTCTCTGGGAACCCGGCGAAGGGACCGGCATGGACGGCCTGCCTGCGCGGGGATTTCTGGGACAGCTGATGTTCTTCGCGCATGGCATTGCCTCGCCGGTCCGCATTCAAGGGCCCGTCCGCATTTATGTTTTTGATGATCAGGGAACTGCCGAAGAGCAGCAGCGGCCGATTCATGAATTCAACTTCTGCGAAGAAGCCTTCAATGAATTCCTGGCGGAATCCAACATCGGTGCCGCGTATCAGTTCTTTATTCCATATTCACGCAAAGGCTCGCATCGCGCGGTCTGCTCATTGCGGGTGCGCTATACCCCCGAACATGGCCAGCCGGTTTATTCGAAAATGGGGTCGGTGATTCTGGCCGGCACCAGCCCGCGCAAACCGGATCTGCCGGTCAGTTCGACGGAATTGCCTGCCAACGAGGGGATTCAGCTGATGAGCCACGAAACGGCGGTCCCCAGGTCTTCCCGTCCTTCAGCGGCCGGCAACCTTCCCCTGGCCAAAGACGCCGACCAGTCGTCCCAGTCTGAGGATAAAGCTCGACTGCGGGCGGCTCTGTCCCAGATCACCGGCAGCACGCCGTCGACCGCTGTCCCTGCCGCCGGTGCGACGAATGCCCAGGGAAAGACTCTGGTAAGTTCTCAGGCGAAGCCCCCCGCGAATACGAATCCGCTGGCCACGCCCTCGGCTGGTTCCGCGTCTTCGGCCTCCCCGGCCACCAATCCGATTGCAATTTCGGCTGCGGCGGACCCGGTGACGGAAAAAACAGAGGCTGTTTCGGCCGAACAGACACCCCATCCGATGGCGGAATCGCTGGACGGCGTCACCCGGGCTATGCGGCTGAAACCGGCCGACAGCGGGGGGAACTCCGAGGCAAACGCACCGGAAAATCATGCAGAGGCCTCTTCCCATCCCCTGGCGGAATGATTCATCGTCTGAATTTTGTGAAGTCCGATCTCCCAGCGGGCAGAGAGTTTGCTGAAATTGTTTCCCTTCCCGGCCGGTCGGCTGCTGCCGGGAGGCCGATTGTGTTCCTGCGGGAAATTCCCGGGAAATCCGGTCTGTTTTCGCTGGTGGGCGGTTAAAATCAACATATTGAAAAAATCTGGACGCAAGTTCGGCCTGGAGACCCTACCTATGCCCCGACTCTCTCTGGCAGCGCTGCTGGTGGGACTTCTGGCAGTCAGCAATGAGTGCCCGGCCCAGTCTCTGTTTGGCAACAGCGGAGCCTTGTCGTCGACCTCCAACTCCAACGGCTCCGCCGGCCGGTCTTCCACCGGCGGCACAGGCTCCGCCGGGGCGAGTTCCACCGGCAGTTCAGGCAGCAGCTTTGGTTCCGGCTCCAGTTCCAGTGGAAGCTCCGGCAGCCGGTCGGGATCCGGGACAGGTTCGGGAGCAGGCACCACGACGTTGAAGATGACCCAGCTGAATGCCGGAGATGGAACCCTGGGAGAGACGATCGGTACCAGTGGATTTGCCGGATTCGGGGACAATTCGGGCCGATTCATTGGCAATCAGAATGCCAGCACATCGACCCGTTCCAATTCTGCCCGGCAGTTCTCGCAGCTGCAGGGGCTGCTCAACAACAATAACTTCCAGCAGAACGCGAATCAGAATGTGGCCACCCAGCAGATTCGGCCTCAGGTGAAACTCGGATTCAATACTCCGATGATGCCGAGTCAGGCGCTGCAGTCCACGGTGCAGGCCCGAGTGATCAACCTGCCGGCCCTGGGAGACCGGATGTCCGGAGTGACCGCCCTGGCCGATGCCCAGGGGACTGTGACACTTTCAGGTCGGGTGGCCAGCGAAGATGATCGCAAGCTGACCGAAATCCTGGTTCGGATGGAGCCGGGGGTCCGCACGGTCAAAAATGAACTGGCTGTGACCGACTCGCCCTGATTGATCCGGACAGCACTGCATTTCGAATCGCCGTCGTCAGTCTCTGGTGACGAGGCTTCGTCAGGTCAGGGGCTTTTGTCTGTGCTTGGCTCGCGCGCATTTCGCCTGACGCACGTCACTTGCTTGCGGGGCGGAATGCAGCTTCTGCGCGATGGATACGCTTCTCCCTGGCCTGAAGGTGCCCGGCGTCCTGAAATCGGCAGATCGCGCGGGAGCATGAGAAACCTGCTGGGGGCATCTTGAGGACCGTGCTGCAGGGAAATGCCTGTCGCAGGATCAATTGCGAGTTCCCGGTGTCTTGAATTTCGGATTCATCCGGAAAATCTGATGGATGCAAGGTCGCCTCCGCCCCCGAGGTTGCTTACGATGAATCTGTCGTCGGGGAGGATTTCCTGCGTGACATGAGCAAGAGGTTCCACAGGTTCTGGCTCGCCGCTGGCAAGCCGTGGGGAGGAATGTTTCGATGGTGCGATTTGCATGGGCTGTCGCTCTCGGACTGGCCTGTTCGGGTTCAGTCTTCGCGGCTGGCTATGGTTCAGTGGAAGGGCAATATGTTCTGGACGGTGCGGTGCCTGATGTGCCGCCCCTGGTCAAGGCAGGCGATGCGACGGTGAAAGACGCCAATGCCTGTGCCGTCGTGGCGGTGCCCAATGACGCGAAGGCCTTTGATCCCGCATCCAAAGGGATCGCCAATGTCTTCGTGTATCTGCGCCGTGCTCCGTCGGATATCTATCCGGAACTGAAATCGAGCCCCAACAAAGAAGTGGTCTTCGACCAGAAGAACTGCAACTTCATTCCGCACGGGCTGATTGTCCGGACCGATCAGGTGGTGGTCTGCAAGTCCGATGATCCGGTGGCGCATAACCTGCACACCAACCCGTTTGCCAATACTTCGGCGAACTTTATCGTGCAGCCCAACGACCGGACCGGAACACCGGTGAAAATGCCCAGCCCGGAAGCTCTGCCGGTGAAGGTGCAGTGCGACATTCACCCGTGGATGACCGCCTGGTGGGTGGTGCTGGATCACCCGTATGCCGCCGTGACCGACAAAGAGGGCAAGTTCAAGATTGAAAATCTGCCGGAAGGGGAACACGAGTTCCGGGTCTGGCACGAAGAAGCCGGATATCTCGATCGCAAGCTGAGCGTGAAGGTGAAAGCCAACGAGACGACCAAACTCGAAGCCAAGAAGGTCAAGCTCAGCGCGTTTGAAAAGAAATAGACCAAGTGATTGTGTGAGCCGTCCTTCTTGCGGAAGAATGGCCAGTGCACACGGCATCCACGCACGGGACGTTGAAACAAATTCTGTTTCGACGTCCTGTTTCTATTTCGGCGATTCCCTTTTTTTCCAGATCGAATCTGCCGGGGTGAGCCTCCCGGGCGAAACTTTCTCAGGATCGAATCAGCCTGCGCTGCAGGTCAGCGATTCCGCAGGCCGTCGCGGGCAGAACGGGCGGCCGCTGCTGCCTGGGCGGCGGTTTCGGCGAGACAGGTCAGATGTCCCATTTTCCGGCCTGGCCTGGCTTCCGGCTTGCCATACAGATGCAGCTTCGCATCCGGACGGGCGAGCACAGAATTCCAGTCCGGAGTCCCGTGACTCCACAGGTCTCCCAGCAGGTTGGCCATGGCCGCCGGCTGACGCGAACGCGTCGAGCCCAGGGGCAATCCACAGATGGCGCGCAACTGCTGTTCGAATTGCGACGTCACATGGGCGTCGATCGTCAGATGGCCTGAATTGTGAGGACGGGGGGCGATTTCATTGATCAGCAATTCGCCGGAGCGCGTGAGAAACATCTCGACACACAGCACGCCGATCACGTCCAGCGAATCAACGACGCTTCTGGCAATCGCCTGAGCTTCCGCCACAAGTTGCGGGGAAAAGCCGGGCCAGGGGGAAATCGAAACGTCGAGAATGTGATGCGCATGCTCGTTCAGAATCGGCTCATAGCAGCAGATGTCTCCCTGCACATTCCGCGCGGCAATGACCGACAGCTCACATTCGAAATCGACCAGCGCCTCCAGAATGGCCGGCTGTGTGCCGAACTGCTTCCAGATCGCCTCGATGCTGCTGTCCGGCGTGATCAGCTGCTGACCTTTGCCGTCGTATCCCCAGCTGGCAGTCTTCAGCACCCCCCGCTGGCCGAACTGAGCCAGCCCGACGAGCAGATCGTCTTTCGTTTCGACGGCAACGAACCGGGCGGTCGGCAGCCCGAAGCTGCGGAGCGTGTTTTTTTCATTCAAACGGTTTTGCGCGGCGGCCAGTACCACCGGCCCCGGGCGGACAGGCACATCCCGTTCCAGCAGATTCAGTGTTTCGACCGGAACATTCTCGAATTCCAGCGTGACGACATCGACCCGTCGGACGAACTCTTTCAGACGTTCGGTGTTGGAATAGTCGGCGCTCCATTCCCGGTCGGCCAGCTGCCCGGCCGGAGAGGCGAGATCCGGGGAGAACACCTGCACTCCATACCCCAATTGCCGGGCCGCGACCGCCAGCATGCGTCCCAACTGTCCGCTTCCGAGAATTCCGATCGTTGCGCCAGGCAGCAGAGGAGCATCCATATTCATCAATTCTGACTCGCCGGATGACAAAACCTGGCATCGGAAAGTTCTTAGGGCCGCGAACAAAGCCTCTCAACAGATGAGGGGATTCTTTCCGCGAGCAGATCGGGGTCAGTTCTGTGAAAGGTTTCCAGGGCCGCGAACAAAGCCCCTCAACAGATTGAGGGCATCTTTCCGCGAGCAGATCGGGGTCAGTTCTGTGAAAGGTTTCCAGTGCCGCGAACAAGACATCTCCATGGAGGAGAACATTTTTGCCGGTGGTCTGCACCGCGACGCAGCACTTTGCGCGGGAGTCAGGATGGTGTCCCGGCTTCCGGCAGAAACGAATCGCCCAGAACGTCGTCGGTTTGACGTTGCTGAAACTCCTGCAGTTTTGCCTGCAGTTGTGGATCGGAAAGTGCCAGAATGCGAGCGGCCAGCAGGCCTGCATTTTTGCTGCCGGCGGTGCCGATCGCCAGTGTCGCCACCGGAATTCCTCCCGGCATCTGCACAATCGACAGCAGGGAATCGAGCCCGTTGAGCGCCCTGCTCTGTACCGGCACACCCAGCACGGGCAGTGTGGTCTGGGCAGCGACCATGCCCGGCAGATGGGCTGCTCCCCCGGCTCCGGCGATGATCACCTTCAGACCCCGGGCCTGTGCGGATTTCGCATACTCCGCCATCCAGTCGGGGGTGCGATGTGCGGACACGACGCGGCATTCGTGCGGAATTCCCAACTGCGACAGCATCTCTGCCGCCCCGCGCATGGTGTCCCAATCCGATTTGCTCCCCATGATGACACCGACGCGGGGTTCCGCACTCGCCATAGCTGGACCTTCCATCAATTCGATCACCGTTACCACAATCCCTGTCGGGGATTCTGAGGATTCTTTTCCGCAAACTCATTGAGCAGCTGTTTCGATGCGTCATCCAGATTTTTCGGCATGACGATCTTGATCTGCACCAGCTGGTCCCCGCGTCCGCCGGAACGTGAGGCAATCCCTTTTCCGCGCAGCCGCAATTTCGCCCCGGAAGAGGTTCCCGCCGGCAGCGTGAGACTGACGATTCCGTCTGAGAGTGTCGGCACGTCAATTCTGGTTCCCAGTGCCGCTTCGGTGAGCGTGACCGGAGCTTCGACCAGAACATTGCGGCCTTCCCGGCGGAACCAGGGATGATTCTGCACCGTCACCGTCAGCAGCAGGTCGCCGGCCAGACCGCCCTGAGAGCCCGGCTGTCCCTGACCTCCCAGGCGGATGGTCTGGCCGTCTTCAATTCCGGCGGGAACTTTGATGGAGAGTTCTTCTTTTTTGCCGTCCCGCTCGAAGGCCAGATCATAGCTGCCTCCCAGCGCGGCGGTCTGAAACGGCACCTGAATGGTGGCCGTCAGATCTTCTCCCCGTCGGGCCCGGGGAGCCCGCGACCGTCCTCCCCCACCGAACATGCCGCCAAAAATCTGTTCCAGATCGACGGCTCCCTGTCCGCCAAACAGGTCGCGCAGGTCCACATCGACCGGGCCGCCACTGCGGAACGGGTTGCCGCCGCCCCCTGCTCCACCGGCAAACGGGCTCTGCCCGTCCTTGAAATGCTTCCAGTTCTCACCGAACTGGTCGTATTTCTTGCGTTTGTCATCATCCCCCAGCACGTCATAGGCTTCCGCAGCCGCTTTGAAGAGTTCAGCCGCGGCGGGGTCATCCTTTTTGGCATCGGGATGATTTTCGCGCGCGATTTTCTTGAACGCTTTGCGAATCTGCTCAGACGTCGCGTCGCGGGAGACACCGAGAATCTGGTAATAGTCTTTCTGTGGCATGTCCGAATTCTAGCAACTGGGTTCCACCTGTGGAGCGATTTCCCTGACGGCCGAAAACACCTGATTTTTCGGGACAGAAAATTATGCCTGTTTTTTATCATCGGCTTTCCGGCCCGGGACGGCCTGTCTCTCCGTTGATCGGGTGTCTGCCGCTGTTTATCGGGGCCCTGCTGCTCTGCCTGCTGCCGATGTTTCTGTTCGACACCGCCCGTTTTGCTCTGCAGCGACTGGGGCTGGCCCCGGCTTCGGCCGGGCTGGCGATTTTTGGAATTGTCCTCGGTTCCCTGATCAATCTCCCGGTCTGGCATCTCCGAAAAGACGAACTTCAGCCGCAGCGCACATTCGGGCCGGTCAGCATGTCTTACGAAACCCGATATCAGCGGGTGCAGTCAGAAACCCTGATCAGCGTCAACCTGGGAGGCTGCGTCATTCCGGTGCTCATTGCCCTGCAGCAGATGGGGCGGCTGGGAGCCATTCACAGTGCGGCCCTGCTCTGCGCTGCGATTGTCAGCCTGATTTCGATTGTGGTCTGCTGGCGGGTGGCCCGTCCGGTGGAAGGGGTGGGAATTCTGATTCCCGGTTTCATTCCCCCGCTGGTGAGCGTGCTGGCCACCTGGGCCGTGCTGCTGCCGCTGGGAGCCTCGCCGGATCAGCGTGCGGCGACTGCGTTTCTGGCCGGAGTGGCCGGACCGATCATCGGGGCCGATCTGCTGCATCTGCGGGATCTGACCCGAACGCCGGTGGCAATGATGTCGATCGGCGGAGCGGGCACGTTCGACGGCATTGTGCTGTCGGGCATCCTCGCGGCACTGCTGGCCTGATGGCGGAAGCCTGGGCGACCAGAGCCGGTGGGGTCTCGCTGTCGCCAGATGCGCGGCCCTGAAATGGAGCAGGGCGAAATCACAGCAGTGACTGCCATGACTTCGCCCTGACGTCCAGTCTTCAGATGTCTTGAGACTGCTCAAAACGGTCTGAATCGCAAACTTTTCGAGAAGAGAGCCGGTGGCTCTGACCTGAGCCTGCCGGCTGCCTGCTTTTGCGAGTCATTTCTGATGAAACGTCGCGCGCCCCATCCGAAAGTGAAGCGCTCTACTTCTTCTTCTTCCAGGCTCCGTTGGCGGGAGCACTCGGCTGGGCATCCGGACCGAAGTAACGCAGGCCGACGAACGGTTCCGTGCCGGTGTTTTCGAAGGTGACCCCTTCGGCGGCCTTCTTCGCCGTCACAAAGACTTCATCTTCCGTCACTTCGCCGAAGCGGATCATCACCGGGGACTGCAGATCGAGCTTGCCGATTTTGCCCCGGCCCTGCACGATGATCAGGCCATAGGCTCCGCCATCCTTGATGGTGCATTTGGCACCTGGCTGCAGAGTCAGTTCCTTGGCGGTAAACAGCTGTTTGCTGTCGACCTTGCCGTACACGATCCAGTTGTCGACCCAGCCTTCTCCCTGCTCCGAGACGACCGGTTCCAGGTAGTTCGAATCGCGGTAGTTCGGGTCGACGTTCTTTTCCCAGTCCAGGGCGTTGACCAGGTATTCGTTGTCGTTGTGGAACTCTTCCGGGAAGTCCTTGGTCAGCAGGGAGCGGGGCACCATGCGGCCTTCCACCAGCGACTGGTACATGCCGAACACATCGCTCCCCCATTGCGGTTCATAGGTCACCAGGGACCCGGGCGCGTGCAGCACGCAGGGAGGAATCAGCCAGCCGGTGCCGGGCTTCAGCCGATAGGCCTTGGACAGGTCGAGAATACCGTTGTCCCCTTCGTTCCAGCGATCGAGACAGGCGATCACTTCTTCCTTGGTCACCCCGGGTTCGAAACCCATGAAGGTATACGGGAAGTTGTTGCCGATGGCGTTCATCTGGGGAGGGAAGTAATACGATTCCGGCTTCCCCTGCTGACCGACCTTCGCCGCCTGTTCGTCGTTCTGGTGCATGTGATGGGGGATCGGCCCCATGTTGTCGAAGAATTTGGAATAGACCGGCCAGCGCTCGTACTTCTTCCACATGGCCTCGCCGATCAGTTCGCCTTTCAGCTCATCGACGGCATCTTTCAGGGTGCATTTCTGCCCTTTGTGGATGATGTAGGACAGTCCTTCGTCCGGCCGGCGGTTCTCGTTGGCGGCAGGGGTTGTGGAAGCGAACCAGCGTTCATCGATTCCGCCGCGATCCATTCCGAACGCATAATAATCGTTCGGATGCAGCTTCAGTCGCCGCCCTGGCTGCAGAAAGGAACGCGGAACCCAGGTGGGAGTCAGACGCAGAATTCCGTCGTTGTCGGACAGTGCTGCAGATGCAATCGAGGCGGCGGTCGCCATGGCGAAGAACCTTTTTTCCGTTCAGTCTGGGACGTGTCAGCAAATGCGCCTGCGAAAATGTCGGTGCAGGAGCCATTCGAATAGGCCGATTGTGGCCACCGGCGGGCGAATTTTCAAACCGGCTTTCAGATCCGGCGACAGGATCGACGCAACGAAAGCGAAAGGCTTTCGCCTGAGCCTGTGCAGGCGGTATTTCCCCTGAGGAAACACGATCTGCCGTGTCGCAGAATGCGGCTGGTGCGGAATGGATGCGATCTACCGCTCGAGTGTCGCCAGATCGATTACAAATCGATATTTGACGTCGTTTTGGATCAAGCGTTCGTAGGCCGCATTCACATCCTGAATGGCAATCACTTCGACATCGCTGACGATGTTGTGCTTTCCACAGAAATCGAGCATTTCCTGAGTTTCGGCAATCCCGCCGATGGCTGAACCGGCCACGGTTTTTCGCCCGCCAATCAGGTTGGCCCCATACAGGGGCGGCTCCAGAGCCATCAAGGCTCCGACCAGCACCATGGCTCCATCACGGCGCAGCAGGGCGACATAGGGATTCAGGTCGTGCCCGTTGGGAATCGTGTTCAGCAGAAAATGAAAGCTGCCGGCATGGGCGGCCATCTGTTCGGGATCTCGCGAGACCAGCACTTCGTCGGCCCCCAGGCGCCGGGCGTCTTTCCCCTTTTCGACCGAGGTCGTGATCATCACCACATGGGCTCCCAGTGCCCGGGCGAATTTGACCCCCATATGTCCCAGGCCTCCCAGCCCGATGATTCCGACTTTCTGCCCCGGCTGCACCTTCCAGTGCTGCAGGGGAGAATAGGTCGTGATTCCGGCGCACAGCAGCGGGGGGACGGCTTTGAGATCGAGGTTCGCCGGAACTTTGACCACAAAGTGTTCGTCGACCACGATCTGGTCAGAATATCCCCCGAAATTGATCCCGTTTCCGCCTCGTTCCTGCGAGTTGTACGTCCAGGTCGGGCCTTCCACGCAATACTGCTCCAGATCCGCCTGGCAGTTTTCACACTGACGGCAGGCATCGACCATGCAGCCGACGCCGACCAGGTCGCCGGAAGAGAACTTTTTGACCTCTTTTCCGACCGTGGTCACGCGCCCGACAATTTCGTGACCGGGGACCATCGGATATTGCGAGTTCTGCCAGTCATTGCGAGCCTGATGCAGATCCGAATGACAGATGCCGCAGTAGAGAATTTCGATCTGCACATCGTGCGGGCCGGGATCACGGCGGGAGAATGTAAACGGTTCCAGATTTTTTTCGGCACCGTGTGTTGCATAGCCGTGGGCGGTCACCATGGGGTCTGATCCTTGATCTGCGTCTGAATCCAGAGTGTTTGAGTGTCTTCGCAGCAGTCACAGTCTGCCCTGGGGACGGCTCTGTGCTCCAATTGGCCATTCAAGATACCGGAATAGACGCATCGCCGCCATTTGGCTCCGGAGACTGTTAATCCCTGGTGGAGAATTCCGTTTCCCTGTCGGGGCCAGGCGTTTTTTTCTGTCCGGAACAGAGAGAGCCGGTGGCTCTGGTTTGAGCCTGCGCAACAGACAATTTTCCTGAGGAAACGTCGTTCGCCGCGCGGCGGAAGGGGAGCCCTTGCGGAAATGATGTGCTTCCGTTTGAAGAGAAAGACTTCCACAAGGTCTCATGCCGGGGAGAGAATCCTGTCCGAAATGGTTTCAAGTTCTCATAATTTGAGAAGCTCCGCATGCCGACTGTGGCGGATGTCGCGGTCTTTTTCGTGTTCTGTCTGTTTCTGAACTGGCCAGCCTTATGCTCTCTCTGGAAAAGCTGCTGTCGACCTTTCAGGCTGCTATTGAACAGCGGCAGAATGCGGAGCAGGTCCTGCAGCAGCTTCAGTTGCCTGATCCCCGGCAACATGCCTTGCGCCGCCAGCTGGATGAATCGATTCAGGAACGGGATGCGGAACTGGAGGCCCTGTCCGAGCAGTTCCATGCCCGGCTGAAGGCCTGGACGGAAGGCTGCCAGCAGCGCCTGCAGATGGCCGAGATGCTGCATCGCACTCAGATGCAGGAGATGGAAAGTCGGGCTGCCCGCTCGAAGAAACAGCTGGAGCAGCAGAAGTCGGACAGCACCTGGGTCGTCTCTTCCGTGCTGGATGATACGTCTGAAGACAGTCCGGCGCGGGAGTTCGAACGCTTCAAGACGATGCTGCTGAAGTCACGCGAAGATCAGGTGACCGAATGGGAAGCCCTGAACGCATCGATCAATCAGGCTTTTTCCGAACGGGGAATTTCCGGTTCCATTCCGGAACCGATCGCCCGGACGGTCAATGATCGTGAAGAAGCGGCCGCGTTATTTTCCACTGCGACCAGCCAGGCCCGGACGACGCTCCGGCAACTGCAGGGCCTGATTCTCCCCCGGCTGTTTCGGGGAATCGCTGCGCTGGTGGTGTTTCTGGTGCTTTGGATTCTGGTCACAGCACCGGTTCTGCTGGCCATCGATCCCCAGGTTTTTGGGGTGCCTGGGGACCGGTTTCAGAGTTCCTGGCTGGCCATCTCCACGGCGACCGGGGCCATTGGCAGCCTGCTGGGGTGTATTGTTCTGTACAGCCTGGCCAGCGTGAGAGAATCGGAAATTCTCCGGCAGGTGCAGGACTCCCGGGCCGAAGCCCATTGGGCGCATCTGCAGTGGTTGCGCATTGCCAAGGATCAGCTGCAGAATCAGCAGAAGCTGTTCGAGCAGCAGCAGCGCCTGATTGAACGGGACCGTCAGCAGTCGCTGCAGCGCTACGAGCAGGCCCATCAGCGCGGGATGGAAGAAATCGAGGCGGAATACACGGCGGCCCGACAGGCCGAGGAAGAACGCTCTCGTGCCGAACACATCGGGCTGATGCAGGAGCAGCAGCAGGAAACCGGGCGGCTGGAACAGGAGTTCACCCGATCGCAGGAGGAACTGCAGACACGCTGGGCCGAATCGATCGCCACGATTCAGAGCGAATATGAAATGTCGGTCTCGGAACAGCAGCGACAGCGTCAGGCGGCATGGAATCAATTGCGCACGCAATGGGTGGAGTCGACCCGGCAGTTCGAGTCGGCCGTTCAGACTGCAGTGCAGAACGACCGGACCATTTCTCCGGACTGGCCGCAGCTGTCGCACCAGCACTGGAAGCCGGCGAGTTCCATTCCTTCAGCGGTGCGACTGGGGCACTATGCCATCGATCTGCATCAATGGTCGGGTGCGGTTCCGGAAGATGCCCGGCTGGCTCCCCGGGTGTCGACGCATGATGTTCCGGCTCAGATTCCGTTTCCGCAGTCGGCATCGGTTCTGTTTCAGGCTCCGGGTCCGGCCGCGCGCAGGCAGGCCCTGGCCGCCGTACAGACTCTCATGCTGCGCCTGCTGACACAGCTGCCGCCGGGCAAGCTCCGCTTCACCATTCTCGACCCGGTCGGGCTGGGGGAAAGTTTCGGCGGGTTCATGCATCTGACGGACTATGATGAACTGCTGGTCACCAGCCGCATCTGGACGGAGGCCGGTCAGATTGAAAGCCGGCTGGCCGATCTCACCGAGCACATGGAAAACATTCTGCAGAAATACCTGCGGAATGAGTTTGAGACGATTGAAGAATACAACGCCTCGGCCGGGGAAGTGGCCGAGCCGTATCACTTTCTGGTGATCAGCGATTTCCCGGCCAAATTCAGCGAGATTGCCGCCCGGCGGCTGGTGAGCATTGTCAACAGCGGCCCGCGCTGCGGTGTGTATACGCTGATGATCTGCGATCCGGGCAAGCCGCTTCCCAACGGGTTTCATTTCTCCGATATCACCGGCCGCATGACCCGGTTCGAATGGCGCGAGCAGGCCTATTATTCGCTGCTGCCGGAACTGAAAGCCTGGCCACTGGTCATTGATGCTCCTCCGCGTCCGGACGAATTCACCGCCATTGTGAAAATGGTGGGCGATGCCTCGAAAGATGCACGTCGCGTGGAGGTGTCGTTCAGCCGGATCGCGCCGAAAATGGATCAGATCTGGACCGATGACAGCCGGCAGGAAATTTCTGTGCCGCTGGGCCGGGCCGGGGCCACCAAGCTGCAGACCATGCGCCTGGGCAAAGGGACCTCACAGCACATGCTGATTGCCGGTAAGACCGGATCAGGCAAGTCGACGTTCCTACATATTCTGATCACCAACCTGGCGCTGCATTATGCCCCGGATCAGCTCAATTTCTTTCTGATCGACTTCAAGAAAGGGGTGGAGTTCAAAGATTATGCCACGCATCAGCTGCCGCATGCGCAGGTGATTGCCGTCGAAAGCGATCGCGAGTTCGGAGTCAGCGCGCTGCAGCGACTGGGAGAGATTCTGCAGGAACGGGGAGAGCTGTTTCGCCGCGAAGGGGTGCAGGACATTGCCGGGTATCGAAACCGAACCGGCCAGCCGATGCCCCGGATTGTGCTGGTGATCGACGAGTTTCAGGAGTTTTTCGTCGAAGACGATAAGATCAGCCAGAACGCCGCCCTGCTGCTGGACCGGCTGGTCCGGCAGGGCCGGGCATTCGGCATTCATGTCGTTCTCGGTTCGCAGACCCTGGGAGGAGCCTATTCGCTGGCCCGCAGCACGCTGGGGCAGGTGGCCGTGCGGGTGGCTCTGCAGTGCAGCGAAGCCGATGCTCATCTCATTCTCAGTGAAGACAACACGGCCGCCCGACTGCTGACCCGGCCTGGCGAAGCCATTTACAACGATGCCAACGGCATGCTCGAAGGGAACCATCCGTTTCAGATCGCCTGGATCACCGATGAACAGCGCGGGCAGGCATTGGATGTTCTGCACACTCTGCAGGGACAACGGCAGATGCCGGCCCCGGCGATGATTGTTTTTGAAGGGAATATTCCGTCCGATCTCACCCGGCTGGCTCCCCTGCGGACTCTGGCGCGGGATTATTCACTGCGCCAGGTGCCGGTGAAAATGCCCACCATCTGGCTGGGAGACGCGGTGGAAATCGCCCCGCCGACGGCGCTGACCTTTCAGCGCCAGAGTGGAAATCATCTGCTGCTGGTCGGACAGGATGTCGAAGCCGCGCAGGGAGTCATGGCATCGGCCATTGTGGCCCTGGCGGCTTCACTGTCGCCGCTGCAGACTGACAAGTCATTGTTCGTGCTCGACGGCTCGCACCGTGACAGCCCGGAGGCGATTGTCTGGCAGCAGATTTCTGAAGCGCTCGACCCGGACGTGCAGATCATTCTGCCGGATGAAACCACATTGTTTCTGCAGGCAATCTGGGGAGAGCTGCAGCGGCGGGAAGCAGAAAATCAGGTTGATGCTCCGCCGTTGTTTCTGTTTGTCTTTCATATCGCGCGGTTTCGCGATCTGAGAAAAGGAGAGGATGATTTCGGCATGGGGTCGTTCGGCATGAGCTCGGAACCGAAGCCGCCGGAACCATCGAAAATGTTTGCCGATCTGCTGGCGCGCGGCCCGCACTTTGGCATTCATGCCATGATCTGGTGCGATTCCTGCAACAACCTTGATCGCTGGTTTTCGCGCAACAGTCTGCGAGAACTGGAACTGCGCATTGCATTTCAGATGAACGCTTCGGATTCGAGCAATCTGATCGACTCTCCGGCCGCTTCCCGACTGGGAAGCCATCGCGCGCTGCTGTACCGGGAAGAGAGCGGCACGTTTGAAAAATTCCGCCCGTACGGTCTGCCCTCTTCTGAATGGCTGCACGGGTTGCGACGGCAGATGCTGACGGCTGCCGCCCCAGTTCCTGCCCCGGACCAGAAAGACCCTGCGGCGGCATTCCATTCCGGGGGATCACAGCCAGAGCGATCACCTGCAGAACAGTCACACCCCGAGGCGTCGCGTTCTGAGCCGTTACCAGCTTCGCAGTCTCCGGCATCTGCACCGGCCGGGACATCCGGGCAGGCATCGCCGGTCAAGCCATTTCCGGCAGCAGGCACCGAAGGGGACGACAACGAGACGCCGACAGACCTGGAAGACTTCACGATCCTGTAACGGACGGGCGCAAGCACAGGCATGCTGGCCAGAGCATGGCCCGCATCATGGTGGTGGTCAGAGAGAGTCCGTGGCCGCCGTTACTTCTGCTTTTGAATCCGCTGGTTGAACAGAATCTGCGTGCCTTCTTTGCCGGGGACGACAATGTCGATGTCGCCGTCTCCATCCAGATCGGCCGTGCGGATCTGCAGGCCGATGCCGACGTTCCCTGCGTTGATGATGTGCCGGGTGAATTTTCCGGCGGGATCAATCGAGTAGTAGCAGATAATGGGTGGCTCGCCGGCCCCGGGATCGTTCTGGTTGTGAGCCCGCACCCGCTTGCCGGTGATCAGCTCATCCCGGCCGTCTCCATCCAGATCGGCGAAGTGCACGCAGTGCAGTTGCGAATAGGACTTGTCGATGGTTTCTTCTTCGAACACATATTTGCCGCTGGCGTCGGGGCCTTTTCCCCACCAGACAAACAGGCCATAGTCATGCGGGTTGCCAATGACGATGTCGTTCCGGCCGTCCCCGTTCAGATCGCGCACCAGCACCGGGCAGCTCCAGCGGGTTTTCCAGTCGGCATGGAGTTTCCAGGGATTTTCCATGGAATTCCCTTCCGGGCATTCGAACCAGCCGGAGGCTGTCAGAATGTCTTCACGACCGTCCTGATTGATGTCTCCGAATCCGAAGCCGTGGCTCTGGCCGACTTCCGAAATCAGATGTCGGCGGGCACTGGGGCGTGTGACCTGTTTCGGTTCCCCTTTGCCATTGGCGGGGGGCACGGTTTCGGTCACGGTGGTCAGTTCCCAGGCGACGAGCGGATTTTTGTCAATCCACGAGTTGCAGATCCATTCAGGCTTGCCGTCTTTGTTGAGATCGTGAAAGAAGGCGATCTCGTTGGCACCCAGCCCGGTGTCGACCAGTTCGTGCTTTGGCCACTGGAAGCCTTTGAGCAGGGAATCGGCCCCGGTGTTTTCGTACCAGTACACCTGCGTGAAGAAGAAGTCTCCGGCCACGACGTCGGGCCGGCCGTCGCCGTTGACGTCATAGGCGAAATCGCCATTCGAATGCACATAGCCGTTCACATCGTCGATGTTACGCACCGGACGGGGAAGCCAGTCGGGGTTATGAAACCAGTTTCGCCCGGCCACGACATCGAGTTTTCCGTCGCCGTCAAAATCGGCGATGTCGCAGCCTTCATTGGCGTCCACGGTCAGGGGAGTCACCGTGAAGGTCACCGGATCGGCCGCCATCAGACTGACGGTCCATGAGAACCAGACCGTCAACATCAATGCACTGCGGGACACGAGTATCATGGCCTTCTCCGGAGGATCATTGAGCGGGCTGCCAGGTCACGCTGTTGTTTTGGCCACACTTCCGGGCCATCGAAAAACAGCACCTGACACTGCAGGTGAGATCTCTTGTATGACGGATTTTGCCGGCAGGTTCAACCGTTCTGTCCGTCAGCTGCTGCCCGGCCGGCTTCTGTCGCCAGTTCCGAATGGGCGGCAAGGCGTCCGCGATTCTGTTCGCGCCGCGCACGCCAGGCAAAGTAAGCCGGCACCAGAACCGGGCGCACGACCATGGTGTCGAGCAGCACTCCGAAGGCGAGCGCGAAGCCCAGCTGACTCATGCGGGCGAGCTCGCCTCCGACAATCATGGCCGAAAACGTACCGGCCATGATCATGCCACAGCTGGTGATAATCGCTGCCGTCTGCACGACGGCATGGCGCACGCTTCCCAGCGGCCCATGCCCGGCGCGCTCTTCATGAATGCGGGTGACCAGAAAAATATTGTAATCCTGACCGACCGCGACCAGGATCGTGAACAGGAAGGTCGGCACCGTCCAGTCCAGACCGGGGAAGTTCTCCGGATCCAGCCAGGAGAACAGTGTGTAAGAGACCCCCAGCGTGCACAGAAAGCTGAAGATCACCGTGGCCATCAGATAAATACTGTCTGGCAGACTGCGGATCAGCACCATCAGCACCAGGAAGACAGCGGACGTGACCAGAACATTGATCCGCACCCGATCTGCTCCGGCAATCACCTGCAGATCGCGAATGCTGGCCGTCGGGCCGATCAGAAACCACCGCGAAGTCTTCAGACTGTCCGGCAGCAGCGACGGGAGGATCTGATCCAGATGATTGAGCTTCTCGATACTTTTCAGGGCAAAGGGATCGCCATCCAGCACCAGGTCGATCCGGGTGGCATGGGCGGCGGCCCCTTTTCTTGCTCCCAGATAATATTCTCGGGTGCCGGTCCGTTGCGCATTGCGACGCATGATCCGTCCCAGGGCCGATGCCCGCGCCGGGGCGGTGTCCAGCTGGTGATACAGACCGAGCGGCTGCACGACGCTGCGGATGTCGGAAATGTGCAGTTCCTGAGACTGTTTCTGCAGTTTCTCACACAGTTCCCGGATCAGGTTCTGGCCCTGTGTTCCGGAGAAATTGATTTCGGAGGACTCGAGAATCAGAGTCGATGGCCCGGTCAGACCGGGGGAGAAGTGGGCCGAAATATCAGCAGTTCCCTGCACGCTGGGAGCAGAGCTGCGGAGCGAAGCGATCAGCCCGTAACTGACATGATCATAGTTCCACCAGCCGATCACCGCCCCCGGAAGCATCAGCGCGACGGTCAGCAGCCACGAACGGACCGGATACCGGGTGATGAACGAGGCCAGCCGTTCCCAGAACCGGTGTGATTCTTCATGCAATGTCATCCGGCGGACCAGACGGCTGAAGCCGCCCACCTGCTGGGTGCGAAATTCCACGCCATGTTCAGGCATCTCCGGCCAGAAGGTGTAGCGCCCCATCAATCGCAGCAGGGAGGGTGTAAACGTCATCGCGGCGCACAGAATGACGAACAGGCTGAAGGAAATGCTGATGCCGGCCTGGTGAAACTTGCCGAACGTGGCAAAGACCATCATCCCAATGCCAAAGATCACCGTTCCCGCTGCCGCCATGACTGCCGGCCCGACCCCTTCCAGCGTATGGGTCAGCGCGTCGGAAACAGAATGATGTCGCTGAATCTCTTCGTGAAAGCGCGATGTCAGAAACATCGAGAAGTCGACGCCGGCCCCATAGGCCACGACCACGGTATAGACTTCGATGCCTTCAAACATGCCGATCCAGTGATGCTGGGCCGCCAGGGCCAGCAGTCGCAACGAAACCTCGAGCGCAACGACCAGTGTTGCCAGCGGAATCAGAACCGGGAGCGGTGCACGATAAGCCAGCAGCAGAAAGCTGACGATCAGGATCAGTGTCCAGCGTTCAATTTCGCGGGCACTGTTTTCCTGCGCAATCCCAATATCACGGCCGGCGACGGCACTGCCGCTGAATGAATATTTCAGTGATGCGGGGATGCGGCCTTCGGATTTCAGTGTGGCCAGCACCTCTTCCACTGCGGCGACCGGGCGAATCACTTCATAGCCCATGAAGTCGAGCGACATGTCGACCACCGTCAGTGCCGCGGCGCGATCTTCGCTGATCAGAAGTTTGCCGATTTCCCGGCTGCCGGGAGTGCGCACCCGGACGATTGAACTGAATTTTTCCTGCTGCTGCTGATCGGCCGAGCGCTTCTCGGCCGCCTGCGCCTGGCTGTTCTCCTGGATTTCGTCATCCTGCACTTCGTCCGGCATCAGGCTTTGCAGGCGTGGCTTCAGGGTGTCTTCAATGAATCTCAGGTCCTCATCGGCCAGCGGCTTGCCATCGGTCCGGGAGAGCACAATCACCACACTGCTGGCCAGCACGTCATCCGGAAAGGCGTGATGCAGCAGTTCTTCTCCCTGCCGGGTGGGAGAGGTAGCCGGCAGAAAATTGAACTCGCCAGGCTGGGTGACGGTATGGATGTCGGGGGCAATCTGTCCCAGCCCGACCAGCAGCAGAATCCACGCCAGCAGAATGGCCCACCAGCCGCGAGAGATCAGTCGTCCCAACCATGTGTACATGACCAGCTCTTTGTGACATTGCCGGCTTCCGAGCGGAGGGCTCGTTGACAGTCGGGCGCGGTGTCGGACTGGAACGGGACCGGCATGCATCCGTTTCAATCGTCGTGCACCAGAGTGTGGAAACCAGAGCAAAACATGCTCAATCTGCAGGGTTTTTCCGGGAGAGTCGTCATGCTCCCGGGAGAATCGCCCTGCGACAGACAGAAACCTCTCGCAATCAATCGTCTCTGACAGAGTCCTGCCTGCCGGGGCCGGAAATCCTGACTGGCAGACGCGACACAGTCTCTGCAAATTGCAGTGTTAATGCCCGCGAGTACCTCTCTGCAAGGCGCTGGCCCTGTTGAGAAGGGGGCCAGTTCTGCAGCGGTCCGCCGCGAAGTGCCGGGCCAAGCTTTCTGAAACCTGTCCGGCCCGGGCTGGAATGGCTGGTTCCTGACCCGTTCTGTGGAGACAGGGAATTTCCATAACCAGCCGAAGGCGTGCCTGTTAGACCATTTTCATGGTTCTGGTGCAGACGAATAGGCGTGATTCACCGCATGAAGACTCATTTGATCGCCTGCGGAACACGGAAGACCCCTTCTGAAATTGCTCAAGGGCACGGCAGGGACAGGAGATCGGCCGGATCAGCGGACAGGGGACAGGGGACAGGGGACAGGGCGCAGGACACAAAAAAACTGCGACCGGAAGTTTCCTTCCGATCGCAGTCGGGTCATTTCCTGCTCAGGAGCTGCTGCCAGGGCGCCTGACGTATCAGGGCCGGCAGCAGGGGAGCCTTACTTCTTGGCCTGTTCGGCCTTTTCCTTGCGGCGGCGTTCGACGACTTCTTCCTGCACATTTTTCGGCACCTGCTTGTAAGAGCCGAATTCCATGCTGAAGCCCCCTTTGCCCTGCGTCATCGAGCGGAGCTCGTTGGCGTAGTCGAACATGCTGGCCAGGGGGATTTCTGCGTTGATGTACACTGTCTTGTCGCGGTTTTCGGTGTTGGTAATCACCCCCCGCTTGCTCGACAGGTGGCCGGTGATGGCTCCCTGGAAGTTATCCGGAGCTTCCACTTCCAGCTTCATGATCGGCTCCAGCAGCACCATGCCGGCTTTTTCGAGCGTCTCACGCATGGCGGCCCAGCCGCAGGTTTCGAAGGCTTTTTCCGAAGAGTCCACATCGTGATAGCTGCCGTCTTCCAGGTCGGCTCCCACGCGCACCACTTCGCACTCGATCAGCGGGCCTTTGGTCAGAGCCCGTTCGAATCCATCCTGCACCGGCGGAATGAACTGCCCGGGAATGCGTCCCTGGCTGATCTTGTTGTTGAACTGGAATGTCGGCTCGGCATCTTCCGGCAGCGGGAACACCTTGCCGACGATGTGAGCGTACTGTCCTGAACCCCCGGTCTGCTTCTTGTGCTTGTAGTTGTACTCGACGGTCTTCGTCGGCATTTCCTTGTAGGCCACCTTGGGTTCACCGACCGTCACGTCGACGCGGTATTCGCGCCGGATGCGTTCGATATAAATTTCCAGGTGCAGCTGTCCCATGCCGGCGATGATCGTTTCGTTCGTTTCCGGATCCGAGCTGACATGGAACGTCGGGTCTTCACGGCGGAACCGTTCCAGGGCTTTGCTGAGCCGGTCGGCCCCATCCCGCTGGGCGGGTTCGATCGACAGCCGGATCACCGGCACCGGAACGAAAATGTTTTCCAGAGAGTAGTTCACGCTTTCATCGCAGAACGTGTCCCCGGACGCACAGTCGATCCCCACGATGGCCACGATGTCGCCGGCGCTGGCGGAGTCGATGTCTTCGCGGTCATTGGAGTGCATGCGCACCAGCCGGCCGAAGCGAACCTTCTTGCCGGTACGGGTGTTGATGTAGCTGTCGCCCTTTTTGATCGTTCCCTGATAGAGCCGGGTATAGGTCAGCTGTCCGAACTGCTCCTGCACGGTTTTGAACGCCATGCAGACGAGCGGCTTGGACGGATCGGCCACCAGGTCGATGCGGACGTCTTCGGCTTCCGGATTCTCTTTCTTCGCCTTTTCCGTGGCATCGATATCGATGGCCGAGATGTGGCGGTCCAGCGGGCTGGGCAGGTAATACAGAACGGCATCCAGCAGTTCCTGAACGCCCTTGTCCTTGAAGGCCGTGCCGCACATGACCGGGGTGATCGACTGCGTCAGCGTGGCGCTGCGGATGATTTTGCGCAGTTCGTCAACCGGGAATTCTTTCTCTTCCAGCAGCGCTTCCATCAGTTCATCGCTGAACATCGAAAGCGCTTCGAGCATTTCGTGGCGGCGTTCCTGAGCCTGGGCGAGCAGTTCGGCCGGAATGTCGGCTTTGACGACCTTTTCCCCGCGCGGACCTTCATAGCGGACGGCCTTCATCTCGAGCAGGTCGATGGCCCCTTCAAAGTTGGCTTCGGCTCCGATCGGCATGACCAGCGGCACCGGGGTGGCACCCAGCTTTTCCCGAATCTGCTTGACGACGCCGTAGAAGTTGGCACCGGTCCGGTCCATCTTGTTGACGAAGGCAATACGCGGCACCTTGTAGCGCTTCATCTGTCGGTCGACGGTCAGAGACTGGCTCTGCACACCGCCGACGGAGCACAGAACGAGAATGGCCCCGTCGAGAACGCGCAGAGAACGTTCGACTTCGACGGTGAAGTCCACGTGTCCCGGGGTATCGATGACGTTGACGATGCTGTCTTTCCATTTCACCTGGGTGGCGGCCGACGTAATCGTGATGCCGCGCTCTTTTTCCAGGTCCATATGGTCCATGACCGCCCCGTCGCCATCCCCTTTCACTTCATTGATTTTGTGAATTCGCCCGGAATAGAACAGAATGCGCTCGCTGAGCGTTGTTTTTCCCGAGTCGATGTGAGCGGAGATACCGATGTTGCGAATTTTTGAGAGATCCATTTCGAACCCAGTCTGAAGAAAAAGAGAACGGCCAGGGCCGGCTGTGGCTTCGGGAGAAACCTGGCACCGCGAGCAACAGCAGCAGCCACAAGAAACGAGAAACGGCAGACCACATGACAAAGAATTGCCCGACCTTCACGCCTGAAAAGCGTGAACGCCGCTAACCCCGAACAGCTCGAATAGGGTTCTGCATGTCAGGAATCCTGCCTTGAAAACGCTCTGGTGCCCTGACCTGTGCCGACAGAATCTGCACAGAACAATCTGTCCAGTCTTTCTGCAGCGAGTCAGGGCAGCGAACGGCATGAGCACCTCCGCCGTTCATCAGACGCATCCAGCGGAAGACGCAGCGGCTGATTGGACAGCCGGAACTCTGCAATTCTTCCGCGATGCCACCATTTTGACAAGCGGATCTTACTGACTCCCGAGAGGCCGGAAAAGAGGAAATTCTGCCATTTGAGACCTGTTTTCAATGAATTCCCAGTGAATTTCTTCCGCCTGGCTCGGCTGCTGCAGCCCTTCCGCTCCCGGGGCCCTGCAAATTCCGCACGCATTCTGCTGCCTGGACACCTTGCTCCGAGATCTCTCCCCTGCCCTGTCCTGTTCTGCCAGAGTTGTTCTGCCAGAGTTGTTCTGTCGGGGATGCTGTGGGTCGCCGGGAACCTGGGAGCCCGCACCGGCAACTTGCTCTGGGGCGCGGCCGGCAAATCGTGTATGACGTGCGCCGGCGCGTTCTGAAGGGGCTGTCTTCATGAGCGTTCTGCCCACAACTGGTGACTGGGAAAAAGGATCGGAAAGATTTTCCGGCTTTCAGGGCTGTTGTCCGGCCTGCGTTTTCCCGTCTGCTTTTTCCGGCCGCTGCGTTCAGGGAGGAACAGCGACGTGGACAGAATCATTCCGACCATCCGGCGTCTGTGCAGAGGCTGGCACTGCCGGTCGCTGACCAGCGGCCTGCTGGGGGTGATGTGCAGCGTGACCCTGCTGGCGGTCTGCCCGGTTCAGGCTGCCGACAGCGAGGCTGTTTCCCGTCTCGTCGCAGAAATCGCCCTCCCCCGCCCTGAGCAGGATGACGCGGCGCTGCACGCGATTGCCGACACCGGCGCGCAACTCTGGGTGGTCGGGGATCAGGGAGCCGTCTGGAGATCGAGCGATCAGGGAAATTCCTGGGAATTTCTCAGCCTGCATCAGGATCTTTCCGCCTGCTCATTTCGCAGTGTCTGCTTTCTGACCGACAGAGTCGGCTGGATTGCCGGGGGAATTGTGCTGCCTGTCCGGGGGGCCATGCAGGGAGTTCTGCTGTTCACGCGGGATGGGGGGGCCAGCTGGACGGTTCTGTCCGACCCGACGCTGCCGTATCTCCAGCAGGTGAAATTTTTCGATCTGCAGAATGGCGTCGCCATCTGTGCCGGCTCCGGCAAGGGCTCCAGCGGCGTGCTGATGACCGCCGACGGAGGGCAGAGCTGGCAGGAGATGTCGGCCGGGCAGTCCGGCAACTGGCAGGCCGGAGCATTTCTTTCTCCGCAGCAGGGAATTGTCTGCGGTCCTTACAGCACGCACGCCACGGTGCAGCGGGGATCACTGCGCCGCAATGGTTCGCAGACCCGAAACCTGCCGACGTTTCAGTCGGTCTCGCTCGATGCGCAGGGCATCGCCTGGCTGGCCGGGGATGGGGCCACCCTGCTCCGCAGCCAGAACTTTGGTGTCTCCTGGGAACCGGTCCAGGAGCAGCTGCCTCCTCAACTGGAAGATTACACCAGCTTTCATTGCGTGGCTCATCGGGGAGCGCAGGTCTGGGCGGCCGGCAGCCCCGGGTCGGTCATCTGGGCTTCCACAAACGGGGGGAACAGCTGGCAGCCGCAAGCCACCGGAGACAGCATTCCTTTGAATGCGCTGCATTTTCGGGATGATCAATTCGGCCTGGCTGTCGGGCATCTGGGACGCATTGCCGTGACTCAGGATGGAGGCCGGCACTGGAAAACGGTTCGGGGACAGGGCCGCCGTCTGGCCTGCCTTGTTCTGCCGGCGAGCGAAAATCAGGCGGCTTTTCCGCTGCTGGCGAAATGGTCTCATGAAGAAGGCTATCGCTCGGCGGTGCTGGTGCCTGCCCAGCGTCAGGCCGACTGGAATGCAGAGACCGTAATGACCGAGGCGCTGCGTCTGTCTCATGCCGTTCAGACCGTGGGAGGAGCCGACGGGAGCATTGACTGGCGGTTGCCGCTCTTTCAGCCGTTTCTGGCCAACAACCGCGACCGCCTGCTGGCGGAATGGTCTGCATTGACCGACCGCAATCTGGCCGATGTGCTGGTTGCTGCATTTGCGGGCGAGCTGCGCACCTGGCGTCCCTCGGTCATTGTCATCGATCAGCCTGACAGACAGGACTCTGTGGCGGAACTCATTCAGCTGGTGCTGTTGCGATCGATTCAGCAGGCCGGCGAACCGAGCTATGGTCTGCAGCAGCAGCAGGTGGCCCATCTGGCTCCCTGGACAGTTCAGAAGGTGATCCGGCAATGCCGGCAGGGGACAGGCGGAACCATTCGAATCGATCCTTTCGAAATTCTGCCACGTCGTCAGCAGACGATTGAACTGACCGTGGCGAAAGCCCGCCGTCAGCTGCAGGCCAGTGACGAGGGGACTTTGACTGTTTCCGGAACCGAATTCGTCGCCCTCTCCAAAACTGGGAGCGTCGACACGGCAGACCGGCTGCTTTTCGCTGATCTGGGGCTGGCCCCCGGGGGGGAGGCCCGGCGCGCGCTGCCAGTTGTCCGCTCGGTCGGTTCCGAGGAACTGGCTTTGCAGTCAGGGCATCGCAAGCGGATTGCCGCCGCCACCCGGCAGATCCTGAATCAGCCGGATCGGGCCGGACAATTGTTGTCCCAGATGGATGACATTGTTGGTCCCTTGAATGCGGAGCAGGCGGCCCGGCAGCTGTCACTGCTGGCTCAGGCAGCTTACGACACCGGAGACTGGGCGCTGGCGGAATCGCTGCATGCGGAACTGGTCAGCCGTTATCCGACCCAGCCTGATGCCCTGGAATCGATGATCTGGCTGATGCAGTTCTGGACCAGTGCGGAGATGAACTGGCAGCGTCTGCGGACCATGCAGTCGACACAGACGCATCATCGTCTCAATCCGCTGGGGGAAGGCTTCAATCAGGAGGCATTCGAAAAGGCGATTCAGACATTTCGCGACCAGCCGACGCGCACGGCCGCCGCGCTCAATACACCCGCTGTCGGGGCGGCTGCCGTCGATGATACGCTTCCTTTTTCGCCGATCACCGGGGATTTCGAATCGGTCATGACGGCCAGCGACACCGCGCGCGATCCGCACATGGCACAGCTTGCCCGATGGCAGGCCTCGGCCAGTGCCGTGGCCGGCAGCCTGCGTCTGGCGGCACCGCAGCTGTTTCAGACGCCGGAAATTCAGTTTGTCACGGCATCGCTGCTGCGCCGAAAAGGGAGTTCGGCCCGGGCCGATGAAATTTATGGCCAGTATCTGTCGATGCAGGCCGATGATCCCTGGAATATCGCGGCGCGCGGAGAGGCCTATCTGCTGCGGCCAGGGGTGGAGTCTCCCAAGCCGGTTCTGAACTGCAAGGCGACCCGGCAGCCCCCGGTGCTCGATGGCATTCTGACTGATCCCTGCTGGACCGGCAGCCAGGAAATCCGGCTGGGAAACGAACGGAGCGACAACTATATCGGCACGGTTTCGGCCGGTTCGAAAAGCTCGGTCACGCCGGTGCCGGTGGTCTATCTGACTTATGATGACCGGTTCCTGTATGTTGCCGGAAGCATTCCCGTGAATCCGGCGCTCCCGGCAGATCCACCCGTCCAGGGCCATCGCGCTCATGATGCTGACCTGACGCAGCATGATCAGCTGCGTCTGCAGATCGACATCGACCGGGACTATGCGACCTACTATGAATTTGCAATCGATCAGCGCGGGCTGACTCGTGACGCCTGCTGGAACCAGACGGCGTATGATCCGACCTGGTATTGTGCCGTGGTCCGGGATCGGGAAGCGTGGCGGCTGGAATGCGCCATTCCGCTGGAAGAACTGCTTCCCGCAGGGCGGATCGTCGGAACGACCTGGAATGTCGGCGTCGAGCGGATTCAGCCGGGCATCGGGACGCAAAGCTGGAGCGGATCTTCCGGCACCCGGCCGGTGCCGGCACTGTTCGGCCTGATCCGCTTCCATTAGATCATGGTCATGGTTCTGGTGCAGGCGAATGAGTGCGATTCACCGCATGAATGCCCATTGGATCGCCTGCGGAATACTGAAGACCCATTCCAAAACTGCTCTCCAGCCGGTGGCTTGAGCCCGGGTTCGCCGGCTGCCTGCTTTTTACGCATGTTTCCTGGTGAACTGTTCGGGGCAATCAGTCCTGATGCAACTGGCGGAGGCGGCTGGAGGTGCGCAGCATCCACTGAATGCGTTCAAACTCATTGAGCCAGTCCTGCATCACGGCGGCTGTCAGGTCGGCATTGGTCGCCAGTCCGGTCGGACAGGAAGCCCCGGCCAGGGAACTGACCACACTGCGATATTTCGAAAGTGTGCGGTCTCCGTAACGTCCGCAGACATGTCCGTCTTCGCTCAGAAAGACAACGCAGGGCACCCGCGCCCCGCCGCAGGTGGCCAGTTCTGCCGCCAGTTCGGGGGAATCGTCACGATCCACGAACCGCACCTGAATACAGGGATTGGTCTGGGCAAACAGCTCGAAGATCGGACACTGATTCACGCAGTCTCCGCACCAGGTTCCGGCCATGACCAGGACTTTCATTTCCCGCACGAACGATTTCAGCAGGGCGGTCTGCTCGGCTGTCAACTGCAGGGACTGGGCGAAGTCCTGCCAGCGACGGCGCTGCTCATTCGTTCCGTATTTCTGCAGGAAGTCCTGATAGGCGTGACCTTCCTGAAATGCGACGGCGTAATTCATGAATCGAGCCTGTGGATAAGGATTTCAAGAGGGGGAATAACCAGTGGGATGCGCGGTCAAGGCTGTTCGCGGGTCTGCAGAAACAGAGCCTTCTTTTCTCCCGGCAGGGTGAAGTCGAACCCGCAGCCTCGAAAGAAGTCATCAGAAGAGGTGATGACCATGACTTCGAAAATGTTGCGTTCTGCGGCCAGCTCGACACAGGCGCGCGTTAATCGCTTGCCGATGCCCCGGCCCTGCAGCACCGGTTCCACGCACAGGGAGCGAATCTCGGCGAGCTTTCGGGAATAAATTTCCAGGGCGGCGAACCCGACAATCCGTCCGGCGACTTCGGCGACGTAGCCGGTCGGCATCAGCAGGGTCATTTCGTCGAGTGTGCGTGGCAGAATCCGCTTCGCTTCCACGAATCGTTCGAGAAATTCCAGCACGTCATCGGCGTCATCCGCGACGGCAGGGCGCACCTGAATCTGGTCCATCTGCTCAAGACCTGCTGGCGTTGCCGAAACAGAGGATTCGGAATGTTCCACGAACGTCCCTTTGACTCGAAAATCTGGCTCGTAATGGGAATTCAACATCGACTGGGGCAGATACGCATCGGTCTGTGGGCTGCTTTTCCGCTGGAAACACGTCCGTCCGGTCAGACGTGGTGATTCGTTCACGGTATCCCGTCGCTGCGCCCCTGCCCAGAAAATTTTATCGTCCCGGCAGAAGAGTGTGATCTCACCACCGGGACGACGTGACTGCAACAGAAACGAAAGACAGGTTTGCTGGCTCGGGACTCCGCTGAAAGAGTTCTTGTGTGACAGACTTCAGATCTGAAGCCGAAAACGGTTGTTACACCTCATCGGAATCATCGTACTCCGAAAAATCCTGTGAGTCTTCGTCCCCTTCATCCACGGCTGCTTCCACATCGCGCGGGGCGCGGCGGAACACGGCCACCACATCATCGACCGGAACGACGAACAGCACGTTGTTCGATTCCAGATCGACAGGGATGGCGTTTTTCGGATGAAACAGGACTTTGTCGTATTTCGCGATTGGAAACTCGTCGTCGTTGGCGACTTCCACGCTCACTTCAACGACCCGCCCGGTGATCGTGGGGATTTCCGCACGGTCGGGTAAAACAATACCGCCCCGGGTCTGATGCCGGCTTTCATCTTTCCGGATCAGAATCCGTGGGCCCAGTGGTTCTACGAATTCATTCATGATGCTGTTCCCCCCAGGTTCAGGGTGGAGCACAAAGTGTGCAGGTAACGCTGCATTATACCCTTGCCGGCAGCAGGGGGCGAGATGAGAGGCCCCGAAACCGCCAGAACTCGTGTCAGGGCTTCAAGTCGCGACATTTATTACGATACCGGCCGGAAAATCTGTCGCCCGAAAAATTCCTGCCAGCGGCAGACTTCGTCTGAACTCCCCACTTTTTGAGTCGGGAGCCCTGCCCAATCTGAAATGCCTCTCTTGTTGATAACGGCAACAAGCCGGGAATGGGTCAAGGCTTTCATCCCATTTTCCGGTCCTGGGCCGGCCGTTCAGGCTGCGTCCATTTCAATCGATCGAAAACCGCCAGACCGTGTGCTGCTCATAAATGTTCCCGGGTTTCAGGATGGAGTCGGGAAATTCGGGATGGTTCACGGAATCGGGATAGAACTGCGATTCCAGACAGACGGCACTGCGTCGGGGAGAGGTTGTGCCTGCCCGCCCGGCCTGCCCGGAGAGAAAGTTTCCGGAATACAGCTGCACGCCTGGGGCGTCGCTTTCCACTTCCAGCACGCGGCCAGAGACGGGAGAGACCAGTCGGGCCACCGGGCGCAGCTCTCCGGGCGTGCCGGAGACCACATAGTTGTGGTCATAGCCCAGGCTCGGGGTGTCATCCAGCGTCTGAATCCGTTCGCCGATCGCATGCGGCTGCTGAAAATCGAGGGGCGTGCCGGCCACGCTGGCGAGTTTGCCGGTGGGAATCAGCGTGGCATCTGTCGGAGTGTACCGGGATGCATGCAGTTGCAGGGTATGGTCCAGCACGGTCGGGGCACCGGCACCTGTCAGATTGAAATAGGAATGATTTGTCAGATTGACCGGGGTGGCCTGGTCTGTCGTGGCGCGATAGTTCAGCAGCAGCTGATTTTCATTCTGGTGCAGCACGAATGTCACCGTCAGCTGGACCGTTCCGGGATAGCCTTCTTCTCCGTCCGGGCTGGTATAGGTGAAACGCACGCCTGTTCCGGTGCCGGTTTCGATGCCTTCGCCTTTCCAGACAACTTTGTCCAGGCTGCGGGGGCCTCCGCCGTGCAAGTGATTCACGCCGTTGTTTGTCGCCAGAGTGTAGGTCTTTCCATTCAGTTGAAATTTCCCGCCGGCGATCCGGTTGGCCACCCGTCCGGCCGTGCAGCCGAAATACTGATTGCGTGACGATTCATACCCGGCCACATCGTCGAAGCCGAGCACCACGTTCCCGATCTTCCCGTTCCGGTCCGGCACCATCAGGTCGACAATGGTTGCTCCCCGAGTCATGCAGCGGACCGTCATTCCGGTCTGGTTGGTCAGGGTGAAAATCTCGACCGGTTCTCCTGAGGCGGTTTTGCCAAACGGTTTCGGCTGAGGGGCTGCAATCAGGGGGCAGGTTGCCGCCGGCAGCAGAGTGCCCAGGATCGCCCACCAAGCCACAAAGAGACTGCGTGACATCGACCGTCCTTTCACCAGACACCAGGGAATCATTTCTGCCCTGTTCTGATCACAGAAGCAGGGGAACCAGGTTTCGCAACTGCAACGGGAACGCACCCCGCCTGCAGAGACAGAGTTTCGCCCTGTGGCATGTCATGCTGCGCAGGCTCAGGCGAGAGCAGCCAGTTCTCCGGAACTCGCGCATCGTCAGGCGGCCTGATTAGACCATGTTCCTGGTTCTGGTGCAGGCGAATGGGCCAAACTTGACGGAAGAAAGTTCCTGCGGCCGTCTGCGGCGGTGACGCATCCCATTCGCACGGAATATGTTTGGTCACGCACCGGGTTCTGTTTCGAGCGAAACGGAACCGGGGACCGCACAGATCAAGTTCGATCTGTATCGGAACTGGAGCGGTAGCGCTGAGTCAGACGAGACGAGAACTGACTCAGTGTGGAGGCGTGCATGGCTCCCCCGCAGTCCCCCTGACAGCAGACAAACAGCCACAGTGTCAGCAGGATCAGCGCTGCATAGCAGCGTGTGCGCACAGGGCGGGAGACGGCGAAGGTCTGCAGCACCGGCATCTGCCAGTCGGGCGATTCATACAGGGAGTCGGGCACAGAGAAGTCGACCTCGCGGGGGTCGTAGACCAGATCCGGATCCAGGGAGATCTGCGTTTCTCCCTGCGGTGCCGTCCGGAATTCCTGCAGTGCTACCCGGGTGAGGAATTCCGGATCGTTCTTCAGACCCCAGGTGAGTTGCCGCAGATGCTGCAGTTCCTGTTCGGCATGCTGCAGCTGAACGGCATTTTTTCGGGCCTGCTGCTGCAGCGCATCCATCTGCACGAGCCGGGGAGAGAGTTCCAGCAGGGCGGCCAGCACTCCTGCGGCTCCCAGTCCTGTCCAGAAGCACAGGGAAGAGAGCCCTGCCCGCCAGCGGCCTGCGGTCTGTTCGGATTCAGGGCTGGCGACTTCAGACATCAGGTCAGAATTCCTGAAACGCGCACTCCCGACCGGTCACTTGCCTGCCGTCTGCAGCGGGAGAGTGGGAGCAGCGAGCGACCGGGCAGAACGGCTGCCTGCCGCCGCGGCATTCTCGAAGGTCTTTTCGATCAGTCTGACCTTTTCGACGTTGCCTTGCAGAGTCGTGATCAGCGTGTTGTACGTGGTGATCATCTTCCGTCGGAACTGATCGACTTCGGCCAGCATGCTGTCGCGCGCGGCTTCGGCCTTCTGCACGGTTTTGACCAGTCCGTCCTGCACATCTTCCCGGGCATCGGCTGAAGCATCGGGATTGCCGTTCAGTTCGGCCAGACGCTGATCCAGCGTCGCCTGTGAACTCTTGATCTGCTGGGCCAGATTTTCCAGCTGGACGCGCTGGTCCACCACCCGGGCGTCGGAGATGGCCTGCTGAGCCTGCAGGTTGGCGGTGGTCATCAGCCAGTTTTCCGGGAGTGTGCTGCGCACATGATAGACCCCCTGTGCCGGCCAGTTGTCGGTTTCCTGCGAATAGGGCCGGCGGTTCAGGCGGGCGATGGCGCGCGTCGGCTGAATGTCGGCAATGCTGAACTGTCCCAGAAACTGGGACTGTCCTGGTGCTTCCGCGAAGACGTAGACGGTCGGTTCGCGTCCGTCACTTGTTTTCTGGGGCAGGTTCGAGCTGGCTCCGACTCCCAGTTCCAGGGCGCCGGTGCCGCCGGGCTGAATTCGTGAATTGGGGGCCGACCAGACATCGCCCCAGGCATGCACCAGCCGCTGGCGGGCATTTTCCAGTTCGGTGACCCGACGTCGGGCATCGGCCAGCTGCTGAGCCTGCTGTTCGACCTTTTCCTGGCGGGATTTCACTTCGCTGAGCCAGCGATGGCGGACGTCGAGTGTCTTTGTGGACAGCCAGATCGCGGCCGGCACCAGCAACAATACACACAACCAGAGGAGGACTTTCCCCAGGATATGCATTGCAGAGTTCTCCGTGGACCGGGAGCGAATCGCTCGAAATGAAATGCGAGAGTCCGGTACTTCTGCAGTATCGCGGACACGACAGGTTCCGCCAGCCTGTTCTGACCGCGAACGGAAGACAGGCCGGGCAGGAATCAGATCGTCATCTTCGCACAGGCCGCCACAGCAACTCGCAAACATTGCCGATTATGCGGCCCCCAGGGCAAAGCAACGCCTGAACAAGCGATCCTAAAACGGTTTCCGGTGAGGCGTCAAGAATTCGCTCGCGAAAACAGCCAGGATCAGTGCGATTGCGGTAACCCTGACGATTGTGCGGGTCGGCCACCCGGCGGAACTCTGGCCGACACTCACTTCTGAGCGGATGCCAGCCGGAAGTGACCGAACAGCGTTTCCCCCTGGCGAACAATATAGAACTTCAAGGGGCCCAGAGCCTGCAGCTGCGGATGGTTCAGCACATACTCGATATTCTCGTTGCTGACCGTTTCCCAGATATGCAGGCCGACCAGAATGTCGCCGCTGTGGATGCCGTTCAGATCGGCCGGACTCTGAGGACGCACGGCTACGATCCGCATGCCTCCCCGATAGGGCTGTCCCGGCATGGGAAATCCGGTTTCGGCGGTTTCCAGCTTCAACCCGAAGAGTTCCCAGCAGCGATCCGAGGTCGAGGCCGAGGAGTTCGTGGCGGTGGACGTGGTCATTGACACCGGTGAGGCGGCGATGGTCTGCTGTCCCGGCTGGCGGCGGGCGACGGCCAGTTCGGCCAGCCGCAGCTGCAGGGTCTGTTCGTGGCCATCCCGCAGAACGACCACGGGCACTTCCGTTCCGGCCGGCCGCCCGAACAGGGACCGCTCGAAGTCGGCGGCATCGACGATCGACACCTCGCCGGATTTCACGATCACATCCCCGGTCTTCATTCCGGCGGTCGAAGCAGGAGAGTCGTTCTTCAGTCCCTGCACCACCAGTTTGCGTTCCTGGCCATGTTTTACGTCCTGCGTCTGCACGCCGTGATAGGTCAGGTTGTGACGTTCCACATTCATCAGGCGTGCGATGACACGGCGGGCATCATCAATCGGAATGGCAAAGCCAATCCGCTGGGCTCCGGCGCGAATCGCGACGTTGATGCCGATCACTTCCCCGTCGGCATTCATCAGTGGTCCGCCGCTGTTGCCGGGATTGATAGCGGCATCGATCTGAATGAGATCATTGTAAGACTGTTCGTCGTTCACTTCGACATCGCGTGACCGATGGCTGATGATGCCCCGGGTGACCGAGGATTCATAGCCGTAGGCATTGCCGATTGCAATGACGTCTTCGCCCAGCATCAGGTCTGACGAGGTGCCGAAGTTGGCCACTGTCAGCGGGTCGCGCGGCTCGATTTTGATGATCGCCAGGTCTTCCCGGGAGTCATAGGCCAGCACGCGGGCTTCGTATTCGGCCCCCAGATAGGTCGTCACCCGCAGCCGTTCCACATCCTGAACGACGTGGAAGTTGGTGACGATGTAACCGCGCTCATCAATAATGATGCCGGTTCCCATGCCGTTGATTTTAGTCCCCTTGCCGGCAGAGAAGACGACGTCCATCGACTTCTGGCGCTTTTCGGTATGGATATTCACCGAAGAGCGTTCGGCACGTTCGACAATCCGGGTGCGTTCGGTATTGCGGTGCGAGGAGGACGGTACCGACGGCTGATCAGCCGCGATCAATTGCGGCGGCAGCGCAAGCAGCATCGCCATGCTCAGGGCGGCGTGGCAGAAACGCTTCGTCATCGGCGAGCCTGTTCCTGTTGTGAGCCGAGGAGACAGTGGGCGATGTCCGTCCGCCAACCGGGAGTGCCGTCCGTAGTGCTCCACTGCCCCCAACATCGGACCTGCACTTGCCCGGCCTTGAAGCCCTGCTGAAGACCATGAACAGCTTGCCTATTTGTCAGATGTGGAACTGGAGAACTTTTCACGCTGATCGCGCCGGAATGTGCAGGAATCTGTCTGTTTCATGAAAACAGGACTCAAGAATGCCTGTGCCTGGCCGATTCCGGCCTCGGCTTGACCCATGGCCGTTTCCCCTCGACGATAAAGTCTTGACGTTTTCACTTCCCTTTTCCGGCCTTTCGAAGAATTGCAGCCCTCCATGACACGTCGAGAAAAAATTGAAGAACGTCTCAAGTCCAGCCCGGATGACGTTTTTCTGAATTACACTTATGCGATGGAATTGACCAAACTGGGCGCAGCGGACGATGCCTGGAAGGTGTTTCAGCGCGTCCGGCAGCTCGATCCGGAGTATGTTTCAGCCTATTTTCAGGAAGGTCAGCTGCTGGCCGGGGAAGGGAAGACCGCTGAGGCCCGCAGTGTGCTGCAGGCCGGCATTCAGGTGGCCCGGTCCTTGGGCGATTCCCATGCCCTGGGCGAAATGACCGACTTTCTCGACGGACTGGAATGAATGACTGCCGGGAATTCTTTGCTCAGGAGGAGGTCGATCGCATGCGCGCACTGATTACAGGCTTTCCCCCATTTCCGGGGCGGCCGGAGAATCCTTCAGAAGCTGTTGTGCGTCTCCTGCAGCGTGAGCCTCCGCAGTGGCCGGGGCTGGTGCTGCAGACGGCGCTGCTGCCGGTCGAATATGCCGGAGTGGAAAACGCGGTGGATGACCTGCTCAGAGATGTGCAGCCGGACATCTGGCTGGCTCTGGGAGTGGGGCGGCAGTCCACGCCGGTGCGACTGGAAACCCAGGCGGTGAATTGCGATGCCAGTGATCGCCCTGACAATTCCGGAAACCGCCGTTGCGGAGAAGCCATCGAGCCAGGGGGCCCGTCAGTGCGGCGCATCCCCTGGTCGTGCGACTCCCTGCTGGCGGAACTGCAGGCCGCACAGATTCCGGCAGAATGCGGAGACGATGCCGGCACCTATGTCTGCAATCATCTGCTGTATTACGTATTGCAGCGATTGGAACAGCTGAACTTCCCCTGCCGGTTCCTGTTTGTCCACCTGGCTCCTCCGGAATGCGGATTACCGCCGGAAAACTTGTCCTGTGCGCTTCAAATCATTCTGAACTGGCTGCAGAATCAACACGCAGGACAAAGCCGGTCGGAGACCACACTGGCCTCCTTCTGAACTGTGATCCCGTGATTCTGTCTGCACGCAGTCTGGTGAGCATCCTGTCCGCCCGGCAGTCCTCGACAGGCCGGCGGAACTCCCCTGCAGAATGCTGCAGAGACTCTTGAAAAATGGCCTCATCAACCGCGGAGAACCTCATGGCCGGAGCCGATTCGCAATACTGGCTGGGCTTCGATCTGGGCGGCACCAAAATGCTGGCGCAGGCCTATGACCTGAAATGGAATGTCGTCGCCAAGGAGCGCAAGCGAATTCACCCTGGCACCGGCTCCAAAGGCGGGGTCGACCGCATCATCGAAACCATTCAGGAGGTTCTTAAGAAATCCGAAATTTCCCCAAAGCAGCTGCTGGGAATCGGGATTGGCTGTCCTGGCCCGATCGATATGGAGAAAGGGCTGCTGCTGGATCTTCCCAACCTGGGCTGGCAGGCGGTGCCGCTCAAGGACAAGCTGAACGATGCCTTCGGCTGTCCTGTGGCTGTGCTGAATGATGTCGATGCCGGTGTCTATGCCGAGTACCGTCACGGAGCCGGCAAGGGAATGCATACGCTGATCGGCGTGTTCGCCGGAACCGGGATCGGGGGGGGATGCATCTATCGCGGAGAAATCCTGAAGGGCACCAATACCTCCAGCTTCGAAATCGGACACATGCAGGTGATGTCGAACGGGCCGCGCTGCGGCTGTGGACAGCGCGGGTGCCTGGAATCCGTTTCCAGTCGACTGGCGATTGCCGCACAATGTGCCCGCGCCGCCTATCATGGAGATGCCCCGCATCTGCTGGAACAGGCCGGGACCGATATCGCCAAAATCCGCAGCGGCGTTCTGAAAAGCTCCATTGAAGCCGGAGACAAAGCGGTGGAAGGCATCATCAAGGAAGCCGCACGTTATATCGGAATTGCCGTCGGCTCGGTCGTCAACCTGCTGGCTCCCCAAATGGTCGTCCTGGGGGGAGGGCTGGTGGAGGCGATGCCGGATCTGTTCGTCGGACAGGTGGCCCGGGCGGCCAACAAGCGGGTGATGCCGGCCTACAAAGACACCTTTAAAGTCGTGCCGGCCGCCCTGAAAGACGATGCCGGAGTTCTGGGGGCCGCTCTCTGGGCGGAATACACGCTCTCTCCCCAATCCTGATATGGTCTGCCGCCTGTCGGCGCAGGGGCCCGGTCGGCTTCTCACTTTCTGCTGCGAGGATTGATCCTGATGTCGCGACATGACGGCCGTCTGAGTTCCGATCTGCGTCCCGTTCGAATTGAGCGCCCTTACTTCGGCGCGGCTCCTGGACGGCTGCTCATTCAGGCAGGCCGCACGACCATTCTGTGTACCGCCAGCGTCTCGACCGATCTGCCTCCCTGGAAGAAGAAACAGGACAACCCCACCGGCTGGGTGACGGCTGAATACAGCATGCTGCCGGGCTGCACATCCCCGCGCAAAGACCGGCGGACCGACGGCCGGGCCACGGAAATTCAGCGGCTGATCGGCCGTAGTCTGCGTTCGGTCGTCGACATGGCAGCCCTGGGGCCCCGGGTGGTAACGGTCGACTGCGACGTGCTGGAAGCGGATGGAGGAACGCGCACCCTGAGTATCACCGGCGGATTCATCGCCCTGGTCGATGCCCTGGCCGGGATCGACGAGCCGGGTTTTGATTATCGCCGAGTCTTCCGCGACAGCGTGGCGGCTGTCAGCGTGGGAGTCGTGTCGGGGCAGCCAGTGCTGGATCTCGATTATGTGGAAGACAGCCGCGCGGACGTGGACATGAATGTGGTCATGACCGGCGGGGGGGCCTATGTCGAAGTGCAGGGAACCGCCGAGTCGGCCCCGTTCGACCGTCAGCTGCTGCAGCAGCAGCTCGATCTGGCCGCCGTGGGAATCGCCCGGCTGTCTTCGCTGCAGTGTCAGACGCTGGCCGAAAAATGGCCTCTGGACACAAAATTGACAAATTGCTAAAAGTCCGGCGAATTCACTCAAGTCCCTTCCCTCAGGGCGATTCTCCCTGCGGTCGATCTGCGCATGACGCGTTCCGACCGGCAGCTGTCCGTGCCTGATCCGGTGCGGTGGAGGAATTGTCCCTTCGCCTGTCGCATTCGTGACATCCCGCCTGTATTTCCCTGACTTGATTTCCCCCGACTTGCCTGATTTGCGTTGGCCGTTGACTGGCCGGCTGGATCATTGCACAAGGAGCGTGCCATGAAATCCCTTGTTCGCCCTGCATTTGTCCTGGCACTGTCCATCCTGGCGACCTGGGATGCCATTGGAGTGGCCGGAAAGATCGAGGCCGACCCCAACAAGTCTTACACCCTTTCCAGGCAATGCGGCCCCTGGATGATCATGGTGGCCACGCTGAATACGCCGGAAGAAGATGAAGCTCCTGCCGCTGCGGATGGCGAATCTCCCCAACAGTCGGCGCACAACCTGGTGCTGGAGCTGCGCAGGCTGGGGATGCCGGCCTATGTGTATGAATTCGACCCCGGTGAGCAGCATGTGCTGTCGACAGACCGTTTTGGCCGGGAAGAACGCCGCACCAACAAGCGCCGGATGAAGTCGGTCTCCGTGCTGGCGGGAAATTATCGGAACATCAATGAAGACGTGGCCCAGAAATCGTTGACCTGGGTCAAGCAGGTGCGTCCGAAATGCTTCGTGGAAGGAATTCACTTCCAGCCGACGCCAGGCCGGCCGGCACCGCTCAGCGGAGCATTTCTGACCGTCAATCCTCTGCTGTCGGCCTCGGATCTGGAGCAGAAGCAGTCACTCGACCCGCTGCTGGTCAAAATCAACAACGGGGAGCGTTATTCCCTGTTCGAGAACCGGGGAGAATACACGCTGGTCATTGCCCGTTTCTACGGGAAACACATGATGGTGAATCCCCGGGATGAAGAATCGATGGCGAACAAGTTCTTCAAGAACGTGACGCTGGACGACGCCGCGGAATCGGCCCGGGAACTGGTCGCCGTGCTGCATGGCAATTACGACAAGGAAACCGGCATGAACAATGTCGATGCCTATATCTGGCACGACCAGCACGAGTCCTATGTCACGGTCGGTTCGTTCACCTCTCCCAATGATCCGGCCATTGCCCGCTATCTCGAAAAGTTCGGTCCTGGTCTGAAGCAGATGGGGGACGGCACCATGCATTACCAGCCGTCGCACCTGGGGGTCAGCGGCTTTGGCCGGAAAGGGGACGAAAAGCGCCTGTGGTTGTTTGAACCCAATCCGGAAGTGATGAAAGTTCCCCGCGTCCGATAAACCATGTTCATGGTTCTGGCGCAGGCGAATGGGCGTGATTCCCTGCATGAATGCCCATTTGATCGCCTGCGGAACACGGAAGATCAATTTTGAAATGGCTCAAGAGTGGACTGCTCTTTCGGGCGCCGGTGTGCTCAGATGCAGAATAGAAAATGCACTTGCCGGCGTTTCGTGCGCTGAAATGGGAAAGATGCCGTTATGGCCCCGCGTCGTCGCCAGAGTCTGCCCTGCGCATTTTATGTCGCCGGGCGGGGGTGTCTGGATGCCGCCGGGCATCGCAACATGCGTGTGCATCTGCTGCTGGTCATCATTGTCAATCTGCTCGCCGCCTGGCTGCAGATCCCGCTGACGCACTGGTTGCTTCTCTGGCTGTGCATCGGGCTGGTGCTGTCTGCCGAAATGCTGAATACCGCCATCGAGCTGGCGATTGATCTGACCTGTCCGGAAGAACACGAACTGGCCCGCCGCTCGAAAGATATTGCGGCCGGGGCCGTGCTGACGGTGTCGATGATTGCGCTGGGCATCGGCCTGGCCATCTTTGCCCGGCCGGTGCTGCAGGTCGTGTCTGAATCCATCCGTTTTTGACCGGTTCTGCCGCCCCGGCCGGGCGCGATGGGAAGCAATTGCTCTCGCCGGACAGCCGGACCTGCGTGGCAGCCGGATTTGAACCTGTGTGACTGGCGAACCTGTGTGGCAGCCCGCGCGAGGCGTGCGCCGGGGCCGGTTCTCAATACTCGCGGCGCTGGCGGGAAGACGGAATGTTGAGGGCCTTGCGGTACTTGGTCACGGTCCGGCGGGCGAGATTGATGCCCTGCTTGGCCAGTTCCAGTACAAGTGCGTCATCGCTGAGAGGATCGGACTTGTCTTCCCCGTCGACGATTTCCTTCAGTTTCAGGCGAATATTTTCCCAGGCCACGTCGTCGCCGTCGGCCGTTTTCGTTCCGCCGCCGAAGAAGCGCTTCAGGGGAAAGATTCCACGGGGGGTGGCGATGAATTTGTCATCGACCGCGCGGGAGACGGTGGTGACATGCACCCCCACGACATCGGCGATGTCCTGCATTTTGAGCGGCTTGATATATTCCGGGCCCATGTCGAGAAATTCGGTCTGTTCATTCACAATCGACTGTGCGACACGCTTGAGCGTGTTGTAGCGCTGTTCGATCGAATCGATCAGCCATTTTGCCGATTCGACTTTCCGCTTGATGAACTCTTTCGTGGCCGCATCCGGATTCCCTTCGAGCATGCGCAGGTAACGGCGGTTGATCCGCAGTTGCGGCACATACTCGTCGATCAGCTCGACCTGATATTCTCCCTGTTCGTTCTTCTCGACTTTCAGGTCAGGCGTGATCGACTGGACGCGGGGAGTCTCGAATGTGCGGCCCGGATAGGGATTCAGCGTCGCCATCTGCTCGATGGCCGCCTTGATGGCATCCAGGGAATAGCCTGTTTTCCGTTCAATCAGCGGCAGCCGGTTCTGCAGAATGTCGTCGAGGTGATCGGACACCAGGACGGTCATCATGTCGGCAAGCGGAGTCTCAGGAGAGATCTGCAGCAGCAGACATTCCCGCAGATCACGGGCACCCACGCCGGGAGGATCGAGGCGCTGCACCAGCTTGAGGGCCTGATTGGCATCTTCGAGAGTGATGTTTGACCCGAACACCTGGGCCAGTTCCGGCAGTGAACTCTGCAGGCGGCCGTTGTGGTCGAGATTGTGAATCAGATAGTCGCCGAAGGCCCGCAAATGCTCAGGGGCGTCGCAGTGAAACTGTTCGAGAAGGTGTTCCTGCAGGGTCTCCGGACGGTTTTCGCAGTTCGCCATGACGTCGTGCTGGCGATCTCCGTCTTCTTCCATCCGGTTGCTGGAAGGGCGCGACCCGGAGGTGTAGTTGTCGTCGGGCCATTCCCGGGCGATTTCGGCCAGCCGTTCGAAGTCGGAAGCGTTGTTGTCGTCGGTGGTGAGTTCGCGGCGTTCGATTTCGAGCTTGGGGGATTCCATCTCTTCGGGCGGCGCGGTGAACTCTTCCTTGCGGCTGGCCACTTGTTCGAGCACCACATTTTCGGCCAGTTCCTGATCGATCCGTTCCTGCAGCGCCATCAGCGGCAGCTGCAGAATCTCCATTGACTGGATCATGCGCGGAGCCAGCTTCATCTGCTGGCTCATCCGCATCTGCTGTGAAACGTTCAGGTGCATGGTGATCGATCTTCAGGCTCTTGAAGAAAAGACAGCCGGGACCGTCGGTCTCCTGCACTCGGAGCAGGGAGGGTGTTCTTTCTGTCTCCGCCCGCCGTGACATGTGGCGGACAGAGTTCGGAAACCGGCCTGGGCCACACGGCTGGACGGTTCATCAATTCACAGGTCAAAATTCTGTGCCGTGAACAGGTTGCGGAAATTTCTGCGCTCCCGAGGGGGCTCAAAAGTTCACGTCATCTCATGATCGCAATCCGTTCGCGGCCGGGGGCCTGCCTGACCAGCTGGCCTGCTGGAATCGCGTCTTCTTAAAAGTGCTGGCGGCCGCGCATGGCATCGGCCAGCATTTCCTTATTGGCGAACTCTAACACACTTCCGGTGGCGATCCCCCGGGCAAGTCGCGTGATTTCGACAGGTTGGCCTTCCAGCACGTTGGAGATGAATAAAGCCGTTCCATCCCCTTCGAGCGTTGGATTCGTCGCCATGATCAGTTCCCGGACCTGATCCCGTTTGACGCGCTGCACCAGCGGACCGATGGTCAGATTTTCAGGACCAATTCCTTCGAGAGGAGAAATCCTTCCACCCAGAACGTGATAGGTGCCCTGAAACGCTCCGGATGCTTCCAGGGCGGCGACGTCTTTGGGCTGTTCGACAACACAGACACAGGTGCGGTCGCGCCGGGCATCCCGGCACAGGCTGCAGGTTTCCTGTTCAGTCAGATTGAAACAGACATTGCACCGCCGGATCGTCTGTTTGACTTCGCGGATGGCATCTGCCAGGGCCAGGGCCTCAGTATTCCGGCAACTCAGGATGTGATTTGCCAGCCGCTCCGCCGATTTGCGGCCAATGCCTGGCAACAGGGCAAACTGCTCGACAAGGCGCCCGACTGCCGGCCCGAAAGGGTGCTGCTCTGTTTGAAATGTTCGTCCTGCCATCGCTCCGTCTTTGCTCCCATCCTCAGGGGCTTGTCATTCCGTTGTGATGTCTGTTTCCGGGCGGGCAATTTCGCCGCTCCGGCCGGCCCGTTCGAAACTTTCAGGCTCCTGCCCGGCCTCCTGTCTTGCCGGCTCCCATTGCTCATATGGCCAGCAGTCACTGGGTGTGAATCTGGCCGTAATTTCCGGGTTTTCTGCTGTCGGGGCAGAATGTGTCTGTTCAGGCGGAACCGACTCCCAGCCGGGAGAGCATCTGCTGCAGCCCGGGGATTCCAATTCCGTCGGCCAGACTGGCCATTTCCTCTGAAGCCCGCTTTTTGGCCTGCTGCAGCGCTCCGTTGACGGTGTCGGCAATCGTGGCCTCCAGCTGTTCTGGAGAGAGTGCCTGGGCCGTGGGAGAGAGGGTGAGCGAGGCAATTTTCAGTTCCCCGGTCACAATTACCCGCACGCTTTGATCCGGGCTGACCGCTTCGACCGAAGCATCGGCCAGCCGCTGTTTCATTTCCTGCGCCTTGCCTTGCAGGGCCTGGGCGTTTTTCATCAGGGCGGCCATATTCGCGAGCGCTTCAAACATGTCTCAATCCTGCGTTTCCGGTTCGTCGGCAGTTTCGGGGGCAACGACCTTCGTCAGTAGGGGCCGCACTTCGACAATCTGCCCTCCGAAGATGGTGACCGCCTTCTGAACGAAGTCGTCTCCATCGACGGTGGAAACCTTGAACCGTTCGGCCGTTCGTCGGCGTTCCGGGCGGGCTTCCGCCGGCGCGCTGCTTTCGGGGGCATTCGGATCGGTTCGAAAGGTAATGTCGACCGGGTGACCGGCGATCTCTGCGAGGATTGCAGACAGCCGTTTTTTGACTTCCGCTCGTTCGCAATAGTGCTGGCTGAAAGCATACCCGCGCGGAAAAAGAATTTCTAGTGCATTTGGCCCGAAAATTGCTGTAGAAGAGGCATTCTTGAGGTGATTCCCCAGAATATCGGTCACCTGCGACAGGACCTGAGCCCAGAACTGGTCGAGTCCGGCTGCCGAAAGCCCGCGCGGCGTCTGGCTGGGCGTCTGATTGAGTTTCTGGTCGGAATCCTCTGCCCTCACGGTGTTTGCGTGAGCCGGAAGGCTGGCGGGATTCACGGCGGGGGGGCTAATGTTTTTTTTTACAGCATCGCGGCTGGCCTCATAGGCGGCGCGAAGGCTGGCTCCGGATGATCCTGTCGATTCGGCTGTCCCTCGGGGAGCTGGGGCTTCACCGCGCATCGGAGTTGGTGGATTTCCGGCCAGCAGGTCGGAAATGCGATCAAGCTGCTCTAGCGTGGCCATGCGAACGACTGCCAGTTCCAGCAGTGCCCGTCCAAAGGTGCTTCGCTGCATCCGCGATTTGGCTTCGGCGACGATCTGCATGGCCGCCGAAATGGTCTGCAGTCCCCAGCGCTGCGCCTGCTCCTGAAGCCGGGGGCGGGAGCGTTCGGACACGGTCGACAGGGGAACCTGCTCCGCTCCGGCGGCCGTCACCAGCAGATCCCGGGTATAGCCGAGCAACTGGTCGGTGAGGCTGCCAATCTGCACTCCCTGCTGCAGGGCGGCCTCAATGCGTTCCAGAGCCTGCCCCGGATGGTTCGTCAGGCAGGCATCGATCAGCTCGATCAGCCGGTCATCGGGTGTCGTTCCCAGCAGACGGTGAACATCTTCGACGCCGATCTGTTCTCCCCCGAAGGCCAGCAGCTGGTCGAACAGGGACTGACTGTCGCGCATGGAGCCATTCGCCCGTCGGGCGACCAGTTCAATGGCTTCTTCTGTAACGTCTCGGCCTTCCGCCTGGGCGATTTGCTGCAGCCGGCCTGCAATGCTGGCCTGTTCGATGGTACCGAAGTCGAATCGCTGGCAGCGGGACAGAATCGTGTCCGGAACTTTGTTGGGTTCCGTGGTGCAGAAGACGAAGTTCACATTGGCAGGAGGTTCTTCCAGCGTCTTCAGCAGCGCATTGAAGGCCTCTTTGGTCAGCATGTGGACTTCGTCGATGATGTAGACCTTGTGCGGAGAGCGCATGGAGCGGACCCCCACATTCGCCCGCAGCTGGCGGATATCATCGATGCCGCGGTTGGAGGCTCCGTCGATTTCCAGAACGTCAATATCCGCCCCGGCGGCAATGGCCTGACAGACTTCGCACTGATTGCAGGGAAGCCCGTTCTGCACGTTCGGACAGTTGAGGGCTTTGGCGAAAATCCGGGCGGTGGAGGTTTTTCCGACGCCGCGCGCGCCGGTGAACAGGTAGGCATGCGCGACGCGATCGAAGCGAATGGCATTCTGCAGGGCCTGTCCGACATGTTCCTGCCCGACCACTTCCTGGAACGACTGGGGGCGAAACCGCCGCGCCAACACCGTATACGTTGCCTGTCGTTCATTGGTCATAATGACGTAATTCCTGTCTCCGCAAGCGGATTCTTCGCGGATACGAAGCGGATTCGGCCGGCTGCACAGGGCAATTCCCTTGGCATCCGAATTCCGGCCGCCACGCACTCTCTGCTTCCGTCATAGGAATCCCGGTGGCGAATTTCAATAGGGGCCGGCCTGAAGGATGGGAAGCGGCTTGATTACTCTGGCATGACGAGACCGCGCAGGGATAAGATTGTATCGATGTCTTGTCAGTCTCTCGTCGGTGTCAGAGCCGAGGACTCCCGTCGGGCTCATGTGGCATCCCGTTCGTCTGGTGAAACACAATTCACCGTGTGGCGGAAGGCGGCCCCTGCGGGAGTGAAGTGCTCTGGCATCTGTGGCCTGACAGGGCGGATGGTCCTGCCTGGAATCCTGCCCGGGAAAGGGATGGTGCCTGCTGAATGAATCGGCAGGAACACGCCGTTGGTTTTCCCTGAATGTTGAACTTCAACTGAAAAACGGTCTTGTGTGCTGCCAGTCCGCTTCCGCGGATTTCCAACCTGCAGCAGAGATCCATGAGACCGGCGAGTGCCCATGACTTTTCGTCTGCTTTCCGTTCTGCTTTTCTGCCTGCTGTGGATTTCTTCGACGGTCCTGGCGGAAGTGACGCCTGAGCAGTTTGACAGTGCCCACAAAGTGCTCGTCAAATACTGCGTCGCCTGTCATTCGGCGGAAAAAAAAGAAGGTGAACTCGATCTGAGCCTGTTCGATACCCTCGAAAAAGCGCAGGCGAATCAGAAGATCTGGGACACCGTGATGGGGCGGGTTCTGGCCCGTGAAATGCCGCCGGAAGGCTCGCGCCAGCCCAACGACAAAGAGCGGGGGGCTCTGAATGGCTGGCTGCGCCTGATGGTGAAGGACGATGGTTCGTGCGACAAAATCGCCAGCGATCGCAACACCAATTTCTATCGGGGGCATGTGATGAGCCGTCGACTGTCGCGCACCGAGTATTCCAACTCCATTCGCGACCTGCTGGGGGTGGACATCGGCGCGGCCGAACGCCTGCCCTCCGACGGTTCTGGCGGCGAAGGCTTCGACACCGTGGGGGACTCGCTGTTTCTTTCCCCGATTCACCTTGAAAAATATCTGGAAACCGCCGAACTGGTGACCACGCGCCTGTTCCCTGAGCATCCGGCGGCGAAGGAACCGGAGGCCCTGAAGCACAGGCGGGCGGGCTTGCTGGCGAGTCTGAACCGTTCCGGAATGTCTCCCCACGAGGCGGCACGTTCGACGTTGAAGCCTCTGATCCGCCGCGCATTTCGCCGGCCTGTGACCGATGAGGAACTGGACCGCTATCTGTCGCTGTCTGATCAGGCGATCGAACGGGGTGATGCGCAGGTTCCGGCTTTCAGTCTGGCCCTGCAGGGGGTGCTGATCTCCCCGCACTTTCTGTTTCTGGCGGAGCCTGAGCCGGAAAAGGAAGGGGTCTATCCCCTGGCGGATCACCCGCTGGCGGCGCGGCTGGCCATGTTTCTGTGGTCGTCACTGCCGGATGAGGCGCTGCTCGATGCGGCAGATGCCGGAAAGCTGCAGAACGATGACGAACTCAGGCGGCAGGTGCAGAGAATGCTGCGCGATCCCCGGGCTCAGGCCCTGGGGGACAATTTCGCCATGCAGTGGCTGGGGCTGAATCCGCTGGGGACCACCGTGCGGCCGGATGCCAAAAAATTCCCTGAATTCACCGACGAACTGGCGACCGCGATGCGGGCAGAAACGGCCGCCTTCTTCACGCATCTGTTTACGGACAATCGCAGTCTGCTGGAACTGCTCGATTCTGACTACACCTTTCTGAACGAAGCTCTGGCGAAACATTATGGCATTCAGGATGTCTCGGGTCCGGAGATCCGCCGGGTGTCACTGTCGGACCGCAATCGCGGAGGCGTGCTGACGCATGCCAGCGTGCTGACGGTCTCGTCGTTTCCGCTGCGCACCAGTCCGGTGCTGCGGGGCCGCTGGGTGCTGGAAGAGATTCTGGGAAGTCGTGTGCCGCCTCCTCCCCCCGATGTGCCGGCCCTGAAAGCGGAAGGGGATGATGGGGTGGTGCTGTCGCTGCGCGAGCAGCTGGAAAAGCACCGGAAAGATCCGCAGTGTGCTTCCTGTCACGCACGCATGGACCCGCTGGGGTTTGGCTTTGAGAATTACGACCCGATCGGCCGCTGGCGGACAGAAGACGGCGGTCATGTGCTGGATACGTCCGGGAAGCTGCCGTCGGGGGAAAAATTCAGCGGGCCAGCCGAGCTGAAAACGATTCTGCTGAAGCGAAAAAACGAAGTGCTGCGGCATCTGGCCAGGAAGATGTACGGTTATGCGGTTGGTCGCAGTTTGAACAAGTTTGACGACTGTGTCACCAAAGAGGCTGTCGCCGCTCTGGAGAAGAATGGTTACCGCGCCCCGGTTCTGGTGGAACACATCGTATTGAGTTACCAGTTCCGACACCGATACTGTAAGAAGTGACAGAAAGATGTGGCCGGCTGAGGCAGGTGGCTCTCATCCAGTCTCGCGCAGCACGCGTGTTTCATTTGATGAAATGTTCTATGCGTGGGGCGGAATGCGGCCCATCGGGGGTGAAGCACTCTCGCGTCGTGGCGAATGAATTTGAGGATGGCAGGCATGATGACCCGACAGACTTTTCCCCGGCGGTCTTTTCTGCGTGGAGCCGGCGTGGCGCTGGCCTTGCCGGTGCTGCAGTCCCTGCTGCCGCGTGCCTTGTGGGCCGCTCCGCAGACGGCGCGGCCGCCGGTGCGGCTGGGGTGTCTGTTCTTTCCGAACGGCGTCTGGCTGCCGGACTGGACTCCCAAACAGACCGGAACAGACTATGAGCTTTCTCCTTCTCTGACCCCGCTGGCCGGAGTGAAGGACCAGCTGCTGGTTCTCTCGCGTCTCGACAAACGGCACAGCCATGACGGGGACGGACATTATGCCAAAACCGCCAACTTTCTGACCGGTCTGCACGTGGAGAAAACGACCGGCAAGAATATCAGCACCGGGGGCATTTCTCTCGATCAGCTGATTGCCCGGCATACCAGCAAATTCACGCCGCTCCCTTCGCTGGAGCTGGGAATTGATCCTGTGATTTCCGGGATCGACAGCAATGTCGGATACACCCGGCTGTATGGATCATCGATTTCCTGGCAGTCGGCGAACCGGCCGGTCGCCAAGGAGATCAATCCGCGGCTGGTGTATGAACGTCTGTTCGGAGTGCGCATGGCCACCCAGCAGGGAAGCACCGGTCCCCGCCCGGTCGATGACCGGCAGCACCTTCTGGACCTGGCTCTGGACGATGCCCATCAGCTGCGAAAAAAACTGGGCCGTGATGACCAGTTCAAGCTCGACGAATATCTCGACTCGGTGCGCTCGGTCGAAAAGCAGATCGAGTTCTTTCATCAGCCGGACCCGCGCGAATGGCTGCCGCAGGTGCCGGAGACGGCGTTTCAGGCACCTGCGCCTGGCATCCCCGGCGACTATCCGCTGCATGTGAAGCTGATGCTCGACCTGATGGTGCTGGCGTTCTGGTCAGATTCCACCCGGGTCAGTTCATTCATGTTTGCCAACGATGTGTCGGGGCGAAACTTCTCCTTCGTCGATGGCGTCAAGGGAGCTCATCATGAGCTTTCGCACCATGAAAACCGGCCGGAAAAGGTCCAGCAGTACAAGCTCATCAACCGCTGGCATGCACAGCAGTTCGCCTACATGCTCGAAAAGATGCGGGCGATTCCTGAAGGGGACGGAACGCTGTTGGATCATTCCCTGGTGCTGATGGGCTGCGGCATGTCCGACGGCAACCGGCATGACCCCAACAATCTGCCGATCCTGGTCGGTGGAAAAGGGAACGGCAGCTGGAAGACCGGGCAGCATCTGGAGTGCGACAAGGGGACTCCGCTGTGCAATCTGTATCTGTCCATGCTGCAGCAGATGGGGGTTCCGGCAGAGCAGTTTGGAGACAGCACCGCGCCGCTGCCGCTGACTGTCTGATTCACCGCTGATTCACCGCCGGGTGGCAGCCTGAATCTGACGGATGAAGGCCCCCTGGGCCGCATGCAGTTCCTGACCGGCCAGGGCCTGGAGGTCGTTGTGTCCGGCCTGCGGGACGCTGAGAAACTGTTTCGGCACTCCATTTGTCGATCGGGCGGGCGCCGCGGCGAACAGCCGTTCGCCCTGGGAAGCAGGCACGATCGTGTCCCGGACTCCATGCATGACCAGCACCGGACAGGTCACCTGCGGAATCCGGTCGATCGAGGGATACCGGTCGACCAGAATCCAGTTGATCGGCAGCCAGGGGTAATGCACTTTCGCGGCATCGACCAGTGAGGTGAATGTGGCCCGGAGAATCAGCCCGGCCGGTGGAGTGTTCTGCCGGGAGAGTTCCCAGGCGAGCCGAGTGGCGACTCCGCCTCCCAGAGACTGCCCGCACAGGATGATCCGGTCCGGCGCGAAGTGCAGCTCGTCGCAGGCAAAATCAAAAATCGCCTGGGCATCGGCCGTGAGTCCAGACTCTGTCGGCCGCCCGGCGTTCTCGCCATAGCCGCGATAGTCGAAGATCAGCGCATGGCATCCCAGGGAATTGAAATCGGCCAGAATCGGAATGCGATTGGCGCGCGTGCCGGCATTTCCCGGAAACAGAATCATCAGCCAGCGGTCCTGCGCAGGCTGATCCTGCTGTTCGGAGGCTCCTGCCGGGCTGCTCAGCCAGCCATGCAGAGTCACCTGGTCATCGCGATGCAGACTGACAGGACGAATCTGCCGGGCGAACGGACCCTCTTTCGGGACCGGCACCGGCCCGGGGGCTCGGGCATAAATCAGGGCACGCTGCAGACGATGTAACACTGGTCTCCATCCCCATCCGATCAACAGAAGCAGAATCAGTCCTCGCAGCAGCACAGGCGAGATCCCGGGGCGGGGGATCACGGCGACGATTCCGGACGGGAAAACAGACCGGTAATCAACGGGTCAGCCAGGCTGGTGGCGATGCCATGTGCTCCCTGAAAATCGTGATGCCGGCTGTGATCATGCGGGACGGCAATGGTGTAGGCACCGGAGGCGACCGCCGCGCGCACGCCGTTCTCGCTGTCTTCCATGACCAGCATCTGTTCCACCGGCACCTGCAGACGCCGGGCGGCGGACTGGTAAATTTCCGGGTTCGGCTTCCCATGCAGAACATCTTCCGCGGACAGCAGAAAATTGAATCGCGGCACCAGATTGAACCGATTGAGCATGGCCGTAAGATAGGGACGGTGAGAGCTGGTGGCCACGGCCTTGGGGATTTCCTGTGATTCCAGCAGATCGAGCAGTTCGAACAGGCCAGGCATCGGGGCCAGGTGCTGATCCAGCAGGCTGTCAAAAATTTCGGCCGATTCCCGGGCCAGATCGTCGATGGAATCGTCGAGTTGTTCGAGATCGATCATGGCCTGAAAGGCCTCGTGTGCCCGCCGGCCCATCATGGCATGAAACAGAGCCGGAGTGGCCACGCGCCCCCGGCGGCGCAACAGTTCTTTGCCGGTCAGGTGAAAGACGTCTTCGGTGTTGAACATCAGGCCGTCGAGATCGAATGCGACAGCACAAATTTGCGGAGGCACGACTTTCCTGTTCCGTGTTGACGTGGATGGGGGTGCGGACTTTGAAGCCGGTGTTTCTGACATGTTCCGTCACATGGCAAGGGGAAGAATCAACTGCCAGTGTCCACCGGCAGAGCACGCTGGCCGGGAACATTCACACGGCAATCCGGAAGGACTGTGAAAGGTTGCGAACGCCATGACGGCTCAGGAGGTGAAGGCGTCTCTTCCGCCGGCGGATGGGCATAGCCGACGCGGCCGCCGTTGGTGCCAGCCGTCTTCTTCTTCAGCGGTTTTCGGTTTCGGCCGGAGCAGACTCCGGTTTGACAGGCCGCCACTGCAGGTGACGAACCGCTCCCACGGTGTGATAACTTGCCAGCCCGAATGGTCGGCACATTTCCATTTCCAGTCGCACGCCGACTTCGAGGTCGGTCGTATCGAGATCGACCAGCGGCGCTTCATCGACCCAGCAGCAGATGCGATGTTCGAAGACCTGCACCCGCACCTTGTACCAGCGCTGATTTTCGAAGGCGAGATAGCCGGTGGTTTCGTTTTCCGAGGCATCTGCTCCGTTGAGGCTCGACAGCCCGGTCAGGCCTCCTCCCCAGCCGCCGAGAATCAGACTGCAGGAACTCTCTTTGACCGGAAAGGTGACCGCGGCAAAAAAATCGTTCCCGGACAGACGCTGCGCTTCGAAGGTGAGTTCATAATTCACCCCAGGCAGCGGCGTTCCGGTCCAGGTGGCTCCGGTCATCGGGTTGCCCCGCCCGAGAATCAGCATGCCGTCTTTGACTTCGACCGGTCCCGGGTTCGCATAGTCGACCGCTTTCCAGTGACCGAGCGATTTTCCGTCAAACAGGGAATGGCTGGAGGAGCCTGCCGGGGCCGGTTCTTCTGCCGGAACGGCCGAGACCATTCCCAGCAGCAGGGCCGGCACCAGGGTCAGCATCCAGGCACCCGGCCGGTGCCAGGAGGCCAGCGGCCTGAATTGTTGTCGCCGTGCGGTTTGCATTCCGCGGTCCTCTTTGTTTCGAGCCAGTGGCTTTTGCCGGTGCCTGCGGGGCTTCAATTTTCCCGTCGGGCCTGTCGTGACCGCAACAGTTCGTATTTTTTGACCTTCTCGGCCACCGTGGGAATCAGCCGGGACGCATTTTCATTGTAGATCTTTTTCAGCACGTCGTCCGGCAGGCCGAGCCCATAGATGTTCCACAGACCCTGGGGAGGGAAGGGATTGTCTTCATAGGGAAAATATTCGTCCCAGGTTTCCAGCATCCGGTAATGCGGAATCAGCTCTGTGATGGGGGGGACGCCGTCGGTTCCGAACAGCACGCGGTCGGCGTATTTGATCAGAAACTTCCGGGCGGAATAGGGCTGGCGACCCAGTTCCGAAATGCGCGCGGCAATTTCGACATTCATATTGGGATGGCGATCGAGCAGTGTTCCCAGCAGGGCCAGGTCTTCAGCTTCTTCGGCCATGTGGGCGCAGATGAAAGTCGTTTCCGGATGGCGGGCAATCACCCGGTTCCGTGCGGCGATGATTTCTTCAAAGGCAGGAAAGCCTGGGCCGTAAAAACTCCATTCCGGATGCCGGGAGAGTTCTTCCCAGCGTTCGTTGCGCACCGTGGTCGGCTGAAAAAATGCCCGTGGGTCAGCACAATGCCAGACAATGGGAATTTTCAGCTCGCCTGCCCGTTCCCAGACGGGATCGAACCGGGGGTCATCCACCTTGATCAGGTGGCCGTCCAGATCTTTCAGGTACAGTCCCAGGTCCTTCCAGACTTTCATGCCGCAGGCTCCCTGCCGGACCGCCTCGGTCAACTGGTCGGCCATCTTCTGGCCAAATCCCGGGTGATGCACCGCCCAGGTGGAGGGGTCATCCCGTCGCCCGTCACAGACATAATCCATTCGCTGAAAGACAACAAACCGACCGGGATAAGACTGTTCCAGCTGATAGGCATGATCGGCGAACTTCGCCCCGTTGAAACCGCCGTCCAGACTCACGCTGACGGCCGTGTTCGATTCATCCATCACGCGCACCATCTCGGCCAGTTCCTCTGAAGAGAGTTGCCCGGGATGCGAATGCACATTCACGCAGGGAAATTTGGAACAGGTCAGAATGTGTTCGGGCACCTTGAGCGAGGACTGGGGCCGAAACTCGTCAAGATAAATTCGCCGCACCGGCTGAGCGGAAGAGGGTTCGGCGGCCGATTCGTCGGGGTGTGCCAGATTCTGCCCGGCCAGCAGAGCCAGCAGGCCTGACATCAGGCAACAGAATCCCAGGCGTGGTGATCGGAAAAGACGGTGATGACTCCGGTTCATGAAACTCCATCCTGAATAACGACAATTGACAGACTTTTCAGACTTCCGCCGGATTGCCGATGTGGAACCTGGCGGAATCACCAGACATGCGATGGCCGGCCTGGTGCCTGCCGCGACTCTTTCCTCCGTGACAGAGAACCGAAGACAGGACGCTTCGTGTTTCTGGAGCAGCCTGCGGTTTTGCCCGGAAGATTTCTCCGGCACACCACATGATCAGGCGGGAAGGTGGCACTGCCGAACATCAAATTTCCGGCAGGTCCCCTGAGTCAGGCAGGAATTGAATGATACGCGATTTCAGGTGGTCTGTCTGCCGGAAGAGATTTCCGGAATCGGGAAGAGCCCCGGGGAAAAGGGAAAATGCCCGCGGCAACAGTGTGGACGGCCGAGGCCAGTTGGCAATAATCTTTTCCGGCAGGATCGTCCTGTGAGTCTATCTGAGGGGGCAGATGTGAACCGGGTGCTTGTGCCCTGGTCTGCGCAGCGGCGTTTCGCCGAATGAAATGTGGCCTGCGTTCGATACTCGCACTCCACGTTCAGGCTGTACTGGCCGCACAGGGGGCCGATGTCTGTTGCCCGGAATCTGCGCGATGATGAACCTGCACCGTAATGAACCTGCATCGTGATGGACGATTTTCTTTCGACATGCTCGACGTGAAGGGGTCTCGTGTCTGCAGCGGAATATGATGCGATTCTGTTTCTCTCTTTCGGCGGCCCGGAAAAACGCGAGGACGTGTTGCCGTTTCTGGAGAACGTTCTGCGGGGGCGCAATGTTCCTCGCGAACGGATGCTTGAAGTGGCCGAGCATTATTATCACTTCGAGGGCGTCAGCCCGATCAATCAGCAGAATCGCGAACTGATTGCCGCCGTGACGGCCCGCCTGCGCGCACAAGGCTGCGAGCTGCCGGTGTACTGGGGAAATCGCAACTGGCATCCTTTGCTGAATGACACGGTCGAGCAGATGACCCGGCAGGGAGTGCGGCGGGCGATGGCGTTTGTCACCAGCGCGGTCAGCTCTTATTCCAGCTGCCGGCAATATCTGGAAAATATCGCGGCCGCGCAGGCTCATGCCGGTCCCCAGGCTCCGGCGGTCGACAAGATCCGAAATTTTTTCAATCACCCGGAGTTCATTGCGGCCAATCTGGCACAGGTGCGCGCCGCGCTGGAGCGGCTTCCGAAAGGCAGTCAGAAGGCGGTGCGTGTTCTTTTTACGGCACACAGCATTCCGATGTCGATGGCCCAGGCCAGCCCGTATGTCGAGCAGTTGCAGGAAACCTGCCGGCTGATTGCCGCGGAACTGGGGCTGGCCGATTCGCAGTGGCAACTGGCTTATCAGAGTCGCAGCGGCCGCCCGGAAGATCCCTGGCTGGAGCCTGATATTCTGGATGTGCTGCGGGCCTTTCCCGAGAGTGAATTGCCGCCGGTGGTGATTGTTCCGGTCGGCTTTCTGTCGGATCACATGGAAGTGCTGTTCGATCTCGATGTCGAAGCGGCCGATCTGTGCCGGGAGCGCGGCATTGTGATGCAGCGGGCGGGAACGGTCGGAACTCATCCCCGGTTTGTGGAGATGGTCTGTCAGCTCATTGAGGAGCGGTTGCGCCCGGAAACGCCGCGGGCGGCGCTGGGTCAGTATCCGGCCGGATGGGATCAGTGTGATCTGGGGTGCTGTCCGGCTCCTCCCCGGCGCCCGTCATCTTCGACGACCGCCACAGGGCCTGCCCGATAGACCCTGTGCATGATTCTGGTGCAGGCGACTGGGTGTGATTCCCCGCAGGCATGCCCATTGGATCGCCTGCGGAACACTGAAGACCCATTCTGGAATGGCTCTGGAATATCACGCTGCTTCGGTCTGCTTCAGGCCGCCGACCAGCAGACTTGCCGGCATGCGGAATGAATGGCGCGCAGAAGGAGCGGCCCATGGAATGAACAGCCTGCCGGGGAGAGCGGCAGCGGGACTTCAGTCGCTGACCGGCAGGCAGAGCCAGGGAAGCCGGACCGTGCTGAGCTGATCGAGTTCTGCCCGCGCGGCGCGAACGGCCCCTTCGGTGGTGACATGCGTCATGAACACCAGTGGCACGGCCGGGAATTCGGCCTGTGAGCCCGGCTCGTCGCTTTCCTTCTGAATCACGCTGGCCAGGCTGATGCCGTGTCGTCCGAGAATGTCGGCGATGTCGGCGATGACATGCGGGCGGTCTTCGACCTGAAACCGCATGTAATAGCGGCGGCGGATCTTTTCAATCGGCTGCAGGGGGAAGGTTTCGGTCTGCGGCCATAGTGGCAGGCTGTTGAAGTTGATGCGTGCCCGTCCGACGGCGACATCGACCAGGTCGGCCAGGACCGCCGAAGCGGTGGCCATCTGGCCTGCGCCAAGTGCGGAGAACCAGGCTTTGCCCAGGGCATCGCCGGTCAGCTCGATCATGTTGTAAGGGCCGTTCACCTGGGCCAGAGGGCGGCTGTTGCGGATCAGGGTGGGCTGCGTGTGCAGTTCCAGCTGCTGATCGACCAGTTTTGCTGTGGCCAGCAGCTTGATGGCATAGCCCAGCTCGGCGGCAAACTTCAGATCCATCAGGCTCAGCTCGTCGATTCCCTGGACGGGAAACTGATCGGGGGTGATTCGCCGGCCAAAGGCGAGTTGTGTCAGCAGGCCCAGTTTCTGGGCGGCATCAGTCCCCTGCACATCCATCGACGGGTCGGCTTCGGCAAACCCGAGCTGCTGCGCCTCGCGGACGGAGTCCTCATAAGAGGCATTCTCTTTGAACATGCGGGTGAGAATGAAGTTGCTTGTTCCATTCACAATCGCGGCCAGCGAGAGAATCTGGTTTCCGGTCATGGCCTGCCCGATGGCGGCAATGATGGGAACTCCGCCTGCCACCGCGGCTTCGAAGGAGATCGAGCGGCCCAGCCGGCGGGCTTCCGCGAACAGTTCGTCGCCGCAGGTGCACAGCAGTGCCTTGTTGGCGGTGACGACATCCTTGCCGGCCTGGAGCGCGGCGAGCACCAGGCTTTTGGCCGGTTCAATGCCTCCGATCAGCTCCACCACGACATCCACATCGTCCGCCTGGGCGACCGACAGGGCGTCGGTGGTGAGCTGTACTTCGGTCAGATCGACGTCGCGTGCCCGATCCGGATTGCGGACCGCCACCCGGGTGAGCTGCACCGGGCGTCCGGCGCGCAGGGCCGTGCGGGCGGCCTGCGTCTGCAGAATGCGCGCCACGCCGCTGCCGACGGTTCCCAGACCAATCATTCCAATGCGTAACGGGTGAGCCATGAGAGTCTTGACGATTGCAGGAAGTAAACCGGTTTGCAGGGCGGATGAAAGGACCGTCCGCGCAGAGTGCCGTTTCGGGCGTTTCCCAGCTTATCGGTCTGACCGGCCGGACGGGAGCGTGGAAGGGACCAGGGCCGGAGACCGGAGAAAAAAACAGATCCGGCGTGATGGTCGGCCATGATTTGCGGTTCATGCAAGGCCTGAACGGGGCCGTGCGGAATGCCTGTGTCGGAGGGGGCTCAGGCACGGGGCTGCGACACGGCCATGGTGCCGGTCATGGGGAAATCGGATTCGTGCTTGCGGGCGGCATCTCGGCAGATATAATTTTTGCTGCACAGGGAATGTCATCAATGATCGACCGAAATCGTGTTCCAGACAAGGATTGGCACGGGCCGCGTCTCCGGATTGGAGCGGTGAGCTATCTGAACAGCAAACCGCTGGTTCATGGCTTGCCGGGCCAGGTGGCCGGTTCCGACCTGATTCTGGATTATCCCAGCCGCCTGGCGGATGAACTCGCCCGAGGCCGACTGGATGTCGCTTTGATCCCGTCCGTCGAGGCCTTCTCGGACTGCGACTATGAAGTGGTATCGGATGCCTGTGTGGCCACCCATGGTGCGGTCCACAGCGTCAAGCTTTTTTCCCGGGTGCATCCGGGGGCCATTCGCAGCCTGGCGCTCGATGAAGGCTCGCGGACCAGTGCGGCCCTGACCCGGGTCATGCTGGAGGAACGCTTTGGAGTTCGTCCGCAGCTGCAGTCGCTTCCGATGGGGGCCTCTCTGGACGATTGTCAGGCCGATGCGGTGCTGCTGATCGGGGATCGGGCGATGTTTTCCCCGGTGGAACACTTCCACACCATCTGGGATCTGGGGGAGGAATGGGTGCAATGGACCGGGCTGCCGTTTGTGTTCGCCATGTGGACTGCACGCAAAAGCAGTCTGGCCGAGCGGGCTGCCTCAGGGCTGTCTGCCGCGCGTGATGCCGGTCTGGCGGCCATCGAGCAGGTGGCCCAGGCTGGAGCTGGCCAGCTGAAGCTGCCTTATGAGATGGTCCATCATTATCTGACCAGAAACCTGCACTTCCGGCTGGGTCCGGCGGAGCGGTCCGGCCTGCGACTCTTTCAGGAACTCGCGGCCCGACATGGACTGGCCGGCGCGGCCCCGGTCGCCTTTCAGGTGGACCGGCTTCCCCGGGAGTTCGCAGCACCGATACCGGCACCCGCGGCGACACCAGTGCCAGCACCCGCGGCGACAACAACGGCAACGTCGTCGGCGGTCTCGCAGCCTGTATCGCGATAGAGCGCCTCTTTTCTGTGCGTGGCGGAACGCGGCCCATGTGGGAATGAAGCGCTCTAATCGTCAGTGCAGGTATGACCGGAGTGGCCTGACCTTGCCGGCAGAATTGGCCTGTTCGTGTTGTTGTTCCGCAAATGCTGTGTTTCCCGGACGCATCATCCAGAGAGTTTGAGCTAGCGTTATGCAACATCCGACCAATGAAGGTTAGATGATTCACTGGAGTCGAATTAAGGACCGGGAAGTCATGCTGGTACTCAGCCGCAAACAGGATGAAAAAATCATTATCGGCGATTCCATCACCTTGATGGTGGTCTCGATTCAGGGAGACAAAGTGCGTCTGGGGATTGAAGCCCCGAAGCATGTGAGTATCCACCGGGAAGAGGTCTACAACGCCATTCAGAAAGAGCGCGATCCTGTCGGGGAAGCAGATGTGAGTCACAACCCGACCACGCGCGACCGATAGGCCGTGATCCGATCCTCGGTGACCCGGCGATCGGCGATCAGACAGGCCGCGACCCGATCAGGATCGACGACGACCAGAGCAGCTGCCGGTCCCTGCGCATCGGAACTCTGGCAGGCGCGAGTCTTTCTGCTCCCGGGATCACCAGGTCATGGCCTGAACGGCGCTGAGTGCCGTGAGCGAACGGCCTGTCCGGGCCGCTTTCCTTCTTCGCCGCGAATAGACCGTGCTGGTTCTGCGGAGCATGCTTATTGGGTGGGCGCCTCATTCTGCGGAGGGGCCTCGAAGGACTCCGACGGAGTGGGAGCTTCGAAATAGAGCGTCACCCGATCCGTGGCGAATTTGAGCTGCACCCGCAATGGCTGCGTTTCGGTCAGCCAGCCAATGCCTGTTCCGTCGTCTGCGGCGGTGCTTCGCCAGACTTCTTTGCCGGTGAAGCGATTCAGAATGAGTGCATCCAGTCGGCCGTGCCCTTTGGCGAACAGCAGCAGGGGCCAGCGCTGAGGACTTTGTGTGGCGATCTGCTGCGAGGGAATCTGCCGTTCCCAGAGCATGGCACCGTCGTTTCGGCCGAGCGCGCGCACCGTTCCGTCGACTTCGGAAAAGACCAGGTCATGCGAGCGGACCCCAAATGTCTGCCGGCGCAGAGAATCGGCCTGATGGGTGCTGGTGAGCAGAATCCAGTGCTCGGGATATTCCAGCAGCGTGAACTGCGCGATCTGTTCCGGGAAGGCACAGGATGTCTGGAACAGAATCTGACCGGTCAGGCCGTTTCGGACGCTCAACTGGTGGTCCGGGGTGAAAAACGCCACGGACTGTCCGTCGACAACGGAAAACAGCGTCTCGGCCGGGGTGGTCAGGCTCCAGACAATTTTGTCTTCCGCCGGGTCGTACATCTGCCAGACAGCCTGGTCCTGGTCGGTGATCCGGCAGGGGAGGAACCGGCCCCAGTCCCCATTTCCCCGTTCCAGGCAGTTCAGGATTCCCTCAGGCAGGGCGCGTTCCGCGAGGAATTCGCCGTCCAGGGCGCGATAGACCAGCAGGCGCTCCTGATGAGCCGGTTTCACCACGATGAATTCCTGATCGGCGAAGATTTCGGACCCGGAGGGGACATCGCGTCGTCGCCACAGTTCGGCCCCGGTCTGGGGATGAATGGCGATCAGGTTGTTTTCTGAAGACAGGCACAGCAGGGAATCGGTCAGGGAGCTTGCATCGCCGATCAGCAGCCCGGCACGCGATTCGACCTGAATGGACCGGATTCCCAGACGCGGAGGACCGGGAGCCGGGCCGCGTCCCATGGACAGGGGCAGGTCCTCTCTGGCCAGCGTGCGATTGAGAATCACCTGGGGAGTTTCAGGGTCTGACAGCAGATCGAGCAGGACGATGCGGTCGAGCAGAGCCACCAGCACCAGGTGATGATGCATGCAGACGAACCGGCCCAGATCGGCTTCCGAGGCATAGCGCGAGCCGGGATAGCCGGCTGAAATCCGTCCATGATGCAGGCCGTCGGCATCGTAGATTTCGATGTTTCCGCCGGCCTGATCGGCAAAGAAGGTCCAGCCTTTGAGTTCTTCGCTGGGAGGGCCGAGCAAGGGAATCTGATAGGCGTTGGAGCGGGCCGGAGTCTGCTGGTCAGACAGAACGGCCTGATGCGGCCAGACATGCAGGGATTGCAGCAGCTGCTGATAGTCCGGGTTGGCTTCCGTTTCGGTGACGATCTGGCTGCAGGGCCGCGCCTGGGGACCAGAAATGGTGCCCTCGCACTCTCGCAGTCTGTTGACCAGTTGTCGCGCTTCCGAACCATCCTGAGTCTGCAGGGCCAACTCCAGAAGGAGTGCTGCGGCGGTGCCGCGCACCTGGGGATCGGTGTGCTTCAGCAGCGGACGCAGGAGAATTTCACGGCTTTGCCAGTCCTGATGTCCCAGGGGAATTTCGGCCAGGCGCCGGGCAACGACCTGCGCATCGACCCAGCCGGGAGGAAAGGCCGGAAGCAGGCGGAACAGGCTGGCCGGCGCGGCGGTCTGAACCCAGTTTTCGAGTCGCGACTTCAATGCCTGCTGCAGGGTGCTGTCTGTGGTGTTGAGCATTTCGGAAATGCGCGCCAGGACCCAGCGGCTGTCGGCCACCGCCCGCCGATTGTCGATTTCGACGAGCTGTTCCGTCTGCGGAAGGATTTTCAGGATCTGCAGATACTGGTCGAAAGCGGCCTGAGACTCTCCGGCGGCCTGCAGTCCCTGAGCGTAGACCCGAAGAAACTGCAGACGTTGATCATCTCCGCGAAGCTGATTCTGAATCTGTTCGGCCTGTTGCCGATAGCTGGCGAAATCGGTGCGCAGGCCATCGAGCACCGCCCAGATCAGGACTTGCCTGGCCCCGGTGTCTGCGGAACGGGTCACGGCCGACTTCAGATCTTCCAGCCCGGTGGACAGTGCTCCCTGCTGCAGTTCCCATTGTCCTTTCCAGGACAGGGTCTGGGCTGTCTGTTGTTCGTTCTGGGGAGCACGGGCCAGCTGTTCCTGCAGCCAGCTGCGGGGCTGCAGGGCGGTCAGGCCGGTGCCGGTGGAGAGAATGAGCACCCCTTCGGCCGAGGTCAGATTTCCCGGCGGTTGACCTTTTGGCAGTGCCAGCCGTGTCAGCAGTCGCCCAGTCGGAAGATCAACGACGGCGATCTCTCCGGTGATCAGCGGCTGCAGAAACTGATCTCCCATCCGCAGTCCGCGCCCGGCCGGAGCCGGAATGGGAACCGGCTGCTTCCACAGCTGAGGACCGTCGGCGAGGTTCAGACTGGTGATTTCGCTGCGGCCGACCAGAATCAGATGGTCCTGGTATGTGGTCGCGGCATAGGCCATCTGTCCGCGCGGAATGCGTGAGTCGAAATGGCTTTTTCCGGTCTGCAGGGAGACGCAGACCAGAGAGTCATCATCGGGGGGAGTGAAGACGACGCAGGACCCGGCCACCATGATGCGGGTGTCGAACCAGCGGTCATCGTTCAGCAATTCTTCCCGGGACATGCTGGGAGCCTGAGCCTGCGGGCGGACCATCCGCATCATCAGTCCCTGATTTCGAAGGCTTTCCCCGGCGTCGACATAGAAATGCGTCCAGACGACCTGGCGCTTCAAGGGATCGACAGCCACCAGCGAGCCTTCGCCTGTGGGGCAGATCAGCAGGCCATCGGCACTGACCGGCATCAGGCCGGCCAGACGCCGGACATCATCCAGAACCAGATCACGGTCGGGGTTCAACAGTCCGACCGACCACAGGATTTCCCCGGTCGCAGGATCCAGTTCGAACAGCTGGACCTGTCCTCGTTCTTCACCCAGAACATAGAGATGGCCGTCGACGGGAAGGGGAGCCCCCAGGTAAAAGATTTCGCGCGGTTCGGCGAACAGCAGGCCGGCCGCCGTGGAACGGCTTGTCTGAGTGGGCCAGAGGATTTTGCCTTCGGTCGCCAGATCATAAGCGACCAGCCGGTTCGAGCGTTGCGGCAGCAGCGGGTGCCGCTGGGTGTTCTGCGTCATTCGCTGGGGACTGGTCGTTCCGACCAGCTGGCAGTCTGTGACGGCATACACCCGTTCGCCGTCACTGCTGAGTGAGGACGAGGTCAGATCTCGCCAGCCGCGCACGGCGGCGAACAGATCCCGCATCTCTTCCCGGACGACGTCGTGCTGGTTTCCGGCGGAATACGTCCATTTGGTCAGGTATTCGAATGTTTCATCAATGAGCAGCCCGTTCCAGACGATCTCTCCATTCTTCAGGTCAAAGGCCTTCACGCTGCCCGGCCCGGAAAGGATGGCCAGATTGCCGACAATCAGCGGGCGACTGGCCGGCATGGCCAGGCGCCCAGGCTGCGAACGGATTCTCTGTTCGGTGGCGTCCATCAGGTCGCGTGTGTCGGTTCCCAGCCGTTCCGCCACACCGGGGGCGTCCATCAGCCAGAAGTCATAGACGGGATGAACACTGTTCGCCTGCCAGGCAGCGGGAGTGAATGCCGGGGCAGGCAGCACCTGTCGGGCGGGAGAGCAGTCTCCATAAGGCAGCCACCATTGATAGGCCGGGGCATCACTGGCCCGCGCCAGGAGCGGTCCGGCCGGGCGTTTCAGCAGTTCGGCCTGTATGGCGGGATCGGAAAACACTGTGGAATGACGGGCAAGCAGTTCTTTGGCCTGCCCGGGTTCGTTCGCCTGCAGCAGGAGTTGCACGGCCTGTCTGAGAACATTTTCCGGAGCGGTCACGGCGGGATGCTGTGACAGGGTTTCCAGTTGAAATGCGGCGGTGCCGAAGCGGCCGGCATCGCAATTCAGTCGGGCGAGTTCGGCCAGGGCCTCGGCACCGGCGGTGGTCAATGCGAACTGCCGGACGACTTTTTCAATCTGCGAAACGTTCTGGCTGGTCACGGCCTCGGTGAACAGTTGGCGGGCTGCCGGCCCGAACAGCCGGTCATATTCCGCCTGATGCGGGCGAATGCACTCTTCGATGCGTCGGAATAAAGATCCGAGCGGGCTGGCACCATCGGCAAAGAAGAAGTCTTCGTCTTCGTTGAGCAGTTGCTGCAGAGTTTCCAGTCCCTGGGTGACGTCGCCGGCCTGGAGGGCTTCCAGGGCGCGGTCGTAAGAAGCAATCGTCAGCGGGTTACGCGGCAGACGGCGGAGCGGCAGATCTTCACGCCCGGCGAAATCGGAATCCAGCCCGGCCGGAGGGGCCGGAAATTGTGCGGGGGCCGGCACGGCCAGCAGCAGGAACAGGCAACCGATCAGCCATTTCCGAACGGTTCGACAGCGGTGATGCTGAAAACGCATGCTCACCCGGGATCATCCAGAAAGGGGGTGAAGAAGAACTTCCACGCCTGCACAGCATACCTGCCGGAATGCGCTCCTGCGAAGCGGAAAGCCTGGGGAAAGCCGCCTGTGGAGACGAAAAAATGCCTGCCGCGACGAGCGCAGCAGGCACAGACGGGGGTTCGGGAATTTTCAGACCCAGACCGTGATCAGTTCAGAATCTGGCTGGTCTTTCCAACCACGGCGGCAATGCGATCCTTGGTCAGATCGGCGGCCTTGCAGGTTTCGTTGACTTTCAGCTTGCCGTCGACCCACATCATGACGGTCACTTCGGCATCCTGCTGGATCTTGTAGGCTGGCGGGCCGGAAGTTCCATCAAAGGTGGTCAGCGGCGTGTGGGTGACCTGTGCTTCGCTGGCGACTTTCTTCAGGGCGGCTTCCCCGTTTTCCGGCTCATCGGTCAGCAGCACGACGAAGGCTTTCATGTCTTCGTTCTGGTGCTTGCCGACCACGGAATCGACTTCCTGAATCAGGGAGGTGACGCCGGGATTCACGGATCGGGTGAAGATCGACACAACCGGGCGATCCCCATAGCGGCAGCGATAGCACAACTTGGTCCCGGCGGCCGGGCCGGTCACATCACGCACATAAAAGGCGTTCACTGGTGAACCGACAGTCAGACCTTCGGCAAAGGCAGTCCCCGACATCAGCAGCGCTGTCAGGGCCATTGCGAAAAACTTCTTCATGCTCTCAATCTCCTGAAAATGAACGAGTTCCGCGCGTCAACTCCAGACGCTGCTCCGCAGCGCACTGATTCCTGTTCGAAAGCGAAGACTCTCGAACAAAACGATTCCCGATCTGACCGTGCTCAAAGATTTTCACGATCGAGAGTGGTTTTGCTCGAGGAACTCAGATTGTATTCTAGACACCTGTTTCGAAATCGTCGAGGACTGGTTCTTCCGGGAATCGAATTCTGCAGGCAATCGTCGCCGGGAATCGAGACGGTCTACTCTGGCCTGCCCTGCCTCGAAGTCGGGAGGCACTGGGGTTTTCAGGCTGCGAAAATGGCCTGACAGGTGCATGTGTTGGGGCCGCAGGCGGCTCGTGATGGATTTGGTGAAAGATTTGAATCAGGATTTGACCATGCCAGTTCTGCTGCAGTCCCAGTTGACCGGAGTGCCGGTGCGGCATGGCAAAGTGCGGGATGTGTATGACTTTGGCGACCGGCTGCTGCTGGTGGCGACAGACCGGATCAGTGCGTTTGACTGGGTCTTGCCGGCAGGAATTCCTGACAAGGGCCGCATTCTGACGCAGATCTCGAAATTCTGGTTCGACTTGCTGCAGGTGAACGACCATCTCCTGTCGATGGACGTGACGACACTCCCTTTGCCGGCAGATGCCGATGTGGCTGCCCTGCAGGGGCGCTCAATGGTCGTCCGGAAAACGAATGTCGTGCCGATGGAATGTGTCGTGCGGGGATATTTGGCCGGCTCCGGCTGGAAAGAATATGTGGCCACCCAGACTCTGGCCGGCGTGAAGCTGCCGCGCGGCCTGCAGGAATGCGACCGTCTGCCGGAGACGCAGTTTACGCCAGCGACGAAAGCGGAATCCGGCCATGACGAGAACATCTCCTTTCTGGAGATGCAGCAGACGGTCGGGTTTGATCTGGCCGATGACCTGCGCGCGATCAGCCTGGAAATTTATGAACGTGCCGCCGCCTATGCCCTGTCCCGTGGAATCATGCTGGCCGACACCAAGTTCGAATTCGGACGTGTGGGCGATGAGATCGTGCTGATCGATGAAGTGCTGACACCGGACAGTTCCCGATTCTGGCCGTTGAGCGAGTATCAGCCGGGACGAAACCAGCCGTCATTCGACAAGCAGTTTGTCCGCGACTGGCTCGAGACGACCGGCTGGGACAAGGCCAGTCCTCCCCCCTGCCCTCCGGAGGACGTGGTGCGTCGCACCCGGGAAAAATATGTCGAAGCCTTTGAACGGCTTTCCGGTCAGACATTTGCCTGACTGGCCGATTGACAGGCTGCGGAATGTAAGCCGGAAGCGGTGTCTCGCTGAAACAGGCCGACCAGGCTGTGCGAACCAGGCATTCGGGATCGCATGGTGCCTGACGTCTGGCGGATCGCCGGGATCAGGAGGATGCCTGGCCTGCCTGCTGTGTGTGACGCGAGAGTTGCAGGGGAACGATGCGTTTTGAGGACAGGCAAAATTTCGTTTTGCCGGGCATTGGTTTGACGGCGACAGAGCAGCGCGCATAATGAATCCGTTCATCTCAAACTGAGCAGACAGTCTGATGTCGATTTCCCTGATCCCGCTGATTGCCATTCGCTACCGCACGATTCGAATTTGCGGCATTCGAATTTCTGCGCAGAACGGGATCTGAGGTCACACCGGATTGAAAAACGTCTGACCCTCTCGATCCTGTTCATGGTTCGAGGGGGTTTTTTTGTTGAGAGCAGATTGCTCTGGCCTGGGCCTGCGCAGCGCGCATTGCCGTGAAGGAAACGCTGCGTCGCATGGCGAAATGCGGTCCAGGTGAGATCGAGACGCTCCCTATGGCCTGACATCAGATCGAAGGGCAGAGAAACCGATGTACATTCAGCTTTATGACACCACGCTTCGGGATGGCAGCCAGGGCGAAGGGGTCAACTTTTCGCTGCAGGATAAACTGCAGATCACCAGAAAGCTGGATGAACTGGGGTTCGACTTTGTCGAAGGCGGATATCCGCTGTCGAATGAAAAGGATTTTGAATATTTTCAACGGGTACGGGATCTGGATCTGAAGCATGCCCAGGTCTGTGCGTTTGGCATGACCCGTCGACGGGGGATTGGCCCCGAACAGGATCAGGGGATGCTGGCCCTGCGGGACTCGCACGCCCCGGTCTGCACGATTGTGGGCAAAACCTGGGATCTGCAGGTGACCGAAGTGCTGCGGGTCGACCTGAATGAAAATCTCGAGATGATCCGCGACTCGATTGCCTTTCTGCGAGCGGAAGGGCGGCGTGTGTTTTATGACGCCGAGCATTTCTTCGATGGCTTCATGGCCAACCCCGATTACGCGCTGGCGACCGTTCAGGCGGCCCAGTCGGCCGGAGCGGAAGTCATTGTCTGCTGTGACACCAACGGGGGGACACTGCCGGAAAAACTGGCTGAAATTCTGGGTCAGGCGCGCCGGGAGCTGCACACGGCCCTGGGGATTCACTGTCATAACGACTGCGATCTGGCGGTGGCCAACTCACTCTCGGCCGTGGATGCCGGGGTCAGCCAGGTTCAGGGAACGATCAATGGCATCGGCGAACGCTGCGGCAATGTCGATCTGCTCAGTGTGGCGGCAAACCTGGCGCTCAAAAAACAGGGCTATCAGGTTCTGACCCATGGGCTCGGGCTGTCTCATCTGACGGAACTGTCGCGCTATGTCTATGAACTGGCGAATATGAATTTTCGGTCGAACCAGGCCTTTGTGGGACGCAGCGCCTTTGCTCACAAAGGGGGCATGCACGTGCATGCGGTCAACCGGTTCGCCCACAGCTATGAACACATCGCCCCGGAAACAGTGGGGAACGAACGGCGGATTCTGGTCAGCGAGCTGTCGGGCCGGTCGAACATTGTCGCGAAAACGACGCGACACAAAATCAGCCAGGATCAGGAACTGATGGGACGGATTCTGAATCGGGTGCAGGAACTCGAAAGCGCCGGATATCAGTTCGAAGCCGCCGAGGCCTCGTTCGATCTGCTGGTGAAAAAGCTGGCCGGGGCCTATGAGCCGAAGTTCCAGCGCATTCACTATCGGGTGAATGTCGAAACTGCCGGTCAGGGAGAACCGCTGACCGAGGCGACCGTTAAACTGAAAATTGATGGAGACGGCCCGGTGCGCCATGAGGTGGCCGAAGGAGATGGCCCGGTCAATGCGCTCGATCAGGCACTGCGCAAGGCGTTGATTGCGTTTTACCCCAATCTGGCCGAAATGCATCTGGTGGATTACAAGGTGCGGGTGATCAACTCGACCGGGGGAACGGCGGCCAGCGTGCGGGTGGTGATTGAGTGCGCCGACGAGAAGGATGTCTGGAGCACCATCGGCGTGAGTGAAAATATCATTGAGGCCAGCTGGCTGGCGCTGGCCGACGCCGTGGAATACAAGCTCTTCAAGGATGACGGCGAACTGGGAGCGTGATCGTACTGGCACTGGCTGCGGGAGCGGATCGCTTTCGCAGCGGCCTTACCGGTTGTCTGTTCTTGGGCCGGCGTTTCTGCAGTGAGTATTTTCTGAAGGATTCAGTTGTCGGGATTCAGGCAGCAGGATTCAGGCAGCGTCCATAAAAAAAGGTCGCCATGCTGGACCGGCATGGCGACCTTCGACCTGAGATGTGCCTTCCAGACAGGTTGGCACTCTTCGTTGCGAGTCATCTGTCCTGGAGTGGTTTGCTCCCGCCGGGGCCGCCATGGGCACCAGTGAGAGCCACCCCCGGCTCCAGTCAGTTGGTCATCGGTGGAACCCCGAGGAGTTCTTCCTGCTCTTCCTGGATGATGATGCGTGGAGTCACCATCATCATCAGGCTTTGCGTTTCGCGGCCCACACCAGTGTTCTTGAACAGACGGCTGATGTAAGGGATCTTGTTCAGGATCGGAACCCCGGCCATGTTCCGGCCTTCTTTGAGCGACTTCACACCGCCCAGAAGGACCGTTCCACCGTCGGGAACGCTGACGACTGTGATCACAGACACCATGTTCTGAATAGGCTGCTGGACAGTCACAGTTCCGGCTGCGGAGCTGCTTCCGTTGTTGCCGTTGCCGCCGCCTCCACCGCCGCTGTTGCCGCCGCCGATGCCGCCGCCGGTTCCGCCGCCGCCGCCGCCGATGCCGCCGCCGGTTCCACCAGTGTTGCCACCGCCGGATCCGCCGGACAGGTAGGAGAAGGTGAACACGTCGGTGATATTCATGAACTGAGGCAGAACGCTCAGCCGCACATAGCGACGGTCAGCCGAGACCACGGCCTGGACCGTCATGGTGGTCCCATCACCAAACATCTGAATGTTTGGCTGGTATCCGATGTTAAAGGCACTGGCGACCGGAGTCAGCGAGACGACGAATGGACGCTGCAGCTGGCTGATCACGGTTCCTGTCTGGCCGTTGAACAGGGTCACTTTCGGGGCGAACATGACGTTCGACCGGCGGTCACCCTGGGCAGCCCGCACGAACATGAAGGCTTCGATATCGCTCAGGATGGCCATCCCGAACTGAATCCCGGCGTTAGGATCGAAGCCTCCGAAGGTCGGAGCGGCCAGGTCAAACGATCCCTGACGGAACGGCACGTCCAGTGTCGGGCTGAAGGTCTGGGTATTGTTCAGCAGACCGACCACCGTGCGTGACGGCCAGTTGTCATGGTCCTGCATGTTGATCTTCGGACCCTGCCCGAACGGGGCCAGAGTCGTGGTTCCGGAGCCGGAGCTGCCGGAGGAAGATCCTCCGCTGCCGGTCGAGCCGCCGGTTCCGGCACCTGAACTGCTGCTGCCGCCGCCTGCTCCCCCGAAGACCGGGTCGACACTGCCGAACGGACGCATCGGAGAGAAGTCGGTGTTGACACCCGGGTTGCCGACGGTGTCGTTGATGTTGAAGTCGAAGTCGATTCCGATCTGCTCGAAGAACTGGTCGCTGACCGTAATGAAGCGGACTTCAATCGTCACCTGCAGGTCCTGCAGACGACGCAGCTGTTCCAGCAGGTCGGCAATTTCCTGATGCACTTTCTGAGTCTGCCGGACGACAAGGCTCAATGTGCTCTGATGCTCGCTGATCGTGCCTGCACCTCCCAGTTCCTGCCAGTTTTCCGGCGACACTGTGGTGGTGATGAGATCGGTCAGGGCATCGAAGCCATGGTTGGCCTGGCTGGGGCCGGCCAGTGCCTGGCTGGGGTCGCCTCCGCCAATGCCTCCCATGCCGGGGTTGGCACCGGCGAACGGATTGGCCGGGACCTGGGCAAAGCCGTTGCCGCCTCGCGGGGTGGCCGGCACGCCACGCAGGCCGCCGGGGGCAGTCGGAGTACCGCCGAGTTCGTATCCGGAACCGGGAATTGTCCGCGAGACAGGAGTCGGAGGAGTCAGGGGCACGACCAGGTCGGCGACATGATAGACAATGGTGCTCAGCTCGCCCTGCTTCCGCATGCGGCTGGTCACATTCAGCACTTCGTTCTCGATGGCATATCCCAGATTCAATGGATCCAGGATCAGGTTCAATGCACTCTTCAGCTGAATGCCGTCGACATTGATGCTGATGGGAGTGCTGCCGGTGACCCCTTCTTCATTCAGGCCGGCTTCTTCCACCTGCACGTTGATGCCCTGGGTGTCGGCAACATAGTTCAGTACTTCGGACAGCGGTGCGTTGTTGAAGTGCAGCGAGACCGGCTGGCTCAGGCTGCGACGCACCCGCATTTCAGCTTCGGTGTGTTCACGGGCATCGGCCGGCAGTTTGGGACGCGACTTTTTCAGCTCTTCCCAGTTTTCCGGGTAGGCCATCGGCATGTCATCGCGGGCGACCGGATTGACGGCGGCCCATTCCACGGCATCGAGCTGGTCAAGAAAGCTCTGTTCTTTTCCGGCTTTCAGCTTTTCGTTGCGATCCACCCGCAGGGCGAACTGCGACTTGAGCGTCATGGTGACGATCGTCGGGTTTTCCGGGTCCAGGGCTTCGGCCTGCTTGGCCACGGCATGGGCTTCGGCGAACCGCTTCTGGTCGTAGAGTTCGTTGAACTTCTGCACCAGGCTGGCAATTTCCTGTTCAATGCGGACGCGGGTCTGGATTTCGCGTTCGATCAGGTCCTTGGTTTCGGTGTTCTTGCGTTCCAGTTCGAGCACCGGGGCCTGCTGGGCCATGTAGGATTCGATCGATCCGCGTGAGCTTTTGACCCAGGCGGTCAGACTGGTGGTCTGCTCTTCAGACAGATTGGCAGCCTGCACAGAGGCCAGAGTCTGATTGAGCAGGGCCACGGCCTGTTCCGGCTGTTTTTCACGCATCTTTTCGGCGCGGAAGATGGCATTCAGGCAGTCTGTCCGGAGCTTGTCGAATTCCATGGAGCGCTGCTGCGCCACGGCATCCAGACGTTCGCTGCTGGCCACTTCGTTGCTGACGGTCTGGATATTGCGACGTCGCGGGCTGAGTTCACGCAGTTTGTCCTGCAGCTGCTGCTGGCGGTAGGTGTCCAGCTTTTCGCCGGAATGATAGGCCTGCAGGAAGGATTCGTAGGCGGCTTCCCGATTGCCGTCACGCAGGTGACCGACACCCTGGTCGTACAGTTCCTGTGCAGACTGCCCGACGGACTTCATGACCATGCCGTCCCGGCTTCCGGCCGCGGTGGCGGTCGGGCGTGACTGGGCGGTCAGATCCAGAGCATTGGCCGTTGCCACGGCCGGTGTGGTTGCTGCCGAGGCATTCGCTGCAGGGGAGCTGGGCATGCCGGGGGCTGATCCCCGCTGGGCAATCAGATTCAGCTCGGCGAGCAGCCGTTCCGGGCTGTCTTCGAACAGATCGTAGGTGACATCAAATGTGGCGGCATGGTCCAGCTTCTGGCGGGCTTCGTTCACGCGGCCGGCCTTGATGTCGGCCCGGGCGGCAGCCAGAAGTTCCTGTGCCTGGCTCTTCATGCCTGCTGCATCGGCTGCAGACGCTGCGCGATTGGCCGGAGCCTGCGGGGCAGCCTGAGGAGACATGGCCAGGCCCTGGGCGGTCGACAGATCGCTCATCAACCGTTCGGGGCTGTCTTCGAACAGGTCATAGGTCACGTCGATGGTCGCAGCCTGTTCGGCCAGACTGCGGGCAGAATCAAAGTGGCCGGCCTGCAGTTCCTTGCGGGCATTCTGAATCAGCTGCTGGGCCTGCTGTTTGAGTTGACCATTGGCCGGCATGGTCTTCTGGGCCACCTGCTGTGAGCGGGCGGCACCGGTGATGTCGGCCAGAATCCGTTCAGGGCTGTCTTCAAACAGATCATAAGTCACATCAAAGGTCGCAGCCTGATCGGCTTTGGCCTGGGCTTCCGCCATGCGGCCGGCTTTCAGATCCTGACGGGCGGCAGCCAGCAGTTCGGTGGCCTGAGCCTTCAGAGCTTCACGGGACGGACCGGGCCGTGAGCTGGCCATTTCGGCAGCCGGAGCATTTTTCTTCTGCTCTGTGGTGGCGAGCCGTTCCAAATCTTCACGGGCGCTTTCTGGTTTATCCTCGAACAGACCATAGGTCACTTCGAGTGCGTCGGCCTGGGCAATGCAGGCCTGGGCCGTGGCGACGTCGCCGGCTTTCATTGCTGCGCGGGCTTTGTTCAACAGTGCCGAAGCCTGCTGTTTCTTCTGTTCCTGGGAAGAAGCCGGAGTCCGGGCGGCCGCCAGGGCAGCCGGAGCGGCCTGGACTGGCTCGGACGTGCTGCGGGCCTGCAGCATGCGGGCTTCCTGCATCAGCAGGTCCGGACGATCGTCGAACAGGGAATAAGATGCATTCAGCTTCTGAGCTTCAGCGGCTTTGGTCTGAGCCAGTTCCACCTGTCCGGCAGCCAGTGCGGTGCGGCCGGCTTTCAGCAGTTCCAGTGCGGCGGCGCGGGTGCGCTGCGCATCTTCTTCGTTGCCGGTGCTGGCCACGGAACCGGCCGGCATCACCTGCGTGCTGGTGCGGCGTTCGAGTTCTGCCAGCAGATGTTCAGGGTTTTCTTCGAGAAGTCCCCAGGCGGCATCTTTCTGCCGAGCCTGCAGGATCAGTTCCCGGGCTTCGGTCAGATGCCCGCGCTGCATGGCGGTTTTCGCATCGGCCATCAGACGCAGGGCCTGCTCTTTGGGAGTCAGTTCCGGCTTGGGGGCCGGAGTGGGCCGGGCTTTCGGAGCTGTCTGCGGCATGCTGGTCAGCGCGGTCAGTGTTTCTGACGGGCCCGCCGGGCTGGCCGGCTGCATGCGGGCCATTTCTGCCAGCAGATGTTCCGGCCGCAGGTCAAACACTTCATAGCTCACATCCATGCCGCGCACCTGTTCAATTTTGGCCAGGGCGGCATCGAGCTTGTTGTCGGTCAAATCCTGCTGGGCCTGCAGCAGCAGGTCCTGAGCGATCTGACGCTGAACCTGAGTGGCATTCGAAGCAGAAGCCGGAGTGGCCGTGGGAGCCTTGGAGGCGGCCAGCGCCCCGGGGGCTGCCTGCGGGCTGCCTGCGCGGATCTCCGCAATCAGTTTCTGCGGCGATGTTTCATTGGGAGCGAAGGTGATTTTCCACTGCTGGGCCATGCCAGCGGCGCGGGCGGCCAGTCGCAGGGCTTCGTCACGCTGACCCTGTTCCATTTTTACACGGGCCTGGCGCATCTGATCGGCGATCCGGCGTCGATTGACATCGACTTCCAGGTTTGCCGCGTCCGTGGCCGGAGCCGACTGGAATCCCTGTCGAGACGGGATCGCAAACGGATCTCCCGATTGAGATGCGGCGTCCTGGGCCTGAAGCTGAGAGGCCAGAAACAGGCTGCCGCATACCAGCAGTCCATATTTTCGGAACATTGTCGGTCCCTCCTTGAGGCCCTGACCAGGCTGATCCAGTCTCGTTCGGTATCGCGCCATGACTTGATTTGCCGCTATAGATGTGAATGGGGGAAATGGACTTGAGTCGAAGTCTGTCACGAAGAACGTGAGGCAGTCAGATGCCGACACCGGCTCAAGGCAAAGTGGGGGGAAGTGATTCCGGGAAATGTGAAAGACAGGAAACTGCAGATTTGCAGAAGCGGTCGGCGTTTCCATCGCTCACGGCCGGGGAGGCCGCTGATCGGATGCCGATTCGCTCTCTCGTCGGGCTGAATAATTCACGCCGTAATTCCGGGTCAATATAAAGGCTGACTTTTCCCTGCCTGGATGCCATTTGTGCCGTTTTTCCGGCGAGTGTTGCCGAATGGAAATCATTCTGCCGGGATTATTCCACGGGAAGGGCATCTTCACTTTCAGGCTGATCATCGAACAGGGTGGTAATGACGGCGTTTTCATGGGCTTCGGCCAGAATGGCTTCGACACGTTTGTCGCGCCATTCGCCGATAATCTGTTCACGCAGGTCTTCCTGCACTTCATCCAGCGGCTGATAGCCTGATTCCCGCCGTTCGGTGACTTTGACCACCTGCAGCGAGGTTGGAGTGCGGATGATTTTGCTGATCTGTCCCGGCTTGAGTTTTTCCAGCGCGGCGCGGACTTCGGCACTGGCGACACTTTCCGGCTGAGTCCAGTCCCAGTGTCCGCCGTTTTCTTTCATGGCTCCGTCGGAAGAGGCCTTGACGATGTCATCAAAGGATTGGCCATGCTGCAGCTCTGCCAGAGCTTTTTCCATTTGCGCCTGCGACTGCTCCAGCGACCGCTTGCCGTCGATGGAGATCTGCAGCAGCTGCCATTTCACCTGCATCGGACGGTGATACTTTTCGATCTGACTGTTGTAGAGTTCCACCAGTTCTGCCCGGGTCGGTTTGGGATCTTCGCCCATCTTGGTGCGGACATACTGCGATGCGAGCTGCTGATCCGTAAAAATGCGGCGCATCGTTTCCAGCGAGGTCCCCTGCTCCTGCAGCAGGCCTTCCAGTTCGGCGGTGGTCTCGACTTCGAACTTGGTCTTCAGATTGTGGATGACATCCTTTTCAAAGTAGGTGTCGATCTGCTTGGTGACCGAATCCATCTGGTCTTTTTTGAGCTTCGAGCGCACCTGCTGCGACATCAGAATCTGTTCAGTCATCCTGGGCAGCTCACGCTTGAGCAGCGCTTCTTGAGCCTTGCGGATGTAGTTCCCTTTTTCCGCTTCTTTCAGCTGGCCCTGCGAGACAGCAATCGAGAGCTTGGCTTCATACTCGCGCATCTTCGCGCCGTATTGTTCGAGAACATCGCTGGCCAGCAGAGAGCGGCCATTCACCGTGGCCACGACATCGGTCGGAAGAAGCGGCTGAGCCAGCTCGTGCGAGACCTGCTGAATGCCGTCGGCCTGGGCGGTGACGACCGGCTGCAGGTCGGCATCACCTGTTTGAGCCCGGGCAATCCGGGGAGGCGGAGGACCCATCACCGGATTGGCGACGTTATAGCTTTTGCCTGCGCAGCCGCATGTCATTGCGATCGTCAGAACAAAGACTGGACGGAAAAATCTCATCGTCTTCGCGGTGACTTGCCAGGGGCCTGCAGGCCAGGGAATTCCATTTCGATGCTGGCGAAGAACGCCAGTCCAGAGTACGCATCCTGCCTCCGGAGCCTGGAAATACCGATAGCCGGCACAGACCAGGGCACCGCTTCTTACCGGGAGACTGCAAATTGACGCAACACGGATTTCAGAAAGTCCACTAATTTTGGACCCTGCAACCCCTTTTTCGGCAGATCCAGGTACGCATTTCGCCGGTCCACGATCCGCAGGCCCCGGCCATATCTGCCGACCAGGTCATGAATCTGCTGATCATTTGTGTAGTTCAATACGGCAAATCGCTCTTCTTCCAGCCGGATTCCCTGAATTCCCCAGCCATAGGCCAGCAGTTCCAGCTCTTTCAGAGAAATAAACTGCACGGCCGGTTCCGGAAGCGGCCCGAACCGGTCGCGCAGCTCCTCTGCGAGTGATTCCAGTTCCGGCAAGGTGCAGAGTGTGGAGAATTTGCGGTAGACATCGATCTTCTGTCGACCCGGCGGAACAAAGGTGCCAGGCAGATAGGCCGAGACCGGCAGATCGATGTTCACATGCGGAGATTCTCGCTCTGGCAGGTCTTTGAGTTTTCGGACGGCGGTTTCGAGCAGATGGCAATACAGCTCGTATCCGACGGTGGAAATGTGGCCGCTCTGTTCGGTGCCCAGGATGTTCCCTGCCCCGCGAATTTCGAGATCGCGCATCGAGATTTTGAAGCCGGCCCCGAGTTCGCTGAATTCTTCAATCGCCTTCAGTCGTTTGGCGGCCATGCCTGAGACCGACCGGTTTTCGTTGACCAGCAGATAGCAGTACGCCCGATGCCGGTCCCGGCCGACACGTCCCCGCAGCTGATGCAGCTCTGAGAGTCCGTAATGCTCGGCCTGGTCGATGAACATGGTGTTGGCCGTGGGGATGTCGAGCCCGCTTTCGATGATCGTGGTCGCCACCAGAATGTCGGCTTTGCCGTTGACGAACTTCACCATGCTGGATTCCAGTTCGTCCGGGGACATCTGGCCATGGGCAATGGCGATGCGGGCTTCCGGAACGATTGCCTGCAGGCGTTCGGCCACCTCTTGAATGTCATAGACGCGATTGTGGACGAAGTACACCTGCCCGCCGCGATTGAACTCCCGCATGATGGCCGCGCGGATCATGTCGGCATCCCAGCGCGCGATGCGGGTTTCGATCGGCAGCCGGTCCTGCGGAGGCGTGGTGAGGTTCGAGATATCGCGGATGCCCAGCAGCGACAGATGCAGCGTCCTGGGAATCGGCGTGGCGCTGAGCGTCAGCACGTCGACATTTGTGCGCAGGCGTTTCAGCATTTCTTTGGTGGCGACGCCAAACCGCTGTTCTTCATCGACAATCAGCAGCCCCAGATTGCGGAAATAGACATCCTGCGAGACCAGTCGATGCGTCCCGATCACAATGTCGATGCCCCCTGTCTCGAGCCGTTCGAGTATGTTTCTCTGCTCGGCTTTGGTATTGAACCGCGAGAGCACGGCAATCTGAAGCGGAAACTCGGCCATCCGCTGGCTGAACGACCGAAAGTGCTGTTCCGCCAGCACAGTGGTCGGTACGAGCACGGCCACCTGCCGGCCGGCATCGACCATTTTGAATGCCGACCGCATGGCAACTTCTGTTTTGCCGAAGCCGACATCCCCGCAGATCAGCCGGTCCATCGGGCGGGTCTGAATCAGATCCTGCTTGCAGTCCTGAATGGCCGAGGCCTGATCCGGCGTTTCCACAAACGGAAACGAGCTGTCGAACTCCTGTTGCCATTTGCTGTCTGGCGGGCAGGCAACGCCTTCCTGCGTCGCCCGGCGGGCCTGCAGCTTCAGCATGTCGGCAGCCATGTCGGAGACCGCCTCGGACACTTTTTTCTTGCTGCGGGCCCAGCTGGTTCCCCCCACCTTGGCCAGACGTGGAGACGATTTCGCGGCTCCGACATATTTCTGAATCAGGTGAATCAGCGTGACAGGCACATACAGGCGCACGGCATCGCGAAACTCGATGATCATGTGCTCTTCCTGGATTCCCTCCCGTTCGACAACCTGCATCCCCTGGAACCGTCCGATTCCATGCGTCAGATGGACGACCAGGTCCCCTTCGTTCAGGTCCAGGAAGCTGTCGATCGCCCGCCCTGCCAGACGAGACGAGGTCTTTCGCGACGTCTGCCGCACATGAGCCCGGCTGAACAGTTCGTTGTCGCTGAGCACTACGATCCGGCCGAAGATCAGCCGGTATCCCTGGGTGACCGCGCCCAGGCAGAGCTGCACGCGATGTTCCAGCCCGCCTGCCTGTTCCTTCAACATTTCGCCAAGACGTGCCTGCTCTCCGGCATTGTGGCAGGCGATCAGAACCTGTTCGTCTTTCAGCAGAATGCCGGCCAGCTCCTGCAGGACTTCGGTTTTCGGCCCGGTGAAGCGTTCGATCGATTCCACCTGCAGATGTGCAGTGGTTTCGAAACTTCCGGAACTCAGGGCCGACACGCTCAGAGAAGGATGTTCCGTGCAGCGGGCGAGCGTGGATTCCACGCTGAACAAGCCACGCGGGTTTTCGAGCCGCTGCAGAAAACGCTTGCCTTCATCGACCAGGTCCGACAGTTCGGTCATGACGACCCAGCTGTCGCGCGGGAAGGAATCGAGCAGATGCGCCTGAGTGATCTCCGGCCGGGACTGCTCCTCCTGCGGAGCGACCGCCATCAGCTGCACGGATTTCAGGTCGGTCACTTTCCGCTGTGTTTCGACGCTGAAATGGCGAAGCGAGTCGATTTCGTCTCCGAACAGCTCCATGCGGATCGGGTCGAGGGCATCCGAGGGAAAGATATCGATGATCCCGCCATGGACGCTGAATTCTCCCGGCATTTCGATTGCCGGCACCCGTTCGAATCCCCGTTCGACCAGCCAGGCCAGCAGATCTTCGGTTTTCAGGGTCTCCCCGACACGCAGTTCGCGCGAGTTTGCCGTGCGCAGTTCGCGACTGGGAACAGGCTGCAGCAGGGCCGGGAATGAGGCAACGACGACGGCCGGCGGGTGATCGGATTCCAGCTGTTTCAGAACGCGGATGCGCTGACCGAAAATCGCATCTTTGACGGAACGGTCTTTGGGCAGACTTTCCCAGGCGGGGAAGACGAGCGGGGAATGCTGCGGCAGCAGGGACGAGAGATCGAGCGCGAAGTCATCGATGTCGCTGATGCGGGGGAGCACAATCAGCAGCGGGGCATTGGTTTCCTGCAGGGCTGCCGCCGCGATGAGTGCGCAGGAAGATCCCCAGGCTCCGTCGATTGTTCCACTGGCCCCCCGCTTCAGTGCCGCGATGACCGATTGAAATGCTTCGACGCGCTGGATCGTGCCTATCAGATCCGGAAGCGACCGGATGCTTTCCGCCTGTCCCGACATGGGAACGTGAATTTATCAGCCTGCCGGGGAATCTTCCACAGATTCGAGTGCCTCCCGGCCGTCAGGGGCCGCGTTTCATTCCCGGGCGCGCGAGGTTTCATGCGAGCTGGAAGTCTCGCGCGCGTGAGGTCCGGCAGATCGCAACCTGCTTTCGCCGAAAAGGGGGCAGACGGCGAGACCTGTTGTCAGACCTGTTGCGAGGTCTGGGGCCAGGCAGAGCATTCGCAGGTGCTGTCGAAAAGAATTCCGCTCGTCGAAGTTCTGCCGGCTCGGAGGAAAAAATGTCCGAATTCCGCAGGCATTGTGCAGAAGGGATGTTTCGTGACCGGGAACGCCGTTCACAATACGGCCTGTGCGGCCTGTTTCCGGTCTCTGCCGCGCAGTATTCGGGGGCTCAGGTGACGGAGCAGCAGGAGATGTGGAAATTCGGCTGGCGGGCATTCTGTTTCCTGCGGAATGTGTTCACGCGATACCTGCGGGACCAGTGTCCCATGATGGCCGCGGCGATGGCCTATTATGCCATCTTCTCGCTGCCGCCATTGGCAATGATTCTGCTGTCCACCGCCGGGGCGCTGTGGGGAGAAAACCCGGTCAGGGGGCAACTGGAGAACCAGCTGGAAATGCTGTTCGGGCCGGTGGGGAAAACCCAGATTCTGGACCTGATGGAACATCAGCGGCAGGTGGGAGGGGGCTGGCTTGGGCCGTTCGCCCAGAGTGCGGTCCTGCTGTTCGGTGCCACCGGACTGGTGTTGCAGTTGCAATATGCATTGAATCGGATCTGGGGAGAATCGGAGCCGCGTCCGCGGCGAGTGCTGCTGCAGCGCATTGTCCGGCGCAGCATTTCTGCGCTGCTGATTCTGGGAGGATCGCTGCTGCTGATCCTGTCGCTGATTCTCACGACCGTGCTGAAGATGCTCGCCGGGCTGATGAAAGAGGCCCTGTCTCCGGCAGTGAGTGTGGCGGTCGAAGCCTGGGGACACCGGGCGATTTCCATGCTGATCATGACGCTGCTGCTGGCGGCGCTGTTTCGCTGGCTGCCAGACACTCGGGTGCGCTGGCGGGATGTGGCCATCGGTGCCATTGTGACCGCCCTGCTGCTGCTGATCGGCAAAGAGCTGCTGGGGACCTATCTCGGGCGGCGCGACCCGACCAGTTTCGGAGCGGCCGGGGCTCTGGTGCTGCTGCTGGTCTGGGTGTACTACTCGTCGCTGATTCTGCTCTGGGGAGCGGTGTTCACCAGAACCTGGATCGCCGCCGTGCGCAACGAATGACGGACTCAGTCGCGATGCGGCCAGAAGAGGACTCGCGCCGAAGATCAGGGAGAACCGAAGATCAGACCGGGCGGCGCAATGGACTGTCTGGCCGGCCGGCCTGGTTCGACTCGGACTCTCTGGAAAGCGTGAAAAGTGCCAGGAACCCTCGGGACCGGCGGAGTTCCCGCATCGCCTGCTGTTCATCGGCCGAATCAGGTTCGTTGTCGAAGTCGTCGTCCGCGGAGTCAGGCAGATGGGTCTGAGCGATGTGGCTGGCGACCAGCAGGCCCAGCAGCCCGCCGCCGAGAATGAATGTGGCTGCCAGGATTGACTTCATGGTCAGGCGCAGTGAGGCATCCCCGAAGGCATTGGCAATGGTCAGGGAAAGTCCACCGATTGCGAGCAGCACGCAGGCGGCAAATCGAATCCGGGAGACAATCGGGGTGGCATCATTTTGCTGGGACATCGCGGACTCCAGGCCGGGGGCGGCTGGCAATCAAACGGAGATTTCAGATCACGGATCAGGCACGACGGCCTGCATCCTAGTTCACCGCCGCAGTTTCGGGGAGACGAGTTCCTGCGCCGCCTGACGCAGGCGGGGGAATTGCGCCGGTCCAGGGAGAGTGCCGGAGAAGATGGCCCTTCCAACTGGGGGCAAAAGCCATCGGGCGCAAAAAGAAAGCCGAAGGAGATTCAGGATCTCACTCCGGCTGAAAATCGAAAATGGCTTGCTCTGTCTCTGGCGGCTGAAAGCACGTTTCAGACTGGCAGCATGCCTGCTCTGATCACCAGATGAGGCAATCTCTCTTCACCCGTGCAGATTGCGTCTGGTGTCTGAAGCTGCGAACAAGACTTCTCAATGGATGAGAATTTTTTTGCCGCGAGTGGATCGGGGCAAGTGGTATCAAGAAGTCTTATTCTTCTGCGACGTAAGGCAGCAGACCGATAAAGCGGGCCCGCAGGATGGCTGCCCGGACGGCGCGCTGATAAATGGCGCTGGTTCCGGTGCGGCGACGCGGCAGAATGCGGCCTTCCCGGTCGATCAGCTGGCGCAGGGTCTTCATATCTTTGTAGTCGACGTAGACCGGACGTGGAATCACACCATCCGGGCAGAAGCGGCACTTCAGCTTGCGCTTCAGACGCGCCCGCTTCTTGCGAATCTTTCGAATGTCGACCTTGTTCAACGTCGCCATGAGCTGACCTCTATCACCTGACCTGTTGTCAGTGAGCTTCCGCAATCCAGCTACGGACTGCCGGGAAAAAATTTGGAAGCAAAGATTATGGCAGGACGCACGCGTTGCTGCAACTTCACCGGACCGGGCGCAGCGAAATTTTCCGCCGTGCCGGTTTGGGGGCGTTTCTTCTGCTGCAACGGGTGTCCTGTCAGCGGGTTACGTAACCTCTTCGGGTCGCGGAGTGTCCCTCACGGGCCGAAATTCCCGGGAAGAGTCTCCTTTCCCGGGGAAATCCGCGACGATCCGCCGTGCCGGTTGTGCCGGGGAGTTCCTGGGGCGGGAGTCATTTTTTTCTGGCAGGGGGGTCCCGATAGAACCAGGCCGGAAAGTCTCCCGGAGGAGACCCTTGCGGGCTGCGGAGACGGTTGGATCCTCCCCGATCCGGTGACAGGGGCATGGACATGCCGCCTGTCCGTTCCAGTTCGGCGAAGAGCTGTTCCCGCATCTGGCGGGCCTGTTTCTGGTACTTCGGGTCTTCGATCAGGTTGTGCTGTTCCGCGGGATCATTCTGGATGTCATACAGTTCGTCGGTATCCCAGATCCCCTGATAGCGGATAAATTTGAAGTTTGCGGTCCGGATGGCGTGCATGGTCGGGGTCTGCGGAAAGTTGCGTTCCCAATAATACTCATACAGCAGGGCATCGCGCCAGGGAGCATCGGGGTTGGAGAGAATGTCGAGAAAGCTGCGCCCTTCCATTTGTGGCGGGGCTTTTTTGCCTGCAGCAGCCAGGAATGTGGGAGCCAGGTCGATGTTGGCGATGACCTTGTTGAGTTCCTGGCCGCCGGCCACCAGTTCCGGGCAGCGGACCAGAAAGGGGACCCGCATGCTGGCCTCGTAGGCGGTCCGCTTGTCGATCAGACCATGCTCGCCGAAGCAGAACCCATTGTCGCCCATGAAGATGACCAGGGTGTTGTCGAGGGCATTTTTTGCGGCCAGGGTGTCGAGGACTCGTCCCACGCTTTCGTCGACAGCCAGCAGGGTTTCGCAATAGCGCTTGTAGTACTGCTCGATGTCGGTCCGGGAATGGTAGGCAAAGTCGACCCCATGCCAGCTGTTGCGCTGGTCTTTGACCCAGCGGGGTTTGTCGTCGAAGTTCTCGGCGGTCAATGCCATGGTTTCGGGCGGTGTCCAGGGGGCATCTTTGTAGAGTCCCTTGTGACGCTCGGCCGGAATGAATTCTGCGTGGACTGCTTTATGCGACAGGTACACGAAGAACGGCTTGGTGCCGTCGCGGGAGTTCAGCCAGTCGACGCAATAGTCGGTCAGTTCATCGGTGATATAGCCTTTCTGCGGCACGCGCTTGCCGTCGATGTTCAGGCCTGATTTGGAAGGGAGATAGGTCCCCTGCCCACGGAAGCTGACCCAGCGGTCGAAACCTGGCCGGGGATCATCGTGTTCGCCCCCCATGTGCCATTTGCCGAAGAAGGCCGTTTCATAACCGGCGGCCTGCAGGTATTGAGAAACGAAGCGCGTCTCGGGCGGGCAGGGATGGTTGTTGTCGATCACATGATGGGTGTGTGCATATTGCCCGGTGAGAATGGAGGCCCGGCTGGGAGAACAGAGCGCTGTGGTGACATAAGCAGCCGTACACTGCACCCCTTCGCGGGCCATGCGGTCGAGATGAGGGGTCTTCAGAAACGGATGATTCATGAAGCCCATCGCGTCGAAGCGATGGTCATCGACCAGAATCAGCACCACATTGCGCGGTCGGGCACCGGGGATGGATTCCAGCTGAAAATCCGCCGGACGGGCCGCGGATTCGGCAGGCTCCTGGGACAGGGCCAGCCCGGGCAGGGTCAGCAGCAGGGTGCAGCATACGCCCCAGGCCATTCCCCAATTTGCGAGTCTCGACATCAGTTTCCCCCTCACTGGTGTGGCAGATATCTCAAACCGTGGAGTGAAAGTATAAGAGTCGCAGCAGGCAGACGCACGGCCGATTGACTATTGTAATCCCAGAGTTTTTCGGGTTTCCCGGACAGGGAATGTCCTGCCCGGGAAAATGCAGCAGGCACTGTGCATCATCAGAACAACATTCCCGCGATCAGGGGCAAGGAACGGACAGGTTCATGTGGCATCGGCTGGGGCGCATCGATGACATTCCCGAAGGGGCAGGGCGAGAGTTTGTCGTCGCCGATCGCATTGTCGCCGTCTTTCGTCAGGGAAACGCGGTGTTTGCTCTGGACGGCATCTGCCCGCATGCCGGCGGTCCGCTGGCGGAAGGAACTTTGCAGGGGGGCATTGTGACGTGTCCCTGGCATGGATGGCAGTTTGATCTCAGCACCGGGCGGCATTGTCTGACTCCTCAGATCTGTCAGGAGTGTTTTCCTGTTCGGGTCAGTGGAGGCGAAATTGAAGTGGAGCTGCCATGACCGAGCCCTTGCCGGCGCAGGCACCCCGCCGTTTTGATTCTGTCTGGACGGTTTTGGCCACCGGGCTGGGGACCGGATTCTTCCCACGGGGGCCGGGGACTGTCGGAAGTCTGCTGGGGCCTCCGCTGATCTGGGCCCTGGGAACCGACGGACGCACGCCGCTGCTGACGGCCGTGTGCGGGGTGATTGCGTTTCTGCTGGGGATTCCTGTCTGCAATGCCGGAATCCGCCGGCTGGGCGTCAAAGACCCGCCACAGATTGTGTTTGATGAAATCGTGGCATTCTTCTGGGTATTTCTTCTGACTCCGATCAACCCGGGGACGGCGGTCATCGGGTTTCTGCTCTTTCGGATTTTTGACATCTTCAAACCGTGGCCGATCCGTAAACTGGAATGGCTGCCTGGCGGCTGGGGGGTCATGGCCGATGATGCCCTGGCAGGGGTGATGGCCGGCCTGCTGCTGGGGCTCGGATGGTGGGGGATGGGCTGACTCGATGTGCCAGAAAGAACAGGAGCCTGTTCAGGTGGCCGTGCCTGAAGATGTTGCCGAAAATCTTGTGATCTGCCTGCAGCACAAGCGTCTGCATGTGTGAAGCGGTTTTGTTTCCGGTCCGGCAGGTTTCCGGTATGGTAGGAACCACTCACAAAACCTTCCGCGATCCGCTCGCGGAAAGGAAATTCTCATTGCTTGAGTGGTTTTGTTCGCGGCTCAAGGAGGTTCCGTCATGACAACTGTCCCCTTGGCACTGGCCAACTGGAACGGCGACATCATGCCGCTGGCCGATGTGCGCGTGTCTGTCCTCGATCGGGGATTTCTATTTGGGGACGCCATTTATGAAGTGGTGCGGGTGTACCATGGCCGGCCATTCCTGTTTCAGGAGCATCTGGCCCGACTCGACCGCAACCTGACAAAAATGCAGTTGCGCTCCAATGCGGAACGTCTGGGGGCACGGGCACTCACCACACTGGAAGCTTCCGGTTTTCAGGAAGCGGTGATCTATCTGCAGGTGACGCGCGGGTGCGCCCCGCGGACGCATCATTTTCCACATCCGGAAGTCCCGGTGAATGAACTGATCTGGGTCCAGCCGTATCAGGATCGCTACGCCGAGAAACGTCGGGTCGGTGGATCGGTGATTGTGATCGAAGATCTGCGATGGAAACGCTGTGACATCAAGAGCGTGAATCTGCTGGCGAACTGTTTCGGAGCCGAGGAGGCCCATTCTGCCGGATGTGATGAAGCCCTGCTGATGCAGAGTGATGGAACCCTGCTGGAAGGGACACACAGCAGTCTGTTCGGAGTGCGGCAACAGGCCGTGCTCACGGCTCCGTTGGGAAATCATCTGCTGCCGGGGATCACCCGCCAGTTGCTGATGCGCCTGGCACAGCAGGCCGGCATTCCGGTGGAAGAACGACTGCTGCGTCGGGCAGATCTCTCTGAAATCGACGAGCTGTTTCTGACCGGCACCACGACAGAAATCATGCCGGTCGTGCGCGTGGATGGGCAGGACATCGGTGCCGGTCGTCCCGGCCCGATCACGCAGCGTCTGCAGCAGGCTTATCGGGATGTGATTGCCGCACTGGCCTGAAATTTCAGGCCGGTTCTGAAGTCGCCCTGCTTTCTGGAGAGCTGGCCTCCTTGTCGAAAGACAGGTGGTCTGCAGGCCGCGGAAGGGGATTGAAAATGACAATGCCTCCCTGGTGTGCAGCCGACTGCTGCCGGGAGGTGATCTCCGGCAACTGCTCACAGAGTTTCTGGGCGAAGGCTGTCAGCGCAGCCAGTTCGACGGCCGAAACGCCGCAGGAACTGTCCGGTTCCTCCTGCAGCGAGAGGAGAAGTTGCCGGGCACGCAGGGCATGATGACGGGCACCGGCGGGATTGCGCTGCAGGCATTTCACGCCACAGGCAGCCAGCTTGATTCGGGCCTTCAGCAGTCGGGCCTCTGGCTCGTGGTGTTTGCGCCGTGCATCCTGCCAGGCAATCTCCCAGGCTTCATGGGCTTCCCAGTAAAAGCCGTGGTTGAACAGCACGCGCCCGCGTTCCCGGGCGGCTGCAATGGCGGCCGGTGTCTGATCCTGAACGGAACCTTGCGATAACGGTGCCGGCTGCGGCGTGATGCCTGGAAGATAAGCATATTCCGGCAAAATATGCTGATCGATGTGTTGTTTTGAATCAGAGGGATGCGGCATGGGCATTTCTCATTTGAACCCGTGTTGACCCGGTTCCGGCTGCTGCGGTACATGCCGCCAGAACTTCCATTCTCTGATCATCGCGGGCGCGTTGCGGCAGTTTTTGTCGGGACGTGAAGTTTTCTCGAAAGTGTCACCACAATGAAACGTCACCAGATTCACCATGTGGGAATTGGGGTGCTGCTGGTTCTGTGTGCCGGCTGTGCGACGTCGACCACTTCCAACACTCCCCGGACGAGTGTGGAGCAGTTGCTGGTCGCTAATGCCATCGATCAGTCACTGGATAAGGTCAGCTTTTCCAACTTTCAGGGAACGAAGGTTTTTCTGCAAGAAAAGTATGTCGACTGTGTGGATAAGAACTATCTGATTGCCTCGACACGCCACCGGCTGCTGGCTTCGGGAGCCGAACTGGTCGATGCCGCGGACAAGGCGGACGTGGTGGTGGAAGTGCGGAGCGGAGCCGTCGGAACAACGGCTTCCAATTCCTTTATCGGAACTCCCGAAATCGCCTTGCCCGGGATGTTGACCATTCCGGAAATCAAGCTGGCGGAACGACGGCGGCAGCAGGCGGCCGCCAAGATCGGATTTGTGGCCTTCGACGCCAAGACCAATCAGATTCTGGGGTCCGGCGGCATCAGTCTGTCCAATTCGAATGATAACAACTGGTTCGTTGCCGGAATCGGTCCCTATCAGAGCGGATCCGTGCACAAGGAAGTGCACGATGCGACCACCGGGGCGGCGGCGAAACCGAAAAGCCATCTGCCGGCCAATGTGGCCTTCGCCCGTCCGCAGCCACATCAGGCTGAACCGGAAACGCAGCTGGCTCAGGAGCCACCGGCGACCGGCGAGGTCAGCCCGGCCTCCCATTCGGAAGCCCAGTCTCCTCCGGCGGCTGGAAAGCCTGTCTGGGCGCAATAAGCCCCGGCAATCCCCGGCGGACTGACCTTTCTGGCGCCGCGGTACTTCAGGACGTGCGTTCTCCGGGGACTGGCATACGCAGCCACCGCCCCTGCAGGACCGCGTTTCTGAATTGTGCTTCTGAACAGCTTTTCGAGGTTGTCCAGCAGGCTGTTTTTCCCGTTGTTCGGCGAACCTGCAGCCTGTTTCAGGGGTCCTGATTTTCAGAGGGTCTTTTCAGTTCAGGGCGACCTGCTACGATTCTCCAGGAGTCTGCTGACTTTTCCTGACGGGGCCTGCCCCTTCCGCTTCGATCTTTCCTGCCTTGTCTGTAGGAGCCGCGCTGACGCGCAGGTTCATTTTCATGTCCGAGTTGACATCCGACGGCGAACGGGGTTCGCCGTCCTCCATTTATTCCCAGGCGTTCTGGCTCGCCTTCACCGCGAATCTGCTACTGGTGACGGCCAATACCATGACCTTCCGGTTCGCCGAATTTGTGCGCCTGCTGGGAGGCACGGAAGAAATCACCGGTCGCATTATTTCCCTGGGGCTGGTCGGATCCCTGATCTGGCGGCTCGCGCTGGGGCAGGCCATTGACCGCTTTGGTGTCCGCGCCGTCTGGGGAGTCAGTGCGCTGGCCTATGTCGCCGGATCATTCAGCTTTCTGGTGTCAGACTCCATCGGCATCGTTCTGTATGCCGGCCGGCTGCTGTTCGCCATCGGCATTGCCAACATGTTTACGTCCGCGCTTGCTTACGTGCAGAATCTGGCACCCCCGGAACGCCGTACGGAAGTGATCGGAAGCTATGGTGCCGCCGGGTTTCTCGGAATGATCCTGGGTGCCCAGCTGGGCGATCTGGTCTTCGGCTGGTTTCCGGCCAGCCGGACGCTCTATTTCGTGCTGTTCGGAATCACGATTGTGCTGGGCATCGGACACGGCCTGCTCGCCATGGTCATGACGCGCGGCATCGTGCATGTTCCTTCCCGGCGGTCGCAGTCTCTGGTGCGCCTGTATCGGAAGTACTGGCCGAATCAGGTGCTCATTGCTTCCACCATGATGGGGCTGGTGGTCACCGTGACGACTATTTTCGTCACCCGCTATGCGACCAGTCTGGGACTGCCTGGTATCCGCACCTTTTTCTCGGCCTATGCGATCACCGCTTTCATCATGCGGATAGTGACCAGAAGCTGGAGTCGCACGTTCGGGCGGCACCGCATGATCGTTTTCGGTCTTGCCGGTCATGCCCTGGGACTGTTTGCGCTGCTGGGAGTCTCGCAGGACTGGCACTTTATTCTGGCCGCCCTCTGCTTCGGCTTCGGGCATGCCGTGCTGTTCCCCTGCGTCGTCTCTCTGGGGGCGGGTGCCTTTCCGGAACGCTATCGGGGAACCGGTACGAATATCAGCCTGGGCGTGATCGACATCGGCACCATCGTGTCTGCCCCTGTGATTGGACTGCTCATCGACAGCTATGGCTTCAAAGTCTCTCTCTTCACCGCCGCCATGGTGATCGCCCTGGCCTCCCTGACCTATGCCGCCCTGGGCTGGCATCTGGCCGATTCCGATATTCAACCGCTCTCCCCGAGTGCCGCAGAACAGCCTGGCCTGTTGTCGCAGCCTGTTCTGAACAGCACCCGCGTCACACTCAATCCGGCAGCCGGCTGTGATCGACGTGTCGCCAGCTAGAGCCATTTCATGGCCGGTGCCCGCGTCGTGCGGTGTCTGGGCGGGGGAATTCGCCAATCCGCGGGGCGAGGACGCGGCCTCCGAACAGGACCTGATGCTATTTCATGGCCGGTGCCCGCGTCGTACGGTGTCGGGGTTGAGAGTGTCTGGAAGGTGCTTTCGCTATTGCACACGGTGAAAAGTCTGCGGGGCGAAAAGTCCGTGTGACCAGAAGTCCGTAGTCATTCCAGGTCTGCAGGGACTAGATAGTCATACTCTCCCACGCTGACCACGTCACCGGGGAAAAGTTTGCGCCTGCGGCGGGTTTCGACTTCTCCGTTCACCAGAATTTCACCGGCCTGAATCATCTGCTTGGCCTGCCCGCCAGAGTCCACGGCTCCGGCGATTTTCATGAATTGATCCAGCCGGAGCGGTTCCTGCTCCAGATCTCCAAAGTTGCGGGTGTCGTCTTGAGTCATGACAGAGAGTTTCGTCGATAGTTCTGGTCTGAATGTAGTTCTGGTCTGAAGGTCCTGCGGCTTGCAAGGGACCGGACTTCAGGCAGGGGATGTGCGATGGCGCTGCGCGGAACAGCAGAGAGTATGACGGTCAGAGATCACTGGTTGTTCTACTTCCCCATGCGAATCCGGATGACACGGGCGAAGCGGCCGCTTCCCTGGGGAGGTGGAATCAGGCGCAGGGTGGTTGGCAGCCACACGGCGCGGTCCACTTTCTGGCTGGGCAATTCGGTAATGGCCGGCAGCTGGGGACGTTCGTGAGCCGGAAGACTCTGGGGTGTGACCGGGTGCAGAAACAGGCGTCGGCCATCGATGAAGTCTCCCAGCAGCTCGGCAAACTGCAGGCTGATCCGGACGCAGATGACGATTTTTGTGTCCGAGCGGAAGACCAGCCCGTAATCTCCCCGCGTGGGAAAATACGGCTCGAACTGCTGAATCAGTTGGGGCCAGGTGACGTTGTCGGTGACGTCGATGAAATCCAGAATGGCGGCTCCGAACTGTCCATGCTCGGCGAGCTGCATCCAGCGAGGCTGCTTCTTCTGGTGATATTCAACAAGTTCGCCTTTGCGTTCTTCATCTTCCATCACCTGCATCACGCGGAAGTCAGGAGTGGCCGCCCGACAGCGTGAACGGGCCCATTCCCGCAGCGCGAAAATTTCGTCTTCCATGGTGACCGACAGCGGCACCGTTCGTTCTCTGGCGGCCAGCAGATCGGCCTGGGTCGGCATCCGGTCATCCGCAAAGGATTCGATAATGGCCGAGTTCACGACTTCTTCAATTTCGGCGCCGCTGAATCCGTCGCTCAGTTCGGCGAGTGCATCGAGATCAAACTTCTCCGGGTTCCATCCCCGTTTGCTGAGATGGATTCGATAAATCTCCTGGCGCTCATGATAGTTGGGAAGATCGACGAAGAAGAGTTCGTCGAAGCGCCCGCGGCGCAGCATTTCCGGTGGAAGTTTTGCCACATTGTTGGCGGTGGCGACGACAAAGACAGGGGCCTGATGTTCCTGCATCCAGGTCAGAAAGCGCCCGACCAGCCGGGACATGGTGGCGTCATTGCTGGCATCGTCATCGAATCCGGCGAATGCCTTGTCGAGTTCTTCCAGCCAGAGCACGGCGGGGGAAATGGCTTCCATCAGTTGCAGGACTTCGCGCAGGTTCTGTTCTGAACCTCCCCGCGTCGATTCCAGCAGCCGGCCCATGTCCATCCGCACCAGAGGAAAGCCGAGAATGCGGGCGATCACCCGGGCGCTCAGACTTTTTCCGCAGCCCTGCACTCCGGCCAGCAGCACCCCGCGCGGCGTGGTCATGCCCCGGGTCTGCGCCTCAGGACGAAAGGCCATGGCCCGCTGCTCGATCCATTCCTTGAGCGCCTCCAGCCCTCCCACGTCGCGCAGACTTTCCTCCAGATCGAAGAACTCGAGCAGATTGGAACCCTGGATCAGGTGCCGTTTTTCGGCCACCAGCTGCGGAATCAGGGCTTCGTCAAACTGCTCGACTCCCAGCAGGATTTTGGAGAACGCCCGCCGGGCTTCGGCGGCGGTGAGCCCCAGGGCGGCCTGCACCAGCCGGATTTCCTCTCCCATTGCCAGCGGCGGCACCATGAGGGCCTCATGAGACAGGCACAGGCGTAATACTTCGCGCAGTTCCTCGGCATCCGGCAGCGGCAGCTCGATCGCCGTCACATCCTTGGCCAGTTCGACCGGAATGGTGCTGACAGGGGAGATCAGCAGCAGGGTCTTTTTCTGCTGGCGCAGGACCGGCAACAGATCACGGAGTTTGCGGACGACTTCCGGACGATCCAGGTCGACATGAAAATCCTTCAGCAGAAAAACATGTTCGCTCGGATACTGCGGGAGCTGTTCCAGGAACTCCAATGCCGTGCGGGGAGGGCTTCCGTCATTCAGGACCGGTTGCGGGCCGGCAGTCACCGACCAGGTGATCAGTCCCCGATCCAGATCCGGCACCAGCTCTGCCAGCAGGTCTTCCCAGCGCTGTTCTTCATGGGTCTGCAGCATCAGAATCGGATAGCCGGCCACAATGCGCCGCTGCAGATCCTGCAGAATGTCTGCGGTTTTCATGGGGATGCTTTTTTGAAACCGGTGTTTCCGAAAGGCGACAGGCCCTGTTGCTTCATGGCGACGCCGAGGGCATCACCTGCCGGCCTGAATCGTGCCAGGGGGCATCGCAGCACATTATCGCAAAACGACTAACAGCTAAAAGGATCAACCAGGCAAAACAAAATTCCTGCTCCGGCACGTCTTCCGCGAAGGGGAGTCTCCTGCATTCTTGCCGGGAGCCAGTTGTATGGGTGGGTGGAATTCGACGATTTTCTCCAGCGTGCCGCCAGTTGGAGATCGCTTTGTCTCATTGAATGTGGGAAACACTCTCATTCTGAAAGCCTGCGGCTTCATCGATGATTTCCAGGCGCGGATTCTGGATGTCAGCGAAACCCGATTGAATGTGCGCATCGGGGCGGTCTGGTATCGCCGGCTGTTCAATCCCCGTCTGCCGCGCCAGATCGACGTGGATTTGCAGATTGAACGCGATGTCGAATCGCGTCTGGCTCCGGTGCGGCAGTTTTCGGCCAGCAGTTACTGCACGCTGAGTGTGCAGTTGCGGCCTGTCGGACCGGGCTGGAACCAGGAACAGTTTCACCAGGCTGCGCGTCGACTGCTCTGGACGCTGCGGGGACATTTCATGGCCTACGAGGCCTGTTCCACCTGCTGAAACCGCCGGTCGATGACAGGGGCGGTCTCCCCGGCCCTTTCTGATTATTGCCTGGACGCGGGGGCAAAACTTTTGCCTTCGGGCGACAGCGACTCCGTTTGCATTTCAAGGCCGGATGCCGGGCGGGTGTCTGTTTCGGTTTGTCCCTGCAGTGGTTCGCTGCAGGAGTGTCAGGGAAATTGCTGCATTCTGGAGTCCCTCTTCTGACAGTTGTCAGTTCTGCAGCCCTGACTGTCGATAAGACTGCTGCAGGATGGCACGCAGTGATCAGGCGGGCCTGTCTTTCGGCAGAAGCTGCAGGAAAAGACAGAGCCAGGCACCGGCAGGCTATTTGAACTCGGTCGACCTGCCTGAGTGGCCTATGCTGAGCGAGTGCCTGCAGCCGGCCGGCCGGTTCGAGCCGAGCACCTGACAACGCCAACGACAGGATGTCGCCCATGTCACGGACGGTCTTTTCCTCACTGGTTATCGCTTCGTTTGTCAGTGCGTTTTCGCTGGTCACTCTGGCGGGGCCTCCAGGATTTCTGCGGCCTGCGGCGAGTACCACACCAGCGGAAGAGATTCACTGGCAGTCGAATCTGCAGGCAGCCCATCGTCAGGCAGTCGCCGAAAACAAGCCGATCATGATTGTGTTCGGGGCCGAGTGGTGTGGTTTCTGCAAAAAGCTCGAAAAGCAGACGCTGAACTCGCCGGAAGTCGCTAAATATGTCAACGAGACATTTGTGCCGGTGCATCTTGATCTGGATCGCGAGAAGCGAATCGGTGAGATCCTGGAAGTCAAAGCCCTGCCCTGCACGGTGATTCTCACTCCCGGGGCTGACCTGCTAGGGCGGATCAACGGCTATGAAACCGCTGCTCCGTTTCAGAAGAAACTCGTGGCTGCCCGGCAGCTCTATCAGCCCGCCGCGACTCAGGCCGCTGCCGCAGGCGCAGATCGCGTCATTCGTTAGACCATGTTCATGGTACTGGTGCAGGCGAATGGGCGCGATTCCCCGCAGGACTGCCCATTTGATCGGCTGCGGAACACGGCAGACCTATTTCGAAATTGCTCGGGAACGAATGATTGTCCGCACACGCGGACAGACTCCCTGGCTTTCAGAGGACATCTTGCCGGTTTTTTCTGTCCCGGCCTGCGCGCCGGGGTTGCCCAGGGACATCCATTTTCCCGTTGGTCCCGTGAGCGAAAAGACTTTCGTCGGCAGACGTTCGGTTTTGTGCGTGGAATCGCGTCGGAACCGGAGCGTTCCTCCCGCTTTCACGGGGAGATTCCGGTCGATGCGATTCGATGGAGTTCTGTTCCGCTGGTGTTGTCGCGCAGGAGCACGCTGTGTCCCTGCGGCGCAGGCCTGAGGTCTGGAGTCTGGAAGGAATTCCACTCCGCCTGCCTGAACATGTCGTCTCTTTCTGTTGCAAACGTGCGCCGGCTGATTCTGCAGCACAACTTCCGCAGCACAACTTCCGCAGCACAACTTCCGCAGCACAGCGCGGCCTTTTCCTGCTGCCGCGCAGCGGTCTCCTTTCTCCTGAATCCTGCTCGCTACCCGCTGCCTGGGCGGGATTCCGGAAGCCTGTGAAACCGTGACGCCTTAAAACCGGAAAAGCTGGCTGTTCCGGCGAATCAGGTATGAATAATCTCATTGTTAACTTCGTCGGCAGCCGAATTGGAACGGTAAGCACACACACTGCCCGTCCGGGTGAGCAGACTCACGCGGAATGTCGGAACGGCAGAACAGGTTTGCGGGGGCGCAATCTGTTTTCTTTGTGGCTGCTGGGGGGAAACACATGTTTCTGATGCGGACGAACGCCTGCGCCGCGTTGCTGATGGCCTCAATGATCAATCTGGCTGTCGCGCAGGACGGGTATGAAAATGACGCCGGATATGAAGGGATTCAGCAGGCGCACGGGCAGGTTTACAGCCCGGCGGCCACCCCTGGCTATTCGGTTCCTGGCGGACAGTATCCTCAGCTGCATGCGCCGCTGTATCCCAGCCCGGTGCAGTACACGCCTCCCTGGAACGGGGGCTCGGTGATCACCAATCAGGCCTTCGCGCCGCATGAAATGCTGTACCCGCACACTTATCACGCCATGTATCCGCCGTTTTACCAGAAGGTCAGCGGAAAATGGTTCTGGACCCCGTTTGGCGTCCGCCAGCATGAACACTGGAAGCTGCAGGGGACGGAAGTGAGCGTGAAGTATCGCGCCCAGTATCCCCTGTTCAGCGGATTTCATCCGCCGCGGGTGCGCTAGGTCAACTTGCCGCGGCACGCGGTCGATATTGAATGGCACAGGACCTCCGGGCATTGTCCGGAACGATCCGGCAGGGGAACAGCACGGCAGCCAGCGCGGGGGCGGATGGCTGCACACGGCGGGCGATGCCGTTGTTCAGTGCTGGCTGCCGGTCAGGGAGGAAGAGCCGGACAGGAATTCATGCGCGGCATGGAGTTCTGTTCTCACGCTCCCTGCATGATTTTCTGTCAGTCCGCGCCCGGGCCCTTTGCTGCCGGCCAGATGTCCGCAGCAGAGAGACAACGATTCCAATCCCACACCAGAGTTTCAGGGATGTGCATCATGGTGAGTTCTCTTCGCAACTGGGGCCTGCAGTGCCTGTTCGTCGGCCTCATGGTGCCGGCACTTCCGGCTCTGGCCGAGGATGCCGAAGCCGTGGTCCGGCTGCAGGCAGGCGAACCGTCCGGGATCGTCCGGATCAGTGATCTGAGGCAGGCATCGGTCTATCGGGGACAAAGCCCGATGCCGGAAGCGGCGGCGGATCCCACGGTGCAGCCGGCCAACTGCGAGCGCCAGACGCTGCCGGATTCGACAGTCTGTCCGCAGGAAGAAGTGGTCTGTCCGCAGGGGAAAGCTGGCTGCGGCAAGGTTCGCTGGCATCACCGGATGGGGGCCTGGCTGCATAATGAGCTGGGCGAGCATCAATGCGGCCGGCGTCCCGAAATTCCACTGGCAGGGCACTATCACATTGTCTATCCGGTGAATCCCGGCTACTTCGATTCGCGTGACGGGCAGGTCTATGCCGCGCCGGGTTATGGTGGCCCGGTCTCCGTGCCGCTCGCGCCGGTGGTGAATCATACCTACAACTATGGCTGGGGCATCCCCTCCAGCCGCCTGACGCCAGTGCAGCGGCCGGTCACGCAGGCTCCATCATCTGTGATTCCCAGTCCGTATCCGACCGCTCCGGTTTCTTACTGAGACCGGGGACTGCGGCGCCTGCCTGCATGGATCCGGGCGCTGTGCTGATCGCTGCCATGCCGTGTAAATTCCATCATCTCCTGACCAGGCCTGTTCCCTGGGAATGCATTCCGGGAACACCGGTGCGACGCATGAGGACGACTTTCATGTTGCGATTTCCTTCGAGCCTGCTGACCTGCTGCCTTGCAGGCGGTCTGGCAACCGCGGTGGCCGTGCCGGCCCTGGCACAGGATCTGAACGAGGCCGGTCTGGTGCGCATCACCGACAATGTGTCTGCCGCGCAGGGAGCCGGAGGCATTTCCCAGGCTGGATTTCATCATCGCGCCGCCATGGCCGAGGGAACCTGGTCGGAGTGCCCTCCAGAATATGGTCCGGCCTGTGGTCGGGGCGGGAAGCACACCTTTTCGCCGCCGGTGAAACGCCCCATCTTTCGCCAAGGAGTCCCCTATTACAAAATGTGGCCCAATGCCTGGGCACCCAATTCCGGGCCGGCTCCGACAAACTACCAGTATCCCACGGTCTACATGCCGACTGATACGACGCAGCTGGGTTACTATTATCAGCATGTCCCCTACTGGCAGCCCCGGCCGGGCATGATTCCCCCGCCGCCGGTTCCCAGCCAGTGGCACACCACCGTGGCCCAGAGCGTGTATTCGGGCCATCATCCTGCCGGCATCATTTATGGCACGGCGCCGACGGCCATGCCGATGTCGCCGGCCCCGGCAGGCAGCTCCGGGGGAATTCAGCCAGGCAATATCGTGCCGCCGGAACCGACGGTCTCGCCGGAGCCTGTGCCGGCCGAGTCTGGTGCCGTGGAACCGAGTGCCGGGCTGGAAAAAACCTTCAATACGCCGGCTCTGATTCCCACGAACTGAGCAGGTGGACGGAATTCCGAAACACTCGCCCCTGGGAGATGGTCAGTTGCTGGCCACCTCCCATTTTTTGTTGTTGGAAGACAGCAGGGAACGCGGCCGGTATTCTGGAAGGCCCCGGTCCAGGGGGCAGGCAGGCTCCCATGAGCCTGAGACTCTCAACGTCCCTGCGTGGCGGAGAGCAGGTTTTCATTGCAAGTGCCGTCAAATCTGACAGACTGAAGAAACACGGCTTCGCCGGACAGGGGCCATCAGGCAGGCGCCGGCGGGATGTCATTCCGGCCGGAATGAGCATTCGGAATTCAGACGACAGACGGCAGGCTGGCAAGAGAACAGAATGGGCAGGCAGACTGGCCGCACAGCGGTGTCTGGAGCGTGCATGCCGATGTGTGCAATCGCGTTTTTTTGAATTTGTCAGGGGAATCAGGAATGACGTCCGTCGGCACACAGTTTCGTCGTCTGCACGAATTGCGACTTCAACTCAAAGACGTGCAGGATCAACTGGCCAAAGGTCCCCGACTCATCAAAATACGACAGACCCGGATTCAGGAAACAGAGCAGCAGCTGGTGCTGAAAGAGCAGGAAAACAAAGACTGCCGGACCACCGTTGACCGCAAGAATCTGGATCTGAAAACCAAAGAAGCCCATCTGAACGACCTGCAGGGTAAACTGAACACGGCGGCTTCCAATCGCGAATATGACATCATTCGAGGACAGATGGACGCCGATCGGGCGGCCAAAGCGGTTCTGGAAGATGAAATTCTGGAATGGCTGGACCGTGTGGACCTGACGCAGAAAGAAGCGGCCGCCATTCGGCAGCAGGTGCAGGATCTGCAGGGAGAATGCCGGCAGTTTGCGAATGATTTTGAAGTGAAGGCCGCTGACCTGCAGCAGGTGGAAGCAAAGCTGCGCGAACAGATTGCCGAAGCTGAAAAGATTGTGCCGGCAGAAATGCAGCCCCAGTATCGGCGACTGGTCGAAGCCTATGGGGCCGACTGCATGGCCTCTTCCGAAAATGGACTGTGCAATCAGTGCTTCGTGGCCCTGACGCCGCAAAATCGCGTCCAGCTGAACAGCGGAAAACTGATGTTCTGCAGCACCTGCGGGCGTCTGATCTACCCGATGGAATGAGTTTCAGCCGACGGAAGCCAACAGGCACGCCGACGGGACGGAATCCCGCTCAGGAATGGGGATGCGCTCCGTTCTGCATGGTGCGATCCATCTTTCCGGGAACGACGTGTCAGCAAGTGCATTTTTCTGCATCTTCAATCGCGGAGATGCGCTGTCTCGCGCTGCGTGCTCTGCTCTCCGTCTGCAGTGAACATGTGCTTTCCGGGCAGCAATACTGGCACAACGAAATCCCGCTCTGGAATGAGCGAAATCGTCAGTCGTGAGAACATTCGCCGCGAGCACTGAAAAAAGCCACTGACTCGAATTTGCAGAATTCAGGGGTTCCCATTTTTGCGAGTTTCTCTATCGTGGTGAAACGGGAAGACGTTTTTCGATTCGTGAACAAAGCCGCTCAAACGAGAAGAATTTGCTTTCCGCGCGGATCGCGGGAGGTTTTGTTCGCGGCTCTTGAAGCGGATGCACGCGAGGGAGCAGAAATGAGCATACTGAAAAGACTGGCCCTGATTCTGACTGTGACAGGCATGGTGCTGGTCACCGGAATGGAAACGCCGACGGAAGCGGCGAGCCCCCGGGCCGCGTTTCGACAGGGATATCGGGTGGGAGTCCGCACCGCCACACGCGGTGTTGCGCGAGTCGGTCGGGCTCCTGTGCGGGTGCGTGCCACTCCACGCGGGGGAGTCGTTCGGGTCGGAAGGCCTGTCGTCGGTCCGCGCGTCCGGTTTCGCTTCTAATCTCATCTCTTCCAGGCGCTGACGGTGGGCATGCCTCACGTCCGGACTGGCTGCATTCCGCCGCTGCGACGAGTGACGTTTCACAAAGTGAATACCCTCACACAAGCAGGAGGCCGTCAGGGCCAGGTGCTCAAAAATACTGACCGTGGAGGGAGCCTGAAGTCTCGCTTTTCAGGCGGCTTTTTCCCCGTTGCCGCTTTTGCCGGAGTTTCTGCCGTTCGGGGCAGGGGCTGCCTGCTTGTGGAAAGAGACTGCCTGACGAGGCACTTCGCTGAAGAACGGCCCCATCCGGGGGCTGCCCTGTCGGAGAACGGTCGTGCCTGGAATCTGTTCTGCCTGGGGCGAAGTTCAATTGCAGGAGATATGCGCACAATGTGTGCTGCGCGGCGGGGTGTGTGGCTGCAGGGGGGCAGATGCCCCGCGGAAACCTTGCGAAAGCTCGCTGGACCATGCAGAATAAGAACCCCTGACAAAAATTGCCTCGATCCGCTCGCGGACAAGGACACTCTCAGCACTTGAGAGGTTTTGTTCGCGGCACGAAAGACTCGCCTGAAATGTTGTGGTCCCTTTCCGCCTGGTGCCGTTGCCGGGGAAAGTGGTCTACGATCCTCCCTGAAAGACTTTCGAATCCTGAGAGTATCCTGCATCCCTGTGTGGCGAGACATTTCCCTCGATGGGGCGATTGGGAGGGCATTCAGAAAGTCTGACCCGGAAAGTTTGCCTCAGTGAACTTCTGGCTCCGTCCTGTTTTGCGTCATTTCGACTGTCGGTGGTCGAATTGATGTGGGCACGATGCCGGCCTGAGCTGCCTGCCTTGAATCAGCCTGCCGTGGCCTGTCGAACCGAAAGGGCGCGTGTGAATCGGTTATCGTTCAGGTATCTGTTTCTGCTGGTTGGTGCGGCCTGCGGTCCGTTGACGGTGTGCGCCGCCGAGCCTGTTGATCCGCTCACTGCCTGGCAGATGTCAGGGCAGGCGATGCTGGAGAAACATTGCACTCGCTGCCATGGGGGAGTCCGTCAGCAGGCCGGGCTGGATCTGCGGTCGCTCACCCGGGCCCTGGAAGGGGGCGAACAAGGGGATGCCCTGGTCCCCGGGGCACCGGATGACAGTCTGATCTTTCTGTATGCGATGCATGGGGCCGATCCTCAGATGCCGCCGGAGCCGGGGAAGGAACTTCCGGAAGAAGATCTGCGTATTCTGAAAGCGGCCATCGCCGCGCTGCCGCCAGTCTCCCGGACGATTCCTCAAATCTCTGAGAATTCCCCGGACTGGCCGCAGCACTATGTGGGTGAGCTGGAGAAGCTGCGGCCTCAGCTCTGGACACCCCCGACAGATCTGACCGCGCATGAGGTCATCGACGGATTTATCGATCTGGCATTGAAGCGCGACCACCTGACTCCGGCGCCGCTTTGCAATGACCGTACTTTTGTGCGCCGGGTCTCGCTCGATCTGATCGGCCGGATTCCCACACGAAAAGAAGTGGACGATTTTCTTGCCGACTCCTCGGCCAAGAAGCGTGAGCAGCTGATCGATCGCCTGCTGGACAGTCCGGAGCATGCCCGGCATTTGAGTCTGGTGCTGGACGCCTGGCTAGTGGACCGGACGACTCATCAGGCTGAGAAGCAGCATCGGCAGCAGGGCTGGTTTGCCTGGCTGGAGCGATGTGTTCGGGAAAACCGTCCCTGGAACCGCATGGTGCGCGACCTGATTGTGGCCCGTCCGGAATCATCAGAAGAGCGCGGCTGCGTCGTGTTTTTGCTGGCCCGGAAGGACAACCATCAGTCCATGGCCGAAGCGGTGGCACCGGTGCTGTTTGGTGCCCGCATGGACTGCGCACAGTGTCATGATCATCCGCTGGCCTGGGAGATCGAACAGAAACATTACTGGGCGCTGGTGGCGGCTTTTAATCGCAGCACGGCAGTGGATGCCAGGAGCGGTCGGGGAATGGCTGAAAGCGCAACCGGCGGCTTCATGAGCTTTGCGAATCTGCAGAAAGAATCGCAGCCAGCCGTGCTGTCATTTGTCAGCGGCCAGACGATCGACGAACACCGTCCGGCTCCTGATGAAAAAGAAGTCGACAGTCCGGAGTTGTATCTCGTCCCTCCGGCAGGGGAGAAGCAGAAGCCTGAGACTCCGGCGGTGCCGAAGTTTTCGCGCAGGGCGGAACTGGCCCGGATTTCGACAGAAGGCAATCCCCTGCTTGCCCGCGCCTGTGTGAACCGCATGTGGGCGCTGTTTCTCGGACGGGGACTGGTGCATCCGGCGGATCAGATCGATTCCCGGCACCCGGCCAGTCATCCAGAACTGCTGGCCTGGCTGACGCAGGATTTCATTGCGCAGGGCTACAATCTGCGGCAGCTCACCCGCGAACTGTTCCTGTCACAGGCCTATCAGCGTGAATCCCGCTGGGACGGGGAGCAGGTGCCATTGCCGGAGTCCTTCGCCCGCGCCATCGAGCGGCCGGTTTCGGCTTCGCAGTACATGCAGTCTTTGCTTGTGGCGACCGGCAATGCGATATCGAAAGATGGAAAGCTGGCCGGGCAGTCCTTCGATGACCTGCAATGGGAATGCGGTTCCCGGTTTCCGAATGTCTTTTCCCCGGAATACAACGCCAGTGTGGGCCAGGCGCTGTATTTGAGCAATTCTCCACATTTGAATGCCCTGTTGAAACCGGATGGAAAGAACACTGCCGCGCAGCTGATGGCATTGAAGACCCCGCAGGAGCGGATCTCGATGGCTTATCAGAGTGTGCTGGGCCGCGAGCCGGACGCCGTAGAACAGGCCCGGCTGATGGACTATCTGGAACATCGCGAGCCAGCGACCGGTGTTCAGCAGTTGTTGTGGATTCTGGTGACCTCTGCGGAATTTATGGTGAATCACTGATGGCCCGATCGTCCCCATCTGCCGATGGCCTGCGCCAGGGCTGTCCGGTGAATGAGCACACGCTGCACCGGCGACTGTTTCTGGAAGGGTGTCTGGCCGGCGGGGCGGCCTCGATGCTGAGCTGGAGCGGCCTGTTCGGGCAGTCGGCGCATGCCGAAGTCGCGAAGAAGACAGAGAAACGCTGCATCCTGCTCTGGCTGTGCGGGGCTCCCAGTCAGTTTGAAACCTGGGATCCCAAGCCGGAGAGCATTTATGGCGGCCCGTTCGGCAGTATTCCGACAAAGCTGCCGGGCGTGCATTTCTCAGGGCTCATGCCGAAGTGCGCCACGATCGCCGACAAGTTTTCGATCGTGCGCTCGATGAAGACCAAGCCCGGCGAACATTTCCAGGGAATCGAACTGCTCAATCGCGGGGCGGAAGCGCGTCCTCCATTTATCCGTCCGACACTGGGGTCGGTCCTGGGACAGCAGCTGGGACATGTCGATAATCCGGTGCCGAACTTCGTGCTTCTCGACCCTGCCCCGCACGGCAACGAATTCCGCGCATTCAAGGATGGCAACTGGGCCGGATGGCTGGGAGCGGAATATGCTCCGGTGCGATCCGGCGGCGAATTCAAGATTCCGAATGTGGACCGGCTGGCAGAAATCAGCGCGGCCGACCATCACGATCGCGAAGCCTTGCGGCGATTTCTGACAAAGAAATACGAAAACGATCAGAAGAGCGCGGCGGCCGCATCGCAGAATGCCGTCTTTTCCCGGGTCGACGGGCTGATGAGCTGCGCGCCGCTGTTCGATCTGGAACGTTTGCCGGAAGCCGATCGCCTGCGCTATGGACCGGGAACCTTCGGGCAGCACACGCTGATGGCCCGGAATCTGGTGGAAAACGGCGCTCCATTTGTGATGGTGGCCAACGGCATGACCTGGGACTGCCATGTGATGCAGCATGAGATCTATCAGATGCTCGTGCCGGAACTGGACAATGTGATTTATCAGCTGCTGACCGATCTCGAAACGCGGGGACTGCTCGATTCGACGCTGGTGGTCATGATGGGAGAGTTCGGACGGACTCCCTGGCTCAATGCTTCCCGCGGACGTGATCATTATCCCAATGCCTGGAGTCTGGCGCTGGCCGGATGCGGAATTCGCCCCGGTGTTGTCGTCGGCAAGACCGATGATGACGGGGCCAAGGTCGTGGATCGTCAGGTGGATGAAAAGAACCTGTTCGCCACTATTTTTTCGGCACTGGGAATCGATCCGTATGCGGAATATCTCCTGCCCGGGCTGCCGACCTTTCACCGGGTGGAAGGACATGCCGAACCGATCCATGAGGTGCTGCTGTGATGCCCAGTGAAACCGCCGTGGAAGCCAAACCCCAGGCTGTGAAACTTGAGCCGGGAAAAACGATCAACCTGCCGTCCGCCGTGCTGGGGCTCGCTGTCGCATCCGACGGCAAGTTGCTGTATGCCGCGTGCCTGGACCGGTTCGTGTATCAGGTGGATGTCGAATCGAAGCAGTCGAAGCCGCTGTTTCAACACCGCAATTACGCCTCCGGCGTCAAGCTGCTGGCAAACGGCACGCAACTGGTGTCGGCCGGCTATGACGGTGCCCTGCAATGGTTTGATCTGGCCGCCGGAAAAGTGATTCGTCAGGTCGATGCCCATCGCTTCTGGTCCTGGAAGCTGGCGGTTTCCCCGGATCAGAAACTCGTCGCATCCGTGACCGGGCAGTATCTGGCTGGATCGATTGACTATGTTCCCGCGGACAGTCCAGAACCGACGGTGAAGGTTTTCGATGCGCTGACCGGGGAAGTGCGTCACGCCTGGACGCTTCGTCCGCCAGTGCTGTCGGTGGCTTTCAGTCCGGACAGCCAGCATGTGGCGGCAGGCAATCTGCTGGGCGAAGTCGGAGTCTGGAACCTGGGGACGGGCGAGCAGGTGGCCGCCTGGAAAACCGAAGTCTTCACCAGCTGGGGCTACATCAAAAGCCATCATTATGTCGGCGGAATTTATGGAATGGCTTTTTCCGCCAATGGTGAAGAACTGCTGCTGGCCGGAATGGGAGACATGAAAGACCCGATGGCCGGCAACGGGGCGCAAACCTGGCAGCGGTTTGCCTGGCGCGAACAGCCTGCCCGCAAGGTCGATCAGATTCATGCCGGCGAGCATGGCAACGGCCTGATGGAAACATTGACGGTGCATCCATCCGGAGAGATGTTCGTGATGGCCGGGCGACTGGCCCAGGGCAACTGGAATGCGGCCCTGTTTCAGGCCGGAGATGGCAAGCTGATTCACTCGATCGATAATAAACAGCGAAATATCGAGGCGGTGTTTTCAGCAGATGGCCGGCAGCTGTTTCTGGCCGGAGCGGTTGGGCAGCGCGGTCGCGACAAAGAAGGCCAGTGTCCAGACTTTGGCCGGATTCAGGTGATGACAGTGGCCAGCTGACTGGCGTTTCGCCTTCGCATGGGCAGACTGGCCTCTCAGACGGCCGGGGTTTCTGTGCCTGCGAGGATTGTTTGCGAAGGACCGTTTTCAAAAGACGGTTTTCGATGGGATGTTCCGCTGCCCGCGGAGGAACTGTGTCAGGGAAGCTGCGTCTGGGAAGCGATGTCCACGACACGGTATGACAGAGACCGTGTCAGACAAGTCCCTCGCCCGGAACATTCAGTGCATCGAATCAACAGGCACGCTCCCGGAAAAATGCCGGGCTGCAACGCTCAGACGCGCGCTGCCGCAGAGAAAAATATCTTTGCCGGGTAACATGTTCTTTCAGATTCACAGGGCCAGTTTCTGTTTTGATCGGCCTGCACAAAATCGGATCAGCGGTTTCATGCCGCGCCGACTCGGACTGTTCAGACAGATCATCATGCAATCAGATCACCGCTCAGTCCGATGACTGACAATCGGCAGCCTGTCGGCGGTCAGACCTGTCAGATATTCCGGCGGATATTCCAGGCTTCAACATCTGACCGGCTGTGTGAAAACAGGTGATTCACACCGGCAGCACGACCAGGGATGAGAACTGCCTGCCACGAGCGGATCGGGGTGATTGACGTGAAAGGAGCTTAGAAGGCCGGCAGATAATCCAGCGAGGCGGTCGTGGTGTAAGGCACATAGGCGGACTGCGTCGATGGGACCATGGCTCCGCTGGGATACATTGCGCCGCAGTTTCCGTTCGGACAGCTGGGGGTCATCATCGGTGCAGACATGGTGGGCGAATAGCCGCAGGCATTCCCGCAAGGGCTGCACATCCGGGAGCAGCAGCACCCTGAGTTGACGGCCAGGGCAGCGCACGCAAGTAAAGCAGCAAACAATTTCATGGAACGATCCTTGTGGAAACAACCACATCCTGGGGGAATGTGCGGGAATGGAGACAGGCTTCAGGCCGGATCCGTGCAGGTGACGGACGAGCTGGACGAGATGCAGTGACGGGATCTTGCAGCAGGTGACAGGAACTGTTCGGCTGCGGGGCGGGAAATTATTTCGGATGCCCGAAACGGTCAAGCCGAGTTTTCCGAAAACTGAAAAAAGGACTCATCCTTTGGCCGACGTTTGCCGACAGCAGGCCATTGCCGTTCCTGCGCGACCGGAAGAAATGCCGCCGGGGACTGGCCAGACGACAGTCCTGCACCGGAATCAGGACTGCCAGAGCCCCTGGCGCAGCAGAGAATTCTCCAGCAGGAAATCGCACGCCGTGTGTCAGAATGCGGCGCATGCGGGAATGAGACACACTCGCCGTCGCGCCAGATTGTGGCACCGGCAGCCTGCCGGCGCAGGCTCTGGGGCGCGAATCAGACTTGGAACCCCTCACAAAACCTTCCGTGGTCCGCTCGCGGAAAGGAAATTCTCATCATGCGAGAGGTTTCGTTCGCGGCTCTGAAAAGGGAAGTCGATCTCTTCGCGCCGGCCAGAGCAGGTGAATCGGTGTCGGGAACCGGCTTTATTCGATAGTCAGCAGCAGATCGCCGGTGGCGACCTGCGTTCCGGCTTTCACCAGCAGCTGCCCGACCGTTCCGGCCCGATCCGAATTGAGCGTGGTCTGCATCTTCATCGCTTCGACCACGAGCAGCTTCTGGCCTTTTTTCACCTTGTCGCCTGCCTGCACGACCACACTGACCACCATGCCCGGCATGCTGGCGGCGACATGTGTCGGGTTCGTGGGATCGGCCTGAATGTTCTTCTGGATGGTCGATTCCACCGATCGGTCGTCGATGGTGACGTCGCGCGGCTGTCCGTTGAGCTCGAAAAACACAGTTCGGGTTCCGTCCGGATGCGGGCTTCCGGTGGCCAGAAACTTGATGAACAGGGTTTTGCCCGGTTCGATGTCCGCGGCAAATTCTTCACCGGACTTCATGCCATAAAAGAAGACCGGCGTCGGCAGCACGCTGGTGTCGCCATAGTTTTTGCGATGCTCGGCGAAGTCTTTGAAGACACCCGGATACATCATCCAGCTCAGAATTTCGCGCTGGCTCGGTTCCCGGCCCAGGATTGGCACCAGTTTCTGCAGCGCCGCATGGAAATCCACCGGCGGCAGCGTGGCCCCCGGTCGGCCTGCGAACGGTTTACGGTCTTTCAGAATCCGCCGGACAACATCCTGCGGGAAACCATCAGGCGGCTGCCCCATGGCTCCGCTGATCAGATCGATCACCGATTCCGGAAAGGCCAGTTCCCGGTCACTGACCAGCAGATCGGCCGGGGTCAGATCGTTGGCGACCATGAACAGGGCCATGTCGCCCACCGCTTTCGAGGTCGGCGTGACCTTGACGATGTCGCCGAACATCTGGTTGACATCGGCATAGGACTGGCAGATGTCGCTCCAGCGATCGGCCATGCCCAGTGCCCGGGCCTGTTCGAACAGATTGGTGTACTGTCCGCCCGGCATTTCATGGTTATACAGGTCGGCGGTTCCGGGCAGCACGACACTTTCGAACGGCAGATAGAATTCCCGCACCACACGCCAGTATTCGGCGATTTCATCGAGCCGGCGGGAGTTCAGCCCGGTTTCACGCGGCTGGTTGCGCAGCGACTCGCACAGGGTGTTCAGGTTCACCTGCGAGGTTCCGCCTGACATGGGAGCCATGGCTGCATCCACGGCATTGACTCCGGCCTGCGAGGCCATCAGCAATGAGGCCGCCTGAATGCCGGCCGTGTCGTGGGTGTGGAAATGAATCGGCAGGCTGACTTCCTGCTTCAGCGTGCGGACCAGCAGTTCAGCGGCTTCCGGTTTGCACAGTCCGGCCATGTCTTTGATGGCCAGAATGTGCGCGCCCATCTTCTCCAGCTGCTTTGCCAGCGTGACATAGTATTTCAGGTCGTACTTGCTGCGCGCAGGATTGAGCAGATCGCCGGTATAGCAGATGGCCGCTTCACAGATCGCCCCGGCCTCCCGGATCGATTCCATGGCCACCTGCATGTTCTCGGCCCAGTTCAGGGCATCGAACACGCGAAACACGTCGATGCCTGCGTCAGCGGCTTCCTTCACGAATTCCTGTACCAGATTGTCCGGGAAGTTCGAATAGCCGACGGCACTCGACGCCCGCAGCAGCATCTGAAACAGAATGTTCGGGCATTTTTCCCTCATCCGGGTCAGGCGATCCCAGGGACATTCCTTGAGAAACCGCATGGATGTGTCGAATGTGGCTCCCCCCCACATTTCGATCGAAAACAGTTCCGGCAGCAGATAGGAATAGGCTTCGACAATGCCCAGCATGTCGGCAGTGCGGAACCGGGTGGCATGCAGCGACTGGTGCGCATCGCGGAAGGTGGTGTCGGTGATCAGCAGGCGTTTCTGGCTGTTCATCCACTCCGAGAACTTGTCGGCTCCCAGTTCTTTGAAAATGTCACGGCTGCCGGTCGGACGTGGCGCGGTCTGATCGAAATGCGGAATCGGTGCCGGATTGCGGCGCGTTGCTTCCGGACGCCCTTTCACCAGGGGATTTCCGTTGACGACGGTTTCCCCGATCGAGCGCAGCAGCCGTGTGGCGCGATCGCGGCGGCGCGGGAAGTCGAACAGTGACGGAGTGTTGTCGATGAACGTGGTCGTGCAGCGGCCGGCCAGAAAGTCGGGATGATTCAGGACGTTCAGCAGGAAGGGGATGTTGGTTTTGACGCCGCGCACCCGGAATTCGCGCAGACAGCGATCCATGCGGCGGGAGGCCTCGGAAAACCGTCGTCCCCGGGCGGTGACCTTCACCATCAGCGAATCGTAATACGGATGCACAAAGGCACCGGAAAACGCGGTGCCGGCATCGAGACGCACTCCCATGCCGCTGGCCGAGCGATAGTGCGCGATGCGGCCATAATCCGGCACAAAGTTGTTCGCCGGATCTTCTGTGGTCACGCGGCACTGCAGGGCAAACCCGTTGACTTTGACATCGCTTTGAGAGGCGATGCCGATTTCCGGATCATCGAGCCGGTATCCCTGGGCGACCAGAATCTGCGAGCGGACAATGTCGATGCCGGTCACTTCTTCGGTGACGGTATGTTCCACCTGAATGCGGGGATTGACCTCGATGAAGTAGAACTTCTGGGTGTCTGCATCGACCAGGAATTCCACGGTCCCGGCATTTTCGTAATGGACTTGCCGGCCGATTTTCAACGCGGCTTCGCAGATTTCGTCGCGGACTTCCGGGGCGAGATTCACAGCCGGCGCGATTTCAACCACTTTCTGGTGCCGGCGCTGCACTGAGCAGTCCCGTTCGAACAGATGGACGAGTTGTCCGGCGCTGTCGCCCAGCAGCTGCACTTCAATGTGCCGAGCACGGCGGATGTATTTCTCAATGAAAATGTCCGGGCTGCCAAAAGCGGTCAGCGATTCCTGTCGCGCGGCTTCGTATTGGGCAGCCAGGGTCTCTTCGGATTCGACAATCCGCATCCCCCGGCCACCGCCGCCATGGGCGGCCTTCAGGATCACCGGATACCCGAGTTCGCCGGCCAGCTTCAGGCCTTCCTGGGCATCCTGCAGGGGGCTTTCTGTTCCGGCCAGAATCGGCACCTGAGCCTGCAGGGCAATGCGGCGCGCGGCGGTTTTGTCACCCAGATCACGCAGCGAGGCTACTTTCGGCCCGATAAAGGTGATGCCGGCTTCTTCGCAGGCCTGGGCAAACTCCGGCTTTTCAGACAGAAACCCATATCCCGGGTGAATGGCGTCGACGCCCACTTCCTTGGCGAGCGAGATGATCGACGGAATATCGAGATAGGAGCGGATCGGTTCTCCTGGCTGCCCCACCTGGTAGGCTTCGTCGGCTTTGAAGCGATGCAGGGCGAAACGATCTTCATAGGCATAGATCGCAACCGTTCGAATCTCTAATTCTGACGCAGACCGAAAGACTCGAATGGCGATTTCGCTGCGATTGGCGACAAGCAGCTTCTGAAACTTTTTCATGGACGCAATGTTTCCAGAAGTGGGTGTAAAAGTCAGAGACCCGGGGCCGGACGCTCAATTTACGGCGTAAGGCTACATGCCGGCAACCAGCCGGACTCCGGTTTTCCGAATCCCTGCTTTCCAGGTGCCCGGCGGCAGCGGACTATCCGGATCGTTCCGCATGGCCTGCATGCCGGGTGAGTATTCCCGGGGGGATGCGGTAAAAATTCCGGTTTCCCCAAGGCCCCCTCAAAAGGGCTGTTCAAAGAGAGCGGCTGAGCCATGATATCAGGAAGGACGGTATCACCGGAAATTCCGGTCCAGGCAGTGCTCTGACATGGGGGACATGCGTGCCTGAAGCATCTGTGTGCCTGTGCGCATTTCACCTGATGCAATGCCATTCACCGGAAGACGACAGGCGAACACAGCGCACGGAAATATCTCCCCATGGCAAAGGGAGCAGGCCCGATGACTGCACTTCAGGCCCGACAGCGAATGGTGGACGATCTGCAGGCCCGGGGAATTCATGACCCCCGGATTCTGAAGGCGCTGCTGGAGGTGCCCCGCGATGAATTTGTGCTCCCGGAGTTTTCGGGCTCGGCCTATGACGACTCGGCGCTGCCGCTCAGACATGAGCAGACCATCTCCCAGCCGTTTACCGTGGCCTTCATGCTGCAGGCATTGGAGTTGCAGGGAACGGAGTCGGGACTCGAAATCGGAACCGGCTCCGGTTATGGGGCGGCTGTCTTTTCCCGGGTGGTCAGACAGGTCGCAACGATCGAGCGGATTCCGGAACTCGCCTGCGAGGCCCGGCAGCGCCTGAAACGACTCGGATTCGACACTGTGCAGGTGTTTGAAGGGGATGGCACGCAGGGGCTGCCGGATCGGGCTCCTTACGACGCCATCTGCATCACGGCTGCGGCGAGAATGGTGCCGCCTGCCTGTCTGCAGCAGTTGCGCGAGGGGGGACGCCTGATTTTACCACTTCAGGCGGCAGGGGAATCGCATCAGGAAATGACGCGGCTCACCCGGCATGGAACGCAATTCTCCCGACAGACGCTGGGGACATTCCGCTTTGTGCCCCTGATTGGTGAGTATTAAAGCCGCGAGCCCGACCGTGCCATGGACGAGAACATTTCAGTTGACGGGAAGTTTGCCGGCCAGGAGTGGATCAGGGTTCCGTTCTATCCTGGGAGTCTGGAGACGGTGGCGCTGGTTTAGGCAGCGCCGCCGGCAGCACACAGGCTGATCCCTTCGCGGGAGGCACAGCCCAGCGAAATTACTTGCCTTCCGGGGGCTTCGGAGTGGCCGGTTCCAGGACCGGAGGAATCAGGGGAGCAGGCTGTTGAGTCGCCGCAGGGGCCGGCTGAGGTGTCGATGGCATCTCAGCGGCCGGGGTCCCGGCTTCGCTGGAGGTTGCTGCCGGTGCGGTTCCCGTTGTGGCGGCTGCTCCGGTATCGGATGTGGTGCCTGCTGATGCGGCACTGGTGGGGAATGCGGCTGGCATCCCTCCGGTCGAGGATGCTGCGGGCGGAGCATCGGTGGAAGAGGCTGCCGGGGAGGCCAATGGATCCGATGCCGAGGGGGTCCCGGCTCCTGCCGGAGCCGGAGGAACCATGCCAGGCTCGGCCTTTGCCGGCGGAGCCGGAGTCGGTTCCATTCCGGAAGCGTCTGGCGGACTGGCCATGATGCCTCCGCCGGGGAGGCCCGTCATGTCATCCAAGGGAGCCGGAGGCACTGTGGACCAGCTCAGGAAGTCTGCCGGAACCAGACCGCCGCCGAGAGCCTGGTAGGTATTGACAATGGCTGCCAGCTGTTCTTTCTTGGTTTCGATCATCACCATGCGGGCGTCCATCAGGTCGCGCTGGGCAAACAGCACGTCCAGATATTCAATGCGAGTGGCGTTGAACAGTTTGTTGGCCGCTTCGACCGAGGCTTCCAATGCATCCAGCTGCTGCTGTTTGACGGCAATACTCTTGGTGTAGTTGTCGACCTTGGAAACCCGGTTGATGACCTCGGTAAAGGCATTCAGCACGGTACGCTGGTAGTTGTAGACCGCCTGCAGCTGCCGGGCATTGGAATTGGCATATTCGGCCTTGATGGCTGCCTTGTTGATCAACGGGGCGGTCAGGTCTCCGGCGACGTTATAGATCAGTGACTGCGGAGTCATGATCAGGTACTTGGCGTTGAAGGCTTCGTAACCGACGCCGGCATAGATGTTGAGCTTGGGATAGAATTCGGCCCGCGCGATTTTCACATCCAGCCCGGAGGCCATCAGCTCGTGTTCGGCCTGACGGATGTCAGGACGGTTGAGCAGCAGCTGCGATGGCAAACCGAGCTTCAGAGCCTGAAGATTCAGTTGAAAGAAGCCAGAGGAATCGCGCTGCACCGGCTGGGGAAAACGTCCGGAGAGGAAGTTGATGCGGTTTTCAACTTCGATGATCTCCTGATTGATGATGAGCTTTTCGCTCTGGTTCTTGCGGACTTCCGCCTGGAAACGCTGGACAGGCAGGTCGGTGCCGCGGGCGAATTCCTTGTTCTTTTTGGCAATCTCCAGACTGCGTTCCTGCAGGGCAATGGTGCGGTCCAGGTTTTCGAGCCGCTTGTCCAGCCCCATCAGCGTGTAATAGTTTTCTGCAATTTCAGCGACGAGGCGCGTGACGACATAGTTTCGCCCTTCATTCGTCGCCAGAAATCGCAGTGCCGAGGCATCGCGCGAGTTCCGCAGCTGACGCCAGATATCGACCTGCCACGAGATATTGGCCGCGATCATGAAGTTCGGCAGTGGTGTGGGAAAGTTGCCGCCACGCGGAGTGAGCAGCTGGTCTTCGGCTGCCCCCAGCGGTGTGTAGAAGCTGTTTTTCTCCAGGCCGGCCCCTGCGCCCAGTTCGGCCATCGGCATGTAGGCCCCGCGTCGCCGCAGGACTTCGTTGTTGGCGATCTGGATCTCTTCACCCAGGACTTTCAGTTCCTGGTTGCCGGAGAGTCCCTGATAGATCAGGGAGGTCAGATGCAGATCATTGAAGAAATCGTCAATGCTCAGCTGGGCTGAACTCTCCATGACGACTTCGGTTTCATTTTTGAAAGTGACCGGCAATTGATTGCCTGGTTCTGCCCCGCGATGCTTGGGAATGCCGCAGGACTCAAGAAACAGAAGCATCCCGCCGGCGACGACAGTGGCAGCTTTCCGCCGATGAGACTTGTAAGAAGATGATCTCGCAAAGAGGTTCATCAGTTTCGTCCTTGAGGGATTCTCGCCTGCCGGCCATCATGCCGAACAAGCCATAAGGGCGGGGAAACACTTCGACCTCGATCGAGGCCGCCAGGCCTGCCAGCGGAAGAACCGGAGTTCTTCCCACTCTGTTTCAGAGCTTTCCGACAGGCTGTTCAGACGGCGTCATCCCGACTGGGGACACTGACGCCGTTCTGAAATTGTCTTTTTCCGAAAATGCCGTGACCGCATGTGCGGTGCCCAATGCGCTGGCGAACCATCTGAGCCATCCGGGCAGAACACATGTCTGCGTGTCGGCACGCTTGCTCGCGAGGAACTCTGGGCCTGTAGGTTGATCGGCTGGAAAGCGAATTCGAAAAAGTCAAATTCAGGCGAGTGGCCAGATAGAAATAATTTGACGGATCTGCGCGCAACATCCTGCCGTGATAGGTGTTCCGACGAGATGGATTCACGCGGATGTGGGGATTGGTTCAATTGTATGGGTCGTGTCGGGCGCGCCTGCTGTGTCGGTTGTTTCGGCCTCTGGAGAGAGCAGTCGCACAGGTGTTTGCCGAGAGAAATTCGTCATCCGTTCAGCAGGAAAAGGCCGTCGTTTCCAAGTACTGTTCAATGGGCAATCGGCGCGAGAACGCTGTGCCTGCGAACATTCCTACTGCGCGATTGGGGATTCGACGGAAGAGTCCATCCTGCCGCATGATTCACCAGAGGTCAGGCCTGCGCATGTCGTGCGCGGCCATCATGAGGCAGCTGTCGTAATCAAGCCGCCTGAGTGGGCCACCGGAATAGGGATGTCAGCATCGCGGCGAATCCTGTCTGGCCGGAAATGTCTGATACAAGCTCGGGACCTGTAGAAGAGTCCCCTGTCCTGTTGTCCTGGTAGGGACTCCTGTGGGCAAGCCGCTTCGCTCCATCAGAGGATGATGTTCAGAACGACAGGCAGCCGTCCGATGCAGAGGAGAAGAAATCGGGACATGCCTGCGCAATCCAGCATGCCCTCAGAGGTCTTGGCTTCCAGTCTGAGCCTTCGAGGTTGTGGCCCGGGCAATCCGAGATCTGCCAGCAGCGAGGGCCGGAGAAGCCGGGCGGGGCTGGAGTACTCTGAGCACGGCAGCGGGATCAGTTGAACAGGCCAGATTTCCGCTCATATACTTTTTTCGATGTGTCATGCTCTTTCTCTTCGGATTAGAAGGGGGAGGTTTCTGCGGACTCTGCAGAGGGGCAGCCTGCTGAGCTTCGAGCCTCTCAGGGCAGGGCTCAACAGAGATCCTCTCCGGAGCATCAGTCTGCTGCTCCTGCATCCGAAGTTCGTCCTCTGTGGAATGGCCCGTGAACCTGCCCCGCGTCTCTGTTCAGCCTGTCTCTTTTCTGTTCGGGTCTTTTCCCTGTGTCTCTTTATCTGCCGCGCAGTGTCCGCTGATCGCCGCAACGATTCCTCCGGAAAACAGATTCTTCACCATGATGAACCGGTCGCTGCTTTTTCTGCTGTCTCTGCTCTGCCTGTCTGTGGTGTGCGCGTTCAGCCCGGCCCAGGCGGAAGAACTCTTCATCATCAATTCCCATCCCGGGCAGGAATATGGCGGCGCACTTCCCTTCAGAAAAATCCCTGGCACTGCCGGCACGCTCGCTCTCGAGATTGCCAACGGCAGGCTGTATGCCCTGGAAAGCAATGGTCTGTCGATTTACAGCATCGACGACCCGAAGCATCCTCACAAACTTGGGCACGTCGGCCACATGGGAAATGTGCGACAGCTGTGCGTGCGCGGGAAAACGGCCTTCCTGACTTCGCGTCAATGCGGTCTCTGGGCGGTCGATGTTTCGGACGAAGCCCACCCGAAGATTCTCTCCAATTTCGATGCGGTGGAAATGGCCACGGGGCTCGATGTGGCAGGGGATGTGGCCTTTATTGGCAATCGCGTGTATGGCATCCAATGCGTGGATGTTTCCAATCCGGCGCAGATGAAACATCTCTCTTCGCTTCGCACGGATGAATCACAGTCGGTCGCTTACCGTCAGGGGCTGCTCTTCAGTGGAGACTGGGCAGGCGGCGAAGTCACCGTGCTGGATGTCTCTGATCTGTCTGCGCCGAAAGCGATCTCGAACATCAAGCTCGATGGCTATGGCGACGGCATGGCGGTACGGGGAAACATTCTGTTTGCGTCCACCGGGCAGCACAAAAAAAGCGGGCCTCAAGAATCGCGGCACGGTGCCGGGCATGGACTCGATCTATTTGACATTTCGAATCCGCGAAAACCAGTCAAGCTCTCCCGGGTCAAGTTTCCCACTTATTATTTCGGTCCCTGCGATTACTGGACGCCGCGGATTGCAGGGAACTACTGCTTCGCTTCAGACACCATCAACGGGCTCTTTCTGGTGGACATTTCCAACCTGAAGAAACCCGAAATCGTTGGCAATCTCATTCTTCCCAAAACGGATCCGGAGAACCCGAAGGTCGGGATTCCCTACAAGCAGATTCAGGATCCTGCCATTCCCCAGGGGGATGCCCTGTCTTCGATTGCTATTGGCGATGGCGTGCTTTACATGTCCGGCAACTACACCGGCATTTATCTGGCCGAGTTTCCTGACAAGGCGAAGCCGGAGCCGAAAGAATTCGGCGCGCTGCCGAAGCTGCCGGAAAAGCCCGATGCGGGAGAATCGGCAGAGCATTTCTTTTCGTCCGGGCCTGAGTTGAGCAACCCGACGCGCGGCGTGGCCGTCTCTGGCGACATTGCTTATACGGCGAATGTCTGGGATGGCGTGAAAATCTATCGGCTCAGCGAGGCCGGGATGCAGCAGATCGGCCGCGTCGACATCGATTACGCCGCTGATGTGAAACGATCCGGGGATCGCCTGTATGTCGCCGAGGGACAAAACGGCATCGGCGTGTATCAGATTCGGTCTGCGACCGAGCTTGCAGAAATCGGACGTCTGGATGTGCTGGAGCCAGGCCTGGGCTTTGTGCAGTTCCTCTGGGCCTTTGAGGGGACCGACACCATCGCCGCAACCTGCGCCGGCTCCAAGGTCAGCTTTGTCAGTTTCGCCGATCCGGCCCGGCCAAAAATCATTCACAGCCGGACTGGCAGTCAGCTGCTGTATGGAAGCTATGGTTCGCAGCAGCTCGCGAAGGGCCGTTACTTCGCCATGCCGCGCCATTGCGGCGGGCTGATGGTCTTTGATCTGGCAGGGGGGCAGGTCAAAGATGTGTGGTATGACACGTTCCCGCTGTGTTCCCAGACAGGGGGCGCTGCTGCCTGCGGAGACGAGCTGCTGGTCATGCGGGCGGGGGGGTATGCCTTTTTTAATCCTGAGCAGCCGGTGGCCATTACAGAACTGCAGCGAAACAAATTCCCCGGACAGGCCGAGCTGCCGCAGGATGTTCCGGACGACTCCGCCGTCAGTCGCGCCCTGTTCCCCAAAAGCGAATGGGAAGGACTCCCCTGCTATGATCCGGCCAGTGGAAAACTGGCGGTCGTGAACCGGATGTTCAAAAACCTGCACATCTATGATTTCACAGACAAGGCCCAGCCCCGACTGCTGAAGCGCATTGCACTTCACAGCAATGCCGGTCCGCCTGTTTTCTGGAAAGGGCGTGTCCTTCTGCCCGGGGGCTATTCCGGGTTGCTGCTGGAAAAGTAAGGTCGCTGCCTGCCCGGGGCAGAGGCAGTATCGAGGCTGCCGCTGGATGTCTGAGAGGGACGGTCGCTGCGCGGCGAGAGCCGGCTGCTCTCGCTTGAACCCGCGAGCATGCGTTTCACGGGATGAAACGCAACTCGCCGCGTGGCGGAACGCGGCCCATGCGGGAGTGAAGCGCTCTCCCCTGCCCGATCTGGCATCTGGCCGAGCCCTTCAAACCAGAAGAGCCACAGGAGTCAGCCCCTGCGGCTCAATGGAAACGGTGTCTGGTTCCTGTCAGTGGCCATTTCTGTCTGCGCCAGTGTCGGCAGCCGTCCTGGACAGGAGAGTTCTGACCTTATCGGGTGATCGCCCCACCCGGCTGAGAGGCCGAGGCCGGTGTGATGCCGGCGCCATGCCCAGGCTGAATGCCTGCTGCCGGCTGCACCTTGCGGCCGCCCGTCGACTTGTTCGTCAGGAAATTGTCGACGCGGGAGCGGTCGCGAACGTCTTCGAAGACTTTGGCCACGGCTTTCTGTGTCTTTTCTTCCATCAGTTGTCCATACAGATCATCCCAGACTTCCCGGATGTCTTTCACGACCGGTTCGGTAAATCCTTCACACTTCAGAATGACATAGCGTTTTTCGGCCACCTGAATCACAGGCGAAACTTCCCCGACCTTCATGCGAAAGGCCTGCTCTTCCACCTGGGGGCTTCCCCCGTGGCGACGGATCGGAGGAATCACCCCTCCCAGAGGACGGGTGTTCGGATCGGCGGAATGCTCGCGGGCGACCCGATCGAATTCTTCCGGAGCAGCTTCACACTGTTCCCAGACCTGGCTGGCCTGCCGCATGTTGCCGTCGATCAGAATCAGGCGGGCTTTGACACGCGGGCCGTAGTCCCGTTCGAAGCCGATCCGCATGTCTTCTTCGGAAATTTCGATCTGCTGGCCGGCGAGTTTGCGCAGGGCGAGCATCGGCCAGATCACATCCTGATGGTATTGATCCCGGGTCAGGTGCCGTTCCGATTCCAGCATTTTGTACCAGGTGTCGAGCGGCAGGTTGAATTTTTTGGCCGTATTGGCGACTTCCTGTTCGACTTCTTCCATGGTCACTGAAATAGACTGGCGGTCGCATTCCTGCTGAATGATCAGCCGGTTGACCATGGAGTCCAGCACTTCTTCGCCATGCCGGGCCACGCACTCGCGGGCCACCACGTCATAAGTAATGGACTGTCCATTCACCTTGGCCAGCACCCGGGCGGCAGAGGCCGTGTTGGAAAGTGTGGCTTTGCCCGGTTCGGCTGCTGTTTGCGAGGCGGCCGGCTGAGCACGGAAATACTGCAGCCAGATCCCTGCCACGACAAGCAGCGTCACGGTGCCGACGATCGCAGGAATCAGGCGTCGCCGGGGGGAATTTCCGGTCGGGGAGATGGCGGAGTGAATCCGTTCACTCATGATGAAGGCTCCGAAAGCTGACAGAAACTGAAAATCACCACGAAAGGCTGCGCGGTCCAATACCGCACCGGCCAACCTTGCAGGCGAAGGCGATGTACAGCAATTTCTGCCGCAGGGTCAAGATCAGTTCATTTCTGCTGAAATCCCGGCAGAGCCAGCAGGCGAAGCAGTTCCGCCAGTGACCAGGCCTGGAACGGACAGCCCCGGGCGATCTGTTTCGCTTCGCTGCCGGTCGATGTCGCATCGCCGTCGGCGATTTCACTCACATGTCCGATTCCAAAGTCGTTCAGGTGATCGAGCAGCGGCTGCAGAAACTGCTGTCGGGCAGTCTGGTACGTCTGCGGGGTTTCCCCATGCGCACGGAGCCAGGCCTTGACGAACGGACCGGTCAGCCAGGGCCAGACGGTTCCCTGATGATAGGCAGCATCGCGGCTGTGCTGATTGCCGGTGCAATGAGGTTGATAGCCGGACGTGCCCGGTTCGAGGGTGCGCAGCCCCAGCGGGGTCCAGAGCCGGTCTTCCACAAGTGCCACCACGCGCGCGGCGTGTTCTTCGTTCAGCAGGCAGATGGGGAGCCCTCCCGCGGCCAGAATCTGATTGGGGCGCACCTGCTCATTCACCTGTCCGGGGCAATGATCGACATCGATCACGTCATACAGGCAGCCCTTGCGGGGGTTCCAGAATTTCGCGGTGAACTGGGACCGGGCCAGTTCATACAGGTCGCCCCAGCGGGTTTCCAGACGGGCTCCAAAACAGAGTGCATTGATCCACAGTGCCTGCACTTCCACCGGCTTGCCGATGCGCGGGGTCACCACCCAGTCTCCGACTTTGGCATCCATCCAGGTGAGCTGCAGACCAGGCACACCGGCCCGCAGCAGGCCGTCTTCATCTGCGGCGATTCCGAATCGGGTGCCTTCCGCATAGGCCGTCAGAATTTCGAGTACGGACTGGCGCAGCAATGTCCGCGCGGCAGCGGGAACAGTTTTCCCCTGCGTTTCGCAGTGCTGCAGATAATTCTGCACGGCCAGCACATACCACAGCGAGGCGTCGACCGAGTTGTATTCGGGGGCTTCTCCGGAATCGGGAAACCGGTTCGGCACCATGCCTTCCGAAACCGAGCGGGCCCAGGCCTGCAGAATCTGCCCGGCTTCTTTCAGTCGGCCTGTGGCAAAACACAAGCCTGGCAGCGCAATGAAGGTGTCTCGTCCCCAGTCCGTAAACCAGGGGTATCCGGCAATAATCGTCTGTCCCCCTTCCCGGGTCACCAGATACTGGTCCGCTGCGCGATGCAACGGGGAGACAAACTGTTTCCGCCGGTCCGATTCCTGCTTGCGCAACTGCTCAAACAGTTCCAATGGCGACTGATCTTCCGGGCAGACCAGTTCCTGCGCGGTGGTGGCTGTCAGAATCCACACGGCCTGCGATGCGCGCAGATCGAAATGGAATGCACCGGGCGATGCCAGGTCTTCTGTGCAATCCAGACCCCGTTCTGCTTCGCGGGCATAATAGAACTGCCGATACCACAGCGGCTCGGCGGAGTAGGACCCATTCGAAATGATGGAGATTCCAGGCACATGCCGGTAAGGAGTCCAGGTGAGCTTGCGGGCTTCCCCGGTGCATTCAAACAGGAAGTCACCGTTTTCGTGGTGCAGCGCATGGTAATCGCGCCCGGACAGAAGCGGACGGACCGAGAGCGTCACCAGTTCCGGACCAGGCGATTCGATCCACCAGCGCATGGCCACCGCCGCGCTGCGATGCGGCACGAACAGTTCCTGCGCAATGGTCAGGGTTTCAGACAGTTGAAACCGCCAGACAGGCCAGGGCTCCGAGGTAAACGAGTGCAGCAGCCGGTCCCCATGCGGATGGATGACATTGGGGGCATAGTGCTGACTGGACAGGGCCACTCGATCCTGCCCGGTCGTGACATAGACTTCGCAGCCATTCACGAGCACATACCGGCCGGTCGGCGGCCGGGAAGCCGCCAGCAGCAGAGCGTGATAACGCCGGGAACGCCTGCCGGAAACGGTTCCGGATGCGAATCCTCCCAGCCCGTCTGTTTCCAGCCATTCGCGATCTGTATTGAGCATGAGAGTGCCTGCATCCTGACCTGATATGCCTGGCCATTCGACCGGTCCCTGCGGGACCCGATCATCTTTATGATCCGACACGGTTCGGCCTGTCCGCAAGAGCAAAGGGGCCGAAAGAAAAACCGAGGCCTGCTTCTGCCCCTTTCAGAAATCTGTCAGGCCTGCCGACGGGCAGCGAAACCAACTTCAAAAAACGGCAGAGAGGCTTCTGGAGAGTCTGTCGGCAGACGGCCTCAGGGGGTTGGCCGGATGGCATCGGCCACCGGGGTGCCTGCGTGCGGGATGTCCGCCTGATAGTTTTCCCCCAGAAAGGCGGCCAGCGTGGCGGCAATCTGGCTTTGAGTCACGCGGGCGCAGTCGTGCCGTTCTCCCAGTGCCGGGGTATCCGGTCCCAGAAAGGCCATCCAGATGTCTTCTGCCCCTTCGATTTTCTGGCCGTGATTTTTCCAGTCCTTCGGGCCGGAGCCCCGACCATGATCTGTTGTGATGATGAATGTCGTCTGGTCACGATACTGATCCAGGGACTGCACCAGTTCCCAGAGCTGGCGAATGTAGCTGTCGACGGCATGGGCCGACGTCAGCACATGGTCGTAACGGCCGGCATGTGCCCAGTGATCTGTTTCCAGAAACCCGACAAAGAACACCCGCGGCTGATGCCGGATCAGATGTTCGCGGGCGGCCGCGAACAACAGTGAATCCAGAACTTCGCTGTCGTTATGTCGTGTGGTGTCGGTAATCAGTTCGTTCAACAGCAACTGGCGGGGATTGGGGGCTTCTTCCGGAACAGGCTCCCAGCCTCCCATGACCGGAAAGTCGCAGCGCTCGCGATTGATGATGAATGGGACAACGTCCCAGGCACTGTAGGCCGCCACTTTGGCATCGAACGGGCTCTTGCGGTGCAGCCATTCCAGGACCGTCATGTTCTCGTTGGGTTTCTTGTCATTGCTGTTGATCCGGGGATCGGCAAAGCCGGTCAGAATCTCGTTGTATCCCGGATAAGAAAATTTCATGGTATTGGTGATCTGCGCGGAGCTTCCGTGAAGCTTGTTTCCATACAGCTGACCTTGTCTGGCAATGGTCTTCCAGAAGAATGGAAGCAATGCGGCCCGCCGTTCTTCCGGTGTCGCCTGCCCGTACAGCGATGCTGTCTGTTGCGGATTCGCCACGCCCCCGTCGGCTTTGTTGAGCAGGGCTGGCTCTGCCCCGGTAAACATTTCCTGCCAGCGGAAACCATCGGTGGTAATGAGGACGATATTCCGGGTTTTCAGCTCCTGGGCATCTGCCGGCAGGGCGATGCCGAAAATAATCAGCCCCAGCAGTGAGAACGAGGGCCAGGTCGGCCAGTGATATGGAGCAGAACGCATCAGCAGGACTCCCGGAACTGAAGAAAACGCGGGACAGGAGAAAGCAGGGTGTCCGGCCTGCAAGGGCCGGTGCGGCTCCGCTTTCGGTCGGTATCGAGCCGATGACTCTCGCCGGGGCCCGCGCAGCGAGCGTGTTTCTTGATGAAACGCAACTCGCCGCGTGGCGGAACGCGGCCCCTGCGGGATGATGGCCCTCTCGCCCAGAGAACAGTCTGCATCATGGAGTGGAAGATGGGAAGTTTCAACAATTCCGTTTTCTGTCGAATTTCTGCCCGGAGCCGTTCGCGGACTGGCAACTCTGCTGGTGTCGGGAACGTGTTTCTTCGAAGGAGAAGGTGCGCCACGCCGTTTTGGGGCGTCATGGGCTCGTTTCTGCCTGCCGCCGGGGCCTGCGCAGCGCGCATGTTTCCTGCGGAAACATCGCCCACCTGTGGTGGAACGGGTCCTTTGCAGGGGGAGGCGCTCGGGCCGGAGACAATTGTCAGTTTGTGTTCATGAGGCTGACGGTGGACTTGCGTTTCCCCGGAACTCAAGGGATAACGGAATTCTGATGTGTCAATCAGTCCGCTTCTGACGTGCTTTCACAAATGCAAGGCTGCCTGGCCTGCAGGATGATGATATGTGAGGCCCTGCCCTGTCAGAGGGCGGACACCTCCCCACAATGGCACAGTCTCTCCTCTGTACGGGATTTCTGACGGGTGAACACGACCATGAAGCCACTTCTGACCATTGCTCTCTGCCTGGGAATCTGTTCCGCAGCTGCAGCCGATGATCCGATTCGCGATCTGCAGACTCAGGCCATCAAAAATAAAAGCACGTCCATCGGCTACTGGGGGCCTGATCCATCCAATTACATGGGCTGGGCGAGCCATTCCAACCGGCTGATTCCGGTGTATGCCTTTGGAACCGCCAATGCTGGCGATCACATCTCCCTGAAGTCCTATCAGGGTGAGCGCAGTCCCTATGCGAGCGAAGCAGAACTGCAACGGCTGTATGGGCAGGTGCCCTTCGCCACAATCAATGCGGCGGCTCCCTATTTCGATCAGACCAATATCTTCGATATCCAGAAGGCTGCCCTGAAGGCCGGCAAAAAGCACATCATTCTGGTGGTCTTCGACGGCACGGACTGGTTCACCACCTGGGAAGCGAGCCTCTATAAGAATCAGAAACTCGCCTATACCAGCGGCCGCGGTACCGGCCTGCATCTGCAGGATTACACCGCCAACGGGACAACAGAATTCGGGTGGATGGTCACCAGCCCTTGGTGCGATGACGCGGACGTCAACCTGGACACTCAGCGCGTGGAAAAGGTCAATGACGGAAAACGGGGAGGATATGCCTTTCAGGTTGCCGGCAGCGAACCCTGGAGCCGTTCCACCGATATTCTTTACCCGATCGGCAAGTGCAAACAGCCCGGGCTGACACAGGCCTATACCGATTCCGCCAGCTCGGCCACCAGCATGACCAGCGGCATCAAAACCTATAATGCGTCGATCAACGTCGACGTTCACGGCCATCAGGCCACCACCATTGCCCATCTGGCCCAGCAGCAGGGGTATCGCGTCGGAGTCGTGACGAGCGTTCCGATCAGCCATGCCACTCCCGCCGCGGCCTATGGCCACAGCGTGCATCGCGATGACTATCAGGATCTGAGCCGCGACCTGCTCGGGCTCCCTTCCGTTGGTCATCCCGAGCATCCCCTGCCGGGTGTCGATGTGCTGATCGGCTGCGGGTACGGGGTGGAACGAGGGAAAGACAAGGGACAAGGAAGCAACTTTGTGCCGGGGAACGCCTATCTGACTCAGGAAGATCTGCAGAAAGCCGATGTGCGCAACGGCGGAAAATATCAGATTGTGCAGCGGGAATCAGGCGTGATGGGTTCCATCGCTCTCCGGGATGCCGCTCAGGAAGCCATTGAGAACCAGCAGCGTCTGCTGGGCTTCTTCGGGACATCCTATGGCCACCTGCCATTTCGCACCGCCGATGGACAGTACAATCCCACAATCGGCCGGAAGCGAACCGCAGAGTCGTACACCGATGCCGATCTGAAAGAAAATCCTGTGCTGGCAGACATGGCGACCTCCGCCCTGAATGTACTGAATCGGGATTCCACTCCCTTCTGGCTGATGGTCGAAGCCGGCGATGTAGACTGGGCCAATCACGATAACAACATCGACAATTCCATCGGCGCGGTCTTCAGCGGAGATGCTGCAGTCAAGGCCGTGACGGACTGGGTGGAAAAGAACAGCTCCTGGGATGAAACCGTCATGATTGTGACGGCCGACCATGGTCATTATCTGACGCTGGAGCACCCGGAACTGCTCCTGCCGAAAACGGCCCAGGTGACAGACGATTCTGCCGGTTCAGAACAGAATTGATCCGGCCAGAATTGAACAGCACAAAATTGAGCTGAACAGACCCGGGATCTTTGCCAGGGGAGAGCAGACTGCTCTTGCGCGGTGTCCCCTGGGCCTGAAGAGAACGCCTTCTTCGCAAAAGGGCTGCGTTTCGCCCTGCGGCGAGTGATATTTCAGCTGCGCACGCAGGCTCGGCAGGTGCCTGTTGCCCGGGCCGAAAGCCATCTTGCCCCTGCCGGACTGATCTGGTAGTAGTGCGTCGCCTGCCTGCAGGGAATGGGGCCTGGTCCCGGTCCGGATGTGCCGGATCGCCGGCCATGAAACATTCCCTTTTCCGGCTGTGATCGGGCAGTTCCTGCCTGTCAGAGCTGATTCCGACTGCAGCGGTGCTGCCGTATGCCGTCTGATCCCTTCCTGGCGATTCGCCTTTTTCCTGTCCGTTTCATCACGTCGTAACAGCCTCTCATTCGCGCAGGGATGCGTCGAATCGATCGCGTCATTGGAGGACGCATGGCCGCATTTCGAGAACATATCACTGTCAGCAGCATGCTGGGCCTGGGATATGGCGTCGCGGCAACCACGCTGCTGGGTTATTCACCGGCAGAAGCTGCCGTGGGAGGAGTGATTGCCGGCATCGGCGGCATGCTGCCTGACCTGGACATCCCCACGGGCCGGCCTGGCCAGGAAATTTTCTCTCTGACCGCTGCCGTTGCGCCGCTGGTTCTTGTCGGGCACATTCTGAAATGGTCCAAACTGCCAGTGAATACAGAGATCATGATTCTGCTCATGCTCTGGCTGTATGTCATGATCCGTTACGGGTTGGCCTGGCTGGTCAATAAATTCAGCGTGCATCGAGGAATGTTTCACAGTCTGCCGGCGATGCTGATTGCTGCGGAGTCTGTGTATCTGGTCTACCCGAACCACAATGTCACGGTCAAACTGCTGATGGCCTGCGGGGTGTCGCTGGGGTTCTTTTCTCATCTGTTTCTGGATGAGGTCTATTCTGTCGGCTGGACCGGCCCGATCCCCAATCTGAAGAAATCATTTGGTACGGCCATCAAGCTGTCAGGACACACCCTGGGGCCAACCCTGTTCACTTATGCCCTGCTGCTGGCCATGACTCTGCTGGTCGGTGAGCAGTCCGGCATTATTGGTCCGCCGGTCCAGACGCCAGGCGACCCGATCATTGGACAGGAAGAGAAGCTGAAGCGTGAAACGGCCGCCCCGCCGATTGTGCAGCAGGCGGCGATTCCGGAAGCAGAACAGACCGACGCTCCGCTGTTCCGGTAAAGTCCTGAGCCAGTGCGGGGCCGCACCTCCTGTGGACCGATCGCAGGATTCGCCGTGTCGGTTTCTTCAGGAATCGGCAGGTCATTTCACATGATCGGTATTCAGCTTTTCTGATTCGGCCCCAGTGCTTTCTGGAGGGTGGCCATGAGCAGGGACAGGTGCTTCGAATTGTCGAGCAGCGGGATAAAGCCGTACTTGACGTAAAACGCCACGGCAACTGCGTCGAGGGCGTTCACTTCAACCGCATACGTCCCGAGATTATTGGACAAATCCAGCGCGAGTTGAAGGGCGTCGAGCAATAACCGTTCGCCCTGCTCGCGATGCGAGCATCGCACCCGGCATCGTCATCAATGCAAAAATTTCAACACCACAACTCCAGCCAGTGCCCATGCCGCGAATGGTGATGCAGCCGGCATCAAAACTCCAGTCAGAGACGCAAGCCATTGAAGTGGACTCAACCTCTCTGCCTGGGAGTTCACACCGGATATCCAGAGCACCAGGGCACAGAGCCCGATCGCAGCAAAATACAGGACAGTTCCTGTGACCAGCCCCAGGCTGATCCCGCACAATGCCGGAATCATCCCTGACGCCCTGACACTCATCCCTCCGGCAATCGCACCGAAGAGCGGACTGGCGACGGCGGACATCTCAAAGACGTTCATCCCTGGTCCAATTTGTGACTCTTTTACAGGAGCGCGAACCCCTTCACGACCGTCGTGGGTCTGGCCGAACGGTTCGATCGTCCAGTCAGCCACGGCGTGCCTTATGGCAAGAGGCGGCTTTCTTCAAGGCCGGCGTTGGAGCCGGTGGGTTTGCGATCAGCGAGAGAAAGCGGTCGCGGTCCGAGAGCGGGGCGAAGGATTCCTCGGCGAGGGCGAGTTCATCCACGGCGATCACCCTGGCTCTGCGGATTCGCAGTTCTGTCTCACTCACCTGCTCGATGATGACGATGGCATTTGGCGAACGCTTGGGGCAGGACCAGTCGGGCCTTGGTCGTTCGCGTCTGGGGGTTCATGGCTGCTCCTTTCCTGCACGGGAGAGTCCGCAGTGTACCACAAAGTGGAGTGCATCCTCAGGTGGGATGTTCCCATTTGTCTTCACGCCGGGCTTTTCCTGCGGAGCAGATTTCGCTGCCATGCGACCTGAATCCCCGGCACCATGACATGGCAGGCATGCCGAAACGGAGGACAGGATTTGAACCGCGGGTTCTGCGCTCTTGAAATCAACAGGGGCAACTCACGCAGAGTCGCGAAGCAGGCCTTCAGAATCATTGCCCCTGATGATTGGGGCGCAAAATCCGACACAGTCAATAAGAAAGCCCTTCGACGTCCTCGTCGAAGGGCGGTTTCTAAAAACAAGCGGAGAGGGGGGACGCCGTTTGAACTTTTCATCGCCGGGGTCCAGGGCTGGGATTACGACGCGATCAGTTTTTTCGGTTCTCCAAGCCATTGATCAACCCCGACAGCATTCGGGCAATCTCCTCCAGACGATCTTTCATCTCGCGGTGAACGTCGTCGTCGATCAGATTTCGTCGCCGTGCCAGTTCCAGCAACGGGACGCATTCTTGAACGGATCCTCGGGCGATCCCAAAGAAATTCTTGCGATCGGGCGTGGTGAAGCGACCGTTGCCCTCGGCAATATTTGCGGCGATGGAAAGTGCGGCCCGGTTGAGTTGATCGACGAGAAAACCATAACCCCGAGTGAACTGTTCGGTGAGTTGGCAGACTCGGTCGGCGAAGTCGATGGACTTCTGATAGGCGATCAGTTTCTCGAAGGCAAAAGCCATGAGGAGGAGGGTGGAAAGTCGAGAGTAGACCGGAGATTTGAGAGAGTAGTTCGTTCTACTCACGACTCTCTCAAATCTCCTCTCTTGCCGCTTTGCGGCAAGCGGAGAGGACAGGACACCAATTGAACTTTTCATCGCCGGGGTGCGGGGCTGGGATGCCGGGATTCGGCGGCAGTTGGGCGACAGCAAGTCCAATGGCCCCCCATAACTATGACCTGCATTTCCCTGGGTAATCAGCATACGAAAGACAGGTTTTGCGGCAGTTCCTCCTCAGAGGAATTCGGGGACATTGAAAATGTCTACGGACGCCGCTGCGGGCTGCCATTCTGTAAGAAAAATTGATCTGTTTTTCTTACAGAACATCTTCAAGTGTCTGCCCGGCCACTTGCGCAATGGCGATAATGTTACTCTCGGGAGTACTTGGTTCTACTCCATTATTCCAAGCATCTCCCATCATCATACCATAGTGCGGCAAGTGCCCTGTTCGCTCAAAAATCTCCCGAAATACCCGCAAATATCCCTCAACCGCAGCGTCTTCAATGGACACATAAAGGTCATCATGTGCGGAATGCGATCCGTCATTGATCCACGAAAACAGTGATTTGCAGATCAGGCGGTCCTTCCCTTCAAATTTATTGCAGATCGTGTCCGGGTCGATTCCTCCAAGGATTCGGAAATAGTTTTCGAGAATCCTCCGCAACGTATTCTGTATGGTGAGATTTGACCTGTCCTTGTTCCGCACTTCTACCCAGAGCAGCTCATAGGAGGACTTGATCGGGTTTGTGTCGTGCTTCTGCAAAGTGGACCGATTTTCAGACTTCCTGACCGTCCAGAATGTTTCCTCATTCATTGCTCCCTGCTTTCGGTTTGGATTGAACGACACTTCCTTGTGAAAATACACATTGTGCGTCAAAACGAACACCTGGCGAATTTGACTGTTGCCAGCCCGCACCTCTTCGAACAACTCTTTTATCAGACTTCCCACGATAAACAGAATGTCGCTGTCAAGGCTCGACACCGGATCGTCGAAGACCACGATGCGGTTTGTAGACGTTCCGCTCTCCGACAGACTGCCCTTGAGCAAGTGGTAGAAATACAGGAACGTCACAAACGTGCGTTCCCCCTCGCTTAACGTCTCCTTTGCATCCGAGCCGTCAGAACGGAGCAGTTTGTAGCATGGCCGATTGTCGGCTTGCTGGAGTTCAAACCCACGAAAGCCAAATGACTTTAACAGGCGGTTGATTCCATCGACTGTCGGCTGAATGCTTGTTGTTTCTCTTTCGAGGTTGGCGATCTCGATCTTCTTTGCCGCGATGAGACCATCCTGAGTCGTGATTTTTTGCTGAAGCCCCTGAATGGCCGCGTTCACGTTCGTTTTCTTGTCGTTGTATGTCGTCAGGTTCGTCTTCAGTTCGACATCCAGTAGATAACGCCACACCTCAGCGGTCAGCCGTTTTTTCTCGACTTCGAGGTTTCGTACCGTTGCATTGTGGGTGTCGACTTTTCCGTTGGCATCGTCGAGCACACCTTTTATTGCTTCAGCCACGCTGTTCAGCGGTTCGAGCGCAATGCTTTGGCTTGGTTCCTTCGACTTCTTTTCGAGATGTTGAAGGTTCAGACGCAGCTTGGCGTCGAGTTGCTCTTTCAATGGTTGCAGCCGCGCTGAATCCAAAAAAGGGTGTGGAGCAGAAACGAGTTGGGTAAGAACTTGCTGAACCCGACTCGCTTCAGTCTTGTACCTCTCTTCAAGCGTTTTGATTGCTGCACTGTCCTTCTCGAATGCTTCGTCAAAGAAATTGTTCAGACTTTCTTCAAGTGTTGGCGGTGTTTCTTGTTGGCAGAATGGGCAGATAGGCTCGTCTTTGTCGTAAAATGCTCGACCGGTTCGCACCCAATCGCTATTCCCCAACTTTAAAATCAGCTCAGCAATGTCAATATCCGCTTTACCCACAACTCGCTTGGCGAGAATCGGATCACTTTCGCATTTAAGGATGGGACTGAAATCAACAGCCTGAATCGTGTTCGCCAAAACAGGGGCACTACCGAATACAGTTTCGGCTCTTTTTTCCAAATCAGCGATGTCGCAGAGCGGTGCCGTGTTTGAATCGATCTCCTGTAGAACCCTCGCTTTGAACTTGTCTTGGCTGCCACGGACACCCTCAAATGCCTCCTTAAACTTGGCGTCGTGCTTTTGTTTCTGGGCCCAGCAGGCGTCTTTGAATTCGTCCTCCAATACGGCAAGTTCCCCCTTCTTTCCTCCGTTGCCATCATCGCCCTGCAATGTGGCCCTCATGCCTTGTTGCTTGCCGACCAGATCATCTAACTCGGTCTTCGCAGTCTCGATCTTTCGGATTGCCTCCGCATCCTTTTCGCCGAGGGTAAAGATTCCAGGAAGTTCGTCACACTCGTGGAAGTTCGCTGCAACAAAATCGCGGTTATAGACAACCGTTTCGAGATGCGTCCCTCCCTTCCACGACAAAGAACAGCGTGGAAAGGCACCGCAATTTGCAATAATGCGGGAAAGCGTGGTCTTTCCGGTTCCGTTGGCGCCGAAGACATAGTTGAACTTCGACAATCCACCCATTACTGTGGGCGTCGCGTCAAAAGTCGCCTCCGCAGCTATTGTCACGCTTTCCAACATCATCTCACCTCAATCAACGGTTTTTTCCTGTTCGGAGATTTCCATGTTTTCCAACATTGAGATTTCCAATCCCTCAATTTCCTGAATGCTCTTTCCTGCGATGCCTTGCAAATCTCCATACATGCCGACGGTGGCCTGCATGACTCGTTCGATCTGCTCATCGCGCTTCGCCCATTGCTTCGTGATCGCCTTCTTCTCTTTGTTTAGGTCTTCCTGCATGGAGGAAAAGGCTTCGACGATAGCTTGAACCCGCTGGCGGAACCGAGGTCCAGTGAGGTACTGGTACACTATCTCCATCTTGGTCTGTTGGCCTTCTCCAGCCTGGCGTGCCGTTGCCAATTCGATTAGCGAATGGCGCAGCGCAATGGAGACCGGAATCACCGTGCGTGGGGATGTAATCCAAATTCCTTCAACGTGGTCGAAGGTATCCATGCTTTTGGGCAGGGTGTGCGAAACCAGCACGGCGAAATCCGCCTTTGCCGCTCGCTGATCCTCCCGGAGCTTAGTCAACCAGCCATCGCTCCAGTTCTTTGTCCGCTTAGATTCCCAAAGGATCGCACCGCAGGCTTGTGCGAGCGGTCCGAAAACTCGATGAACAACGTCTCCGCCAAAGTCTCCCTTGGGAACTGGCTCAATGGAATCTGTGGGAAACTTGGCTTTGAGGAGTGTTTCCAGCTCGAGTTCCTGCACCTCACCTTGAAGCTGCTGTGATCCTTGTTCCGCCTTGCGTTTTAGTTCCTCAATCTGCTTTTGCATCGAGACGATTGTCTGTTCTTTTTCGGCGACTTTCAGCTTGAGTTCGTTCTCTGCCTCTTTCTTGGCTTGCTCTCGTGTCGTTGCCAGCGATTCCTGAACCCGCTTTTCGATAGTCAAATCCATTTCACGTATGGCGTCATCCAATTCACGCTGCTTACGAATCAGTTCGGCCTGGGCTTTCTGTGCCTCGGCCAGTTTCTCGTCTCGTTGCTTCAGGATATCCTGTAGATCGGCGAGTTCCTTAGTCTTCTGGTCAAGGTCGGTTCCAAGCAGGAGCTTTGCTTTTTTGGATTCCTCGGCTGCGATTGCCGCGCGTTCGGCTTTGACCTTCTGAGCGACTTGCTCGTCAATGGTCTCTTGTGCCTTAGTAACGGCGGCCTGCTGGTTCTTGATCGTTGCTTCTCGTTTTGCGACCTCCTGTTCTTTGTCCAACAGCCGCTGTTCATATTGCTGACGTGTCGATTCGAGCAACGGCGCAGCCAGCGACTCGGTAAGCTTGATCTCTGTCTTGCAACTCGGACAGGTAATCGTTGGATCGCCCATGTTTATATCCTCAAGGTTGTAATGTTATTTTGCTTTTACACCTCATTTGCCAAGACGGCAATCTTAAATGGCACACCGAGCGTCTCGAAGTACTCGTAGCCGTTTCTCCGAAAGAGGCATCGAGAGATTAGGGTTTGGGCGCAGCAATTGTTTCACTTTCCTTGAATATGTTGGCAGGTGGTTATTGAAAATCAATCCACCACCCGTGCTCGCCACAGTGCCTTCACCTGTTCTAGAATTGTATTCGTTTTTTCTCCTGTTTGTCTGACGGAGACTCACGCTAATACTCCCAATCTTCATGCCGCACCGGCAGGCGGTTGAGAGCTTTGCGGTGTTCCTGCCACAGTGGCATGAAGCGGTCCATCAGAGCCACGAAGCGGGTGTTGTGCGTTGGTTCCAGCAGGTGGACCAGCTCGTGAACGACCACATATTCCAGGCATTCCTGTGGTTTCTTTGCTAAATCGGTGTTCAGTCGGATGGTCCGGGCGGCTGGATTGCAGCTTCCCCAGCGCGTCCGCATCCGCTGGACATAGAATCCGGCGGTATTTACTCCGAGGATTGGCTGCCATTTGGCGAGCAAGTCCGGCACGGCCTGTCTTACCTGCTCCCGATACCATGCTTCCACGATGGCGTGCCGCCTCTCGGTTGTGGTTTCAGGCCGTAGGCCGAGATGCAGTTTCGTGTGCTTCAGGAGGACCGAGGGCGGCTCGTCCCGTTCCGAAACCGTAAGTAAGCACCGTTTTCCCCAAACGTAATGACTTTCACGGTCCAGATACTCCCGCCTCGGCTCCCGTTCCTGGGTCAGAATCTCCTTCTGTTGCCGCCTGATCCAGTCAAGTTTCGAGATGGCAAAGAGGCGAACCGTCTCCAACTTCATCCGCCTGGGTGCGGAGATACTCACCCGGCCTGCCGGGGGATGCACGCTCAGGTGGACGTTCTTGATATCTTTGAACTCCACACGCACTCGCGTGTCGCCAAGTTGGAACTGACTAGCCATCAGTATTCCCCCTGGGCTTTGACGATGAGGAAAATTCGCTCGACCTCGTTCTCGTCTTGCAACACGCCGTAGAGTGCCGCCTTGATGACCTGTTCGCGAGCTTGCACCCCGCGCCAATCGTCGGGGCGGACGGCGCGTACCGCGCCGTCGATCTTGATGGCCAGTTCTTCGCTCTGGTTCAGGTTGTTAAACAAGGCCCGCTTGCCCGGCGTGTTGAGCGTTGCGGGAGTTTCATCCGCCTTGCCCGCATCGACCTTCTTCACTAGGTCAGCGATCTTCTTCAGGTATTCCTCATAGGCCAGCGCCTTGTCCTTGCGGGCGGCGATGATCTCGTCCAAGAGCTTTGACATCTTGGCGAAATAGGCTGGGTCGGTCAGTTGCTCCCTGATGATCTTCTTGCGGACGTTGTTCTCGATGGTCTCGGCGATGGCGTCCTGATTCCCCTTCAGCCCAGCCAGTTGCTGTGCGATGGCATCTGCGATGCCCGTTTTTACGATGAGGTCGAGCAGGCCCATGCCGTCGAACGGGGAAATCTTGCGAGGTTCGTCGGCTTCGATGTAGGTGTCGATCAAGTGCCGCATGTCCGCTTCGTAGGCTTTGAGGTCGAGCGTTTCGCCGCTCGCCATGCGGACAACTTCGCGGATCTTCAAATACCGTTCGAGATCCCCCTTGATGCGAGCGATTTCCGCTTCGCTGTAGCCTGCCTCTTCCAGTTCGTCGGAGATATTCGCGTAGCTCCGCACCAGGGCGACGACGCCCTTGTAAAGCTGGGTCCGTTGCGGTTCCCGCTCCTTGAGGTCGTCTGGGATTTCGGTATTCCCGCAGAAATAATGAATGTGTTCCAGGTCGCCTTTGGGCTGTTCCACCGGTTCGCAGAGGATGGCCAGCGATTCGATCACGTTGTCGAGTCGTTCCTTGCCCTTGGTCAACCGGTCCTGCATCAGCACTTCTGGCGACGCGCCGCCGGCGCTTTGGTCGAGTTCCGAGGTGTAGACCGCGATGGCCTTTTCAACCTTCTTGAACAAGTCCTTGTAATCGACGACGTAGCCGAAATCCTTGTCTTCGCCGTCGAGTCGATTGGTGCGGCAAATTGCCTGAAACAGCCCGTGGTCCTGCATCGACTTGTCGATGTAGAGGTAAGTGCAACTCGGAGCATCGAAGCCGGTCAGCAGCTTATCGACCACCACCAGCAGTTTCATGTTGGCCGGTTCCTTGATGAAGAGTGTTTTTGCCTGCTCTTCGTAGGTCTCGGTCTTGGTCATTCCCGGCTTGGCGTCCACGTCCTTCAGCAGTTCGGTATAGGCGTTAAACACGAACTGCTTGTCGGTTTCGGTATTCGCGCCGACTTCTTCCTTGCTCACGTCCTGTGCCAGCGGGTTGTATGAGGTAACAACCGCGCATTTCCCCTTGAACGGGGTTTTCTGGAACAGGGTGAAATACTTGCAGGCTTCGTAGATGCTTGAAGCCACCAGGATGGCGTTGCCCCGTTCGCTACTCAGCCTCGGCTTGACGCTGAAGTCGAATACGATGTCGGCGACAACCTTATCCATCCGTGACTTGGAACTGAGCACGTTCTGCATCGTGCCCCACTTGGCTTTCAATTCCTCTTTCTGCCAGTCGTTCAGCCCCTTGGTCTTCGCTTCAAACCAGGCGTCGATCTTCGCTTGAGAGCCAAGCCGCTGGTCAATGTCGCGGGCTTCGTACACCAGATCGAGAACCACCTCATCTTCGACCGCTTCGCTGAACTTGTAGGTGTGGATATAGCTGCCGAAGACCTCAAAACTGGTCTTCTTGTCCTTCTTCAAGAGCGGCGTGCCGGTAAAGCCGATGAACACGGCGTTCGGCATCATCGCCTTCATCACCTTGTGCAGCCGTCCGCTTTGCGTCCGGTGACACTCATCCACGAAAACGAAGATTTCGCCGACGGTCTTGCTCGGCTGGGCTTCCAGTTCCTTGATAAACTGGTCGAATTCCGCATCGCTCTGTTTTTCTCCCCTGGGGCCGAATTTGTGAATCAGGGAGCAGAGCAAGCGGGGTTTGGCTTGCCCGAGTTGGGCCATCAGGTCACGTCCGCTGCTGGTGCGGTACATCATCTCCCCGGCAGAGCCGAAGACACTGGCAATCTGTTTGTCCAGTTCGTCGCGATCGGTGATGATGGCGACGCGGGCGTTCGGGTTGTTCTCCAGAATCCACTTGGCGAGCAGCACCATAACAATGCTTTTGCCGCTCCCCTGCGTGTGCCAGATGATGCCGCCTTTCTTCTGGCGGACGTGCTGCTGCGCCTCCTTGATGCCGAAATACTGATGCACGCGCGGCAGTTTCTTCACTCCGCCGTCGAACAGCACGAAATCGTACACGATCTCGGTGAGCCTCTCTTTCCGGCACATTTTGAGCAGGTACTTGTCGAGCTTGTAGCCGCTGTTGTCTTCCTCATTTTCTTTCCATTTGAGGAAGAACTTTTCCGGCGTGCCAATGGTGCCGTATTCAAGCCCTTGCGAGTCATTCCCGGCGAAAACAATCTGCACTGTGCTGAAAAACCTGGCGTTGAACTCCGGTTGCTGGTTGGAAAGGAGTTGCCGGATGCCGTCGCCGATGCTCACCGTACCCCGTTTGAGTTCGATAACCCCAATGGCGATGCCGTTCACGTACAGCACAATGTCCGGGCGGCGTTCGTACCCGCCCTTGAGCGTCACCTCCTCGGCAATCGCGAAATCGTTTTGCTCCGGACGCTGCCAGTCGATCAGTTGAACCGTCTCCGTCGCCTTGCCTGCTTCAGTTTTCACTGGCACGCCGTAGCGGAGCAGTTTGTAGACCTCCTGATTGTTCCCGTAGAGGCTCCGGTTTGGGTTGCTGGCTTCCGTGGTCAGCTTGTGCAGGGCGATGCTGATTTGCTGCGGCGTGTAACCGCGCGTGGCCAGCCAGTCGGCGAGCAGCTTTTCCTCAATGTTGCTGTTCCCCGCCCGGTCGGACCAGTCGCCGAGATAGCGGTAGCCTAGTTCGTCCCGAAACAGGGCGATGATGCGGTTCTGGGTTGCACGTTCGATTTGGCCAAGGGTACTCATGATGTGACCTCCCAATGCCCGCTCCTGGAGGAACCGACGCGACGCAATACGCCGTCACGCTTCAGACGCGCCAGATGGTATTTGATGCCGTCGCGAGTCATGTCCAGGGCTTCAGAAAGTTCCTGGAGAGAGATTCGCGGATTTGCCCGAATAAGTTCCAGGATACGGCTCTGGGCTTCGTTTGGGGGGGCAATTGGGGTAGTGATTGGGGTAGTGGCTGCTCCCCCAATCCCACCGGCCAAATGCTGGGGATTGGCGCGGAATGTCACCATCAGGCCCGCTGTCTCAAAGTCGTATTCCGGCGGCTCGATCCCGTGTTCGCGGCATTCCCTTTGGATTTTCGCAATGCCCCGGCCCCACGATTCGATGTACCCGGCACGGTAGAACGACGTGGCGATCAGCGGGTTATACGGCTGCGAAGGATGCGTACCGAGGAATTTCCGCATCGTCCAGTTCTCCGGCATGTGGCCTGGATTCCAGAAAATAATGCGGTCCTCGTACACTTTGATCTGAATCGGAATTAGGCTGGCGTAGTCCTTGTGAACGATGGCGTTGAGCAGGGCCTCGCGGATCGCTCCATACGGAAACAGGAACTTTTCGACGCGTTGCACCCCTTCGTAGCTGATATAGGCCTTTAGGTATTTGGTGTGCAGCAGTTCCAGTACCTTTTCCATCTGCTCGAACAGGCTGCCGTGAATTTCATCCTGAAACCGCAGGTCGTCGTCACTTCGGAAGAAACCGATCTTGATCCATGACCCGCTGACATAGCGGTTGGGATTGTCAGAGAACAGCAGGCACGCCGCCCGCCGCAATCCTTCGGGGGCCACGAGATCGAGGTTGGAAAGGATCACCTCGCGGCGGTCGTTCAATATCTCCGTGTTGACCCTGCCGCTTTTCTTCGCTCCCTTCTTGAACAACTTGAGGGCCGCAGCACTGCACATGCGGGGTGTGAACGACGGTTCGGGCACGCTGACCCAGTGCAACCCGCGTTTGCGAAGGAGAAAACGCTCCAGCGCCACCCCCTTCAATTCCTGTTTGGTGCTGCCGGAACGATAGTGAAATTCTCCGTGGTAGCTGATCGGACTGGGGTACGGCTCCACGCGGATTTCCACCAGTTCCTTGCCGTCGTCGTGGACGAGGCGCACATCGGCCATGATGCCGAGGACATCGCGGATTTTGTTCGGCAAATCGACGATCAGCTTCTTCGCGTCCTTCACGCCGACGGCCTGGCCCTTGTCGTTGCGGCCAACGACCAGCACGCCCCCTTCGGCGTTGGCGAACCCGCACAGCCACTTGAGGTATTCGTCCCGCCAGGACTCTTTCCATTCGGTGTTTTGGCTTTCTTTCATACTGAACCTGCCACTGATGCAAAGAGTTCGTCGCATCGCGCGATATTACGGAAAATATTCGTATCGCAGAATATTTCTCGCTCTAGCTTCGCCTCCCATTCGGGGTGATTCTTGATGACCGCTTTGACGGAAGCCAGGTTCACGGCTTTTCCTTCACGACGAAGGTCTTCCATCGCCATGTCCACCGTTGCCAGCAATTCCAGTTCGTCCGTTTTGAGATAACGAAACTGCCTCAACCATTCGAGAGCATCCGGTTGATACCACTGACGAAAATAGGCTTCCGCTTTGGCGATATTCTCACCGGCTACGAAGCCGGGGTAAGTTCCGTTGTGGTGCTCGCGGACATAGCCATTCTTGACGGCAATGCCTTCCGGTCCCTTGTACTTGGTGGCGGGGTTGTATGGGCCTGCGGCCTTCTTCAGATAACCCTCCGCCTTGCCCGTCGCGTGCCGGTCGAGCAGATATGTCAATTTGACGCGACGCTTGCGAGCCAACGGATATTGTTCGGTTCCGAAGGTCTTGGAGAGAATTCCGATCACCACCGCTTCCTCGATTTGACGGTTGTGACCGGTTTTCTTCCCCGACATCGCGTTTGCGGCTGTTGAGGATTGCTGGGCGGTGGCAGGCTGGATCAGTCGAATTCGGCCCGTCAGCAGTTCCTGCATCATCCCCTGCTTGACCTGCCGGGCCTTCGCCAACTTCGCCTCCAACGCCGCAATCTCGGCGTCCATGTCCGAAAGGATCGCGGCGATGGCGGATTGCTCGCCGCGAGTATTCGGCAGCTTCAGGGTGTAGTTCAGAAGCTGCGTCTTTCCGATTTCGAGGAAAGTGCTGCCCCCGCAAAGGCTGATGAAACCCTGCTTCTGCTTTGTCAGCATGTAGTACAGGAAGTCGCAATCGGTATCCGCAAATGGGATGAAGTTCTTGAAGCCTTGATTCGTGGTTACCGGAACGGTGTTGATGGCGCACTCGCCGATAGTTGCACGAGAAGTCATCACGACCGAATTCGCCGGGAGCAACTCGGCGGAGCTTGCCTTCAATCCGGCGGGCGTAATGGTACGCAAAGTTGTTGAGAGGTATTTGAATCCGTCCAATGCGGTAATGTCCGTCGGCGTACACCACGGAATCGCACCATCCCAGAATTGGGGCTGTGTAGTGCTCGGTGTTCCACCGCTGCGAATATCGGCAATCTCCCCCAGTCGCTTCGTCTCCCATTGGCCGCTGAAACCCGGCAGGCGGCGTTGGCCCGTCAGCAACTCCTGCATCGTGCCGTGCTTGATCTGCCGCTTCTTGGCGACCAGCGCCTCCAGCGACTCAATCAACTCATCCGCATCCGACAACGCGGACGCGATGGCTTCCTGATCGGCCAGTGTGGGGGGAAGGGGAATCGGGTACGTCTTGAGCTTCTGCCCATTGATATTTGCTTGGCCGACAGCAACACTCAGAACCTTGGCACTGTGTTTCTTTGCAAGCTCGGTATTCAGGACATAGTTCAGGTAACGAGAATTCAGACGTTCGCGCAGCACGTTAATTCGGATCAGGTATCCTGCAAAAATTGCGGGCTGTTCGCCGAGGTAGATTGATGTCTTTCCAACAAGGTCGATTGTGTTTGTTCGATTGAACAGCACGTCTCCCGACCGAAGGGTGTACTTGGCGATCTCTTTTGCATCGTCGGTATAAACGAGATCATTCCAGTCGATCTTGCCCTCTTGCAAATTTCCCATCCGCAGTACGGGAACTGTTCCTCTTGTCTCCGATTTCGCGGAGGAACCATATTCAACTGAACTGACAAGCCGTCCAAGCGGAGTAACGTCCCAATCCTGCGGGATGACGCCGACCTCGGTCTGCTTGTAGCCTTTCGGTACGCCCTGTGCGGCTGCGCTCACGATCCCACCTCCGCGAGCTTCAGCAGTGATGTGGCGAACCCCATCCTTTCCAAGTGCCCGTTCACTCGGGCTTCCAGATCGGCGACTCGAAATGTCAGTTGCGGTAGCGTGGATTCGTAGCGTTCGGCGAGTTCTTTGACACGGGCTGTGAGTTGCTGACTCACCCGGTCCATCTCGCCGTGGATGCGGGCATCGAGCGCTGCCAGCCATTTGTCATCGACCACGAGCGACTTGACTTCGTCCTCGGTGAGCTTCGGGTATTTGGCATAGGCAGCGGCATCGATTTTCTTCTCCGCCTCGACAATCTGCTTCTTCAGCAAGCCCTCCTGCGTGCAAAGCTCCAGGTATTGCGAGAGCGTTTCTAACTCGTCCTCGGAGAGTTCGCCTCCCTCCTTGGCCAGTTCCTTCAGCCGGGCGCGGACGTTCGCCAGCGAGACTTTCTCCATGTCGGCAAACGCCCCTTCCTCGCCCCCATGCTCGTCTTCCAGGGTGGTGAGCTGGCTGCTCAAGCTTTCCAGCGACGCGGTCATTTCATCGAGGGCTGCCTGTTCCTTAGCGAAGTAGCGGGCGACGATGAGAGGCTTGGGCACCAAATCGCAGGCCCAACCCTTATCCTTCTGCTTCCCTTTCTTGTCGGTTTCGATGATGCGATATGTTTCCGCCCGCCAGCCCTCGGCGGCGATGAGGTAAACGTCGTCCTGCATCGTTTCGGCCCAGTAATCCATCAGGTGCTGATACACGTCGTAAGCGTCGATCAGCGGCTGGCCTTCGTAATGATGGAGCAGATTCTCCGCGAGCTTGCCGATCACCTGCTTGGGATGGATGCCGATTTCAAGTGACTTGAGCGCCTTCGCCTGCTTTTTCCGCCAGACGGCAAAATGCTCGTTCATCCCGGCAATGAAGGCGGCGAACTCGGGATGCTCGTAGATGGTGGTCTTGATGGTCGCCTTGTCGATGGCCAGATCGACATAGCCGGGGCGGTTCTTCTTGAACAAAGCTTTCCGCAGTTTGGGGCAAACTTCCCAATATTCTTGCAGGCTGTCCACGTCGCGTGTCGGAATGCCGCCTTGCAGATGCCCGGCGATGTCCTGCACGTCTTCGGGAATCTGACTGTCGATGTAGCGAGGCAGGTTCAGATTGAAATCGTTCTTTTCGATTTCGTCCAAGCCGACCATGCGGGCGAAGCGCGGCACGTCGGTTTGCTTGGTGAACACGTCCACGATGCGGTGGATGTCCTGGTCGCGAAGCCTGTTCTTCGGGCCGTCCTTCATGAACCCGCCACTGGCATCAATCATGAAGATGCCTTTGCGGGCGTGGGCATGTTCCTTGTCGATGACCACAATGCAGGCGGGGATGCCCGTGCCGTAGAACAGGTTTGCGGGCAGGCCAATGATCCCTTTGATGTAGCCCTTCTTGACGAGATTCCTGCGGATGTCGCCCTCGGCGTTGCCGCGAAAGAGAACGCCGTGCGGCAGGATGCACGCCCCTTTGCCGGTCGATTTCAGCGAACGGACGATGTGCAGCAGATAGGCATAATCCCCTTGTTTGGCGGGCGGGACGCCGAAATGCTCGAAACGGCCAAAGGGGTCGTGCAGCGGATCGAGGCCGGTACTCCAGCGTTTATCCGAGAACGGCGGATTAGCGACGACGTAATCGAAGAGCTTGAGGGCTTGGCCGTCCTTGTATTTTGGATCGGTCAGCGTGTTCCCCTGGTGAATCAATGCCTCCGGGTTGTTGTGGAGGATCATGTTCATGCGGGCGAGGCCGCTGGTGGCGCTATCCTTCTCCTGGCCGTAAAGCGTGAGCTTCGAGTGGGCCTCGTCGGCTACTTTCAGCAGCAGCGAGCCGGAGCCGCAGGTCGGATCGTAGACCGTGGTGCTGGCGGAGGTCTTCGCGGTGCGGATACCAAGAATCTGAGCAATCACGCGGCTGACTTCCGCCGGGGTGTAGAACTGCCCCTTACTCTTGCCGCTCTCCGTGGCGAAGTGCCGCATCAGGTATTCGTAGGCGTCGCCCAGAATGTCGTCGCCGTCGGCACGGTTCTTCGAGAAGTCGAGCGCCTTGTTCTCAAAGATGGCAATGAGATCGGTCAGCCGGTCCACCATCTCCTTGCCACTGCCAAGCTTGGTGGCATCATTGAAGTCCGGCATGTCGGACAGTTTGTTGGCGTTCGCCAGCGGAGCGACGATCCTCTTGTTGATCTGGTCGCCGATGTCAGGCTTGCCCTTCAGGGCCACCATGTCGGCGAAACTGGCCCCTTTCGGCACGGTGATGGGGGCGTAGGGCTGACCGGCGTATTTGTCGGAGATGTACTTGATGAACAGCAGAACGAGGACGTAATCCTTGTACTGGCTGGCGTCCATGCCGCCGCGCAGCGCGTCGCAACTGGCCCAGAGAGAGGAATAGAGTTCGGATTTCTTCAATGCCACAGGTTAAACCGCCGTTTTGGTGTTATTGGTTGTTGATCGGGTCAAATTGGTCATTTCCGCCTACCATCAAGGACGTAGTGCCAGCCTTTGCTCGTGCGTTCGGCCTGGATGGCATGGCCACGTTCCCGAAGGGCGGCGACGATTCTTGATATTGTCGGAATCGATACTCCAACTTCCTCAGCGAGCGCAGGCGTCGAATATTTCCCCGTCTCGATGAGCCGAAGCACAACCTCGATGCGGTCGTGGATTTCGATGGCTTGCTGATAGCGCATTGGTTCCGGTCTCCTAGGTAGGCTTTCGATGTGTCTATCCGGCCATGATAGACTTGTCAAGGGTGATCGCGCCTGCGGCAGCAGAAATACCGCCTGGGCATCGCCATTCACCGTCGCCGTCGGAGTGTTCGTCGCGGGGGTTCGCAAGAACTCGCCCCCGCGATGAATGCGACAGAGGCAGAGGTGAGGCCGCGTGCTTCCAAGCCTATTCATCGGAGCTAGAGGTGGCTTCCGAGCGGGGTTGACCTTGTTTCCGCCCTGTGCCAGTGTGCCTGTTGGTTCAGACGCGTGCCGAATCGGAGGCTCCTGGCCCAAGGCAAGATTCCTCGGCTCACCAGGAGCCTTTTTCTTTTGCGTACAAGAGACGAACGGTAACGGACAACGGGGGGGGCGGCGTGTAATTTCTATCGAGCGCGACGCGAGACAGAAAGCAAGAGGCAGGCGTCTGACCGGCGAATTTCCCCGGGAAATTCCTCCTATGCAGTGCATAGGGAAGACGCCTGAACGTTTTTATGCATTTGCTTTTCGCATTTTGTCTCTTTGTGTCCATGCTCGGCAGGGATGCCGATTCTGCATCTGACAGGACAGAAATCAGGAAAGGGAATTGCCAACAGGGAGGGTATCACTCAACACAATACTTGAGGTATTGCAGGACTCTCCAGCGGCTCGCTGAACCCTCACCAAATAGGAGAAGCAGCAGCCGAACCCTGGACCAAGCCGGGTTCGGAAACCAGAGGGGGCAATGCCTTTCAAGGGCAGATACAAAAATGAATCATGTCATCTAATCTACCCAACACCACGTTCGGAAGAGCCTGATTGTCGTTTGGTGGAGAGGCGGGATTCATGGAGATGACCGCCCTGGGTGAGTTCGTTCGCACAAACGGCCCCCGCCGCTTTCAATGTCGCACAGACTCGTTCACGAAGTTGGCGATCTTCGATTTGCCCTGCATAATCAAGCGGCGCGAGCCCTCCAGTACACTGGCCGATGGCGTTAACGTCCGCTCCGCCTGCTATTAATGCCTGCACCGTGCCGATGACATCCTCTCGGCTTCGTTCGCATCGGTCGCCGAGTGGATTGAGCGGCGTTACCTTATCACGCGCATAATACGACCGAAGTTCCTCCAAGCTTTCATGCAGCGGTGTATGGCCAACGCCGCCTTCGCTATTGACCTTCGCACCGGCATCAATCAACAGTTTGGCGATATCGCCGTTTTTGGCCACATGCAACGCTGAAAGTCCGCTGCGACCGATCAGCTTGGGATCTGCCCCTCCTTCCAAGAGTGCCTTGACCGCTCCTGTGTTGCCGTGCTGGGAAAACAGATGAAGAGCAGTCCACCCCTCACTATCGCAAGAGTTGGGGTTATCGCAGGAACTGAGGAAGTTTTCGTGTGCGAGCCATTGGCGAACCGTTTCGGCATCCATGTCGCGATCAGCGCTGGCCGCAACAAATAACGTGAAATGCTTTTTTGTAAGTGCACCAATGTCTGGCATGTGAGTCTCCCGATGAAATGTAAAATGCGACAGGGAGACATCAGTATCGCTATTAAGAATCATTTGCAATAACTTTTGCAGGAACGATTCAAAGCCGTCGAAACAGCCGTCCTGGCAAAGCCCACCACCAGAGTGAAGCAACAGCCGAACCCTGGATCAATGTCGGGTTCAGAGGCATGGTTGATGGACGCTCTCAGGGACTGTGAACTTGGACTGCTTCAGGCAATGATGTCGTCTGTTGAGAGCGGAATATGGACCTCAATGGCCATGCCGTCGGGCACGGCGTTCCGACTGATGAGATATCCGATGCGATTGACGTAGTGCAGGCCGTTGACGATATACCATCCTCCGTCATCGTCGTCGATGATGGTCCAGACTCTGGTGGGGTCTTGTCGCCGGACGAAGTCGAACTCTTCGCCATAGGTCTCGAACAGGCAGCCACGGCCATCGCTGAAGGCCCAGGTGGCGTGTGGATTCAGGTGATTCTCGACCAGCGGGAACTGCGAGTCGAATTCGTCTTCAGTGAGTGTGATCAGGGTTTCGGTCATGGAATTTCCTTTCGTGTTGGGGATGAGGAGCCGTTTAGCGAAGGCGGTCCACGAGGTCGATCATGTGGAAAGCATCGAAGGACGGATTGTCATGAGGGTGGGGCATCGGTGTTGCTCCTTTTTCTTGTGCTTTCAGCCGCGACCATCGCGGCCTGATGGCACCCGGAACAAAGCCGCCTCAGTCCGGGGCGAAGCGCACCGGGCAAGCCGAAAATTGGGGGCGACCTTCAGGGGGAGCCGATTTTCTGCTTGAGTGGCCCGGCGGTGGCTTTAGGCGTGCCCGTCAGAAAGGCCGCTGTGGTCGAGAAAACGAGCAGGGAAAAGAACGATCAGTGCCGATGCACGACGAAACATCGTGCAACTGCCAGTGCCAAGGACGGTCTGGTGATACGCCTCGGCGATACGGTATTGGCCTCGTTGCAGACCGCCTCTGGCAGAAAAGAGTACCCGGCAGATGGGGCATCTGTTGTGAATGAACGCGGATTCAATGGTTTACGCGGTCGCAATCGCTCACAGCAACTCTGAGTGCGATTCTCCGAGACAATTGGGGCGGAATCGTGCTATTTCCGTAAGGGCAATGCCTACAACTGCCAGATGATTCGGCAATACGGAAAGAGGACTGGGGTACAAATCGGGGTATCACGGTTTGTGATCATCTTTATTTTTATGTAAATACAGATGATTGACGCTTATGTATGAGTCCTCTTCTGGGCACCATTCATCAGATTGTTAACGTCCGCATTTATCCGTGAGACCGAGAGTGGATGCAGGTAATCAGGGTTCATTGTCCTAGGGGTGGACGAAGAGAATCGTTGAGTCTCCGTCAAAACCTGTAGGTTGTTAAAAAGTTTTGGTTTGCAATTTGCATTCCACTGCCTTCCGAAAGGAGGGCGAAGCCCATGTTGACGCCGGCGTCATTCCCTTCACTGGGACAA